>Ga0182012_10004777_pt1 | contig 14064 bp, 6 predicted proteins | sample 612S2SmetaG_FD_120486 | JGI IMG/M metagenome (GOLD analysis project Ga0182012, IMG submission 120486) | Permafrost microbial communities from Stordalen Mire, Sweden - 612S2S metaG | ecosystem: Environmental > Terrestrial > Soil > Wetlands > Permafrost | place: Sweden: Stordalen | collected... | reverse complement strand
TCGGGTGTGTTTGTTGCGGGCGCGCAGGAGTATCGGCAGTTACTGGACCGATACCTTGGCAGGCTTACTGCGGCGGGGCAGTTGCCGCAGGCGCTGGCGGTACTGCGTAAGGAGCTGGATCGAAATCCGAATGACCCGCTGCTGTATGAGCGGCTGGCGGACTTTTTGCAGCAGAACAACCTGACCGCGCAGCAGGAAGAGGTGTATGCGCAGGCGATTCAGAAGTTTCAGGACCGCGGCTGGTATGACAAGCTGGCGCGACTCTATCTGCGAGAGAAGAAGCGCGAGGCGTATGCGGAGCTGACAAAGAAGGTGGTGGGCATCTTCTCTGGAACGGAGCTCGAAGGGTACTTTCAAAACGCGGGCGGCGGAGGGCCACAGCTGTACTTGCAGCTCAATCTTTATGCGCATGAGCGCTTTCCGCATGATGAGGCATTTATTCAGAATCTGCTAAGCGCGTATCGCTCCAAGGGCACCTACGACATGGTCGCGTGGGAGAAGCTGATGCGCGAGCACTGGAGCGACAGCGAGCCGTTGCGACAGGAGTTCTTCGACTACCTGAGCAGCAATGGCAAGCTGGACGCGGAGTTGGCGCAATTGCGCACGCTGGTACCTGGAGCGAAGGAGCAAAAGGCTAACCCCGATGCGACTCGGGAGCTGGCGGAAGTGGAGATGTGGCAATCGCATTTTGAGGCGAGTGCGCCTCTGCTGGGCTCACTGGCGGCGAGTTATCCGGCGGATGAGGCAATTGGCACCGAGGCTTCAAGTGTGTTTCGTTCGCTGGCCTACTACGACGTGGCCCAGACAGAGCACGCGGTGGCGATTGAGAAGCATCTCTTCGAGGCGGACCCGACGAATATGGACAGGCTGGCGAGGATTGGCGATATGTACGCCGATTCCGGAGCCGATTCGAGCTCCTCTTCATCGCAGGGGCATGAGGATCTTGCATCAGCCACGCCGTATTGGCGGCGCATGCCGATGGTGCATCCTGGAACTCCGGACGGGTACCTGCAGGCGGCGACGATCTTTTGGGATTACTTCCAGTTCGACGAGGCTTTGGGTGAGATTCGCGCGGCGCGGACGAAGTTCGACCAGCCAGCTCTATATGGATATGAGGCCGGGGCGATCTATGAAGGCAAGCGCGATTTTGCCAATGCAATTGCCGAGTATACGCATGCTGCAGTTGCGGACCCCATTGCGGGAGAGCCGGCAGCCGGCCGGCTGATGCAACTGGCGCGGCGCAAAGCATGGGTGAAGGCCGTGGATGAGGAGACGGCCAAGGTGGTGTCTGCTGAAAACAGCATTGCCGCGCTGGAGCTGCGCGAGCGCGTGCTGGATGCGCAGAAACGTGGCGCGGAGGTTGCTCCGTTGCTGGAAGCCGCGCTGGGCAAGGCGACCACCCTGGATGAGGCGCAGGCAATCGGTTCCGAGGCGCAGACGCGCTCGCTGACATCCGTCTACGAACAGGCTCTCAAGCGGGAGATTGCGCTCGCCAGCGATCCGGTGCAGAAGATTGAACTGGCGTATGAGCTGGCGCGTTCCTACGAGGGACGCAAGGATATGGATGCCGCGGCGCAGCAGATGGATCAGGTGTATCAGGACAATCCAAAGCTGCTGGGAGTGGTGCGTGCCACGACCGATTTCTACTGGCGTAACAAGCAGCCGGCCAAGGCGATTGCTACGCTGATTGCGGCTGCCGACGCTTCAAAGATGGCGCAGCCCGCGCTGAGCAGGCAGTTTACAGTGGAGGCGGCGGACAAGGCGAACGACTCGGGGAGTTATGCGCAGGCGCGGACTTTGATGACTCCGCTGATTGCTGCGGGCGACGATGCTTACAATGCTCCGTATCTCAGCGTGGTAGCGCAGAGTTATGCGCACGCCGGGGACGATGCGGGATTGAAGCAGTTCTATCTGGACAAGCTCACGGCGATCAAGACTGCTGCAATGACTGTGGATGAGCGCAAGCAGAAGACGGTACTCCTGAGGCGCGGGCTGATTCCGGCGCTGACGGGGATGAAGGATTACGCGGGTGCTGTCGACCAGTACATTGCCGTTTTGAGCGCCTATCCGGAGGATGCAACGGTTGGACAGGAAGCGGCGCTCTACGCATTGAGGTACTCGAGACAGGCGCAGCTGGTGGACTTTCTGAATACGACGGTGAAAGCCTCGCCGCGCGACTCGCGGTTTGCCATCTTGCTGGCTCAGATTCAGACGGTATTTGAGGATTTTCCGGCGGCGATCGACGCCTACGCGCACGCCATAACGGTCCGCTCGGATCGGTTGGACATTTACGAGGCGAAAGCGGATCTGGAAGAGCGTTTGCAACGGCTCGACGATGCCTGCAAGGACTACGAGCGGCTCTATGTGCTGAGTTATCAGAATCCCGACTGGATGGTGAAGATTGCGGCGGCGCGGGCGCGGCAGGGACGCAAGGACGAGGCTGTCAAAGCACTCGAAAAGGCGTGGATCGAGGGCCATCCGGCGACGGCCAGCGATTCTTTTCGCGTGGCGACGCAACTGGAGAGCTGGAAAATTCTGGATGAGAGCCTGCGCTTTGCTGAGCTGGGTGTGAAGCAGGAGGGGGATGCGCTGCTGGCAGGCGCTGAGCCGGGAGACCACAAGGGCGACGATCCGCAGGGTGCGGCAATTTACACGCGCCTCTTGACGCGGATGCGCCAGCAGGACAAAGCGCTGGCTGTGCTCGATACCGCTTTGGCGAAGGCGGAGAAATCTCCCAATTCGCTGGGCTTGGTGCTGGAGCAAGTCGAGAAGCAAGGGCTGGCTTCGGTGACGAATGAGGAGTGGCGGAAGCGGCAGATGGCGCTGCGGCGCAGCACAGCTTCGGATCGCTACCGGCAGGCGCTGGTGGAGATGGGCAAGACTGCTGGCGCGTACTTTACGCCGGAAGAGAAGCTAAAGTTTGCCGCGCTGGTGAATACGCGATGGAAGCAGGCGCTGGCTTCGATGCACTCCGGCCGACTGGTCTGGATTGATGTGGCGAACCTGGCCGGCCTGATGGACGAAGAAGCTGGCATGCGCAAGGAGGTTCTGCTGCATCCGGCGAATTGGCGTGAAGAGAACTCCTCCGCGCAATTGCAGCCCTATGCCAGGTTGGAGGAGTCGCGCATGGCGTTCCGGGAGCTGGCGGAGACGCTGGACTCCTACGCTCCTGTGGTCTCGCAAGGCGGATACGATGTTGTGCTTGCACAGGAAGCCGAGGCGTGGCGCAAGACAGGTGATGAAACGGCCGAGCTGCGAACGCTGAGCAAGATCAATTACGCGCGCAATGGCGGGAGCGGCCAGCGGGAACGCTATCTCGCGCTGCTGCTGAAGACCGATCCGGCTCGGTTTACGGCCTTTGGTGCGGGGAGCACCGACGAGGACATGGCGATGGCGGCGCCCAACTACGCGGCGGAGCATGGAGATGTGAAGATTGCCCGGGCCGCGTTGAGCTCCCACGCCAAAGCCTTTCCAGGCGCGTGGCAAACAGCGTACTCCGCGCTGCTGGGACTCTACTTCCACGACTCGAGCGCGGGGACGGATGGCTCCTTCCACCGGCTGCTGGGGGACCAGAGGACCATCGCCGAGCGGATCAAGAGCCATACCGGCTCAGGCTCCGCGGATGGCGATGACGAGGACTCTGACGGCGCGCAAGGGCAGGTGCAACTGGCGGGGGGCGTGTGGTTCCAGTATGGGATGCGATATGGAGTATACCGTACGCTTGCTCCGGTGAAGGAGTGGGCGCAGCACGATCCGGAGGACATGCTGGCCGCGGGGCTGGAGCGCAACCCGACAGCCGGGAACTACGTGGGGCTGGCGCAGGCGTATGCCGATGCGGGTGAGAACGCGGCGGCGATTGGGGAATATCGCCACGCGCTGGAATTGAAGCCGGATTCGCCGGGAATTCACGACGCGATTGCGCTGCTGGATTGGAAGAGCGGCAAGAAGGACGAGGCGATTGCCGAGTGGCGCCTGGCGCTGGCGGCGCTGGACCGGATCCAGAAAAGAGGGCCAGCGCCGGAGAGCTTCTGGAACGGGTTTACGCAGATCGCGCGGCACCTGGCCAGCCGCAAGCTGGCGGCGCAACTGCATCCGGAGATGGACACGGTGCTGCGCGGCTACGTGAAGCGCAACGGCGAGTATCGCAGCGCCGAGCTGTTGCAGGCGGCGTTTGAAGCGTCCGCAAGCCCTGCGGAGGGTCTGGAATGGCTGCTATCGCTGGCGAGCGCGGCGGCGAATCCGGGTGGGGTGTTGAGCCAGTTCGAAAGCGTTGCCTGGCTGCCGGAGTCCATGCGGGAGCCGGTGCTGCTGAAAGAGCTCGAGCTGGCGCGAATTGCGGCCGCTCACGAGCCGGCTCCTGCGGCCAATGGCGCCCAGGATTACGATTACGCGGCACAGCGCCTGGCGGGGCTGCAGCGGACGCTGGCGCTCTACTATGGTGCGCAGAAGCAGGACGCGAAGGCTGAGGCAATTCTGGACAAGATGAGTGCGGACGAGCGCGATGAAAGCGAGTTGGTCGCACTGGAATTGGAATTGGCGGCCCGGGGGCATCGGGTGGACGCATTCCTGGCCGGACTCCATGGCAAGCAGGATTCCGCGCCGACGCAGGCGCAATTGCAGATGTTGCGCAGCGCGACGGCGACGCTCTCGGCAGATGGATACAAGGCGGAGGCGCTGACGGTCTGGGAGTTTGTCTTCGGGCAACTGCAGTTGCAGCACGACCTTACGACTGCGGACTATATGGGGCTGGCTGAGGCACAGCTGGAGGTTGGCAAGGTAGCCGAGGCCGTGACGCTGCTGCGGCGAATGACGCTGATGCCCGAAGATCCGGGGCCTCCATGGAATTCAACACGGACAGAAGACGGCATGGGGAACTTTGACCACGCCGCCACGCTGCTGATTGAGAAAGGACACGACGCCGAGGCGCTTGAGTTTCTGGCGGCGCTGGCCAAGGGAGTTCCGTGGAATGGAGCCTACGCGCTGCGGCTGGCGCAGGCGCAGTTGCGCCTTGGCGCGAACAAGCCGGAAGCTCTGGCCGCGCTTGCGGGGCTGGCTGCGGATGAAGAACGGAGCTACGATCTGCGCGGACAGGCTGCGGTAGCACTGAAGGGTCTGGGCGTCGACGCGGGGAAATTTGGCAGCGATGAATTGCGATTGCTGACTGCGGGCAGCGTCACTCCGCAGCAGGCACAACAGCCTTACTTCGCCGCGGCCCTCGTAGCGTCTGCTGCCAGCCAGGCGGATGCTGCACGGAAGGCTGCGCTGCTGCGCGAGTCGATCGCAATTGCGCCCGCCGGGGCATTATCGGCGGTGGGTTTCCGCGAGAACGATGTGCGGCTGGGGGTCTTTCGCACAGAGGCGGCATCGGGAAACCATGCGACGGCTCTGGCGGCAATTGAACCGTTGCTGGGCGAGCGGAATGCATATTCAGGCCAGTCCGGCAACCAGGGCGAAGGGGATGCTGCGCCGGGAGGCGCCGAGGGCAGTCTTGGGATTGGCGACGAGGCAATTGACACCGCCGATGGAGAAGCCCAGCCCCTGGTGCAGCTCTTGCAGCAGGCACCGCTGCCAGTGGCTGAAACGCTTTCGGATGCTGAGTCTCTAGCCCTGGCGCAGGAGATTGCCATGGTGTTTGAGCAGAATGGCGACCGCGACCGGGCATTGCCTTATCTGAAACTGGCCGCGCACTGGGAGAAAGATTCAAAGCGGCATGCGGAGATCGAAGGCCATATCGCACAACTAAAAACGGCACATCGGCTGGACCAGGAAAATGCCCTGCGCCGACCGAAGGTACAACGGGCGCTGAATCAGAGCGCGGTGGTCCGGCCAAGACTTACGGCGGCGGACCTGAAGCGAATGGAGACGCAATGATTCCTGACTTTGCATGGAAAGCACGCATGTTGCAGTTGCTGAACGGCAGAAAGCAACGGATTCTTGCGATTTGCATTGCCGGTGCGATATTGGCCACGTTTGCCACGGCGGGGGTTTGGGCGCTGTGGCAGGCGAACGCTCCGGCGGTGCCGCAACTGACGGCGATGCTGCCGCAGGGCGCGCTCTTGACGATTGAGTCGAAGGACTTTGCCGGATTGCTGAAGCGCTGGAACGACTCTCCGGAGAAGGCTTCGTGGCTCAAAAGCGACAATTATGGCGCGTTCTCGCGTTCGCGGCTGTTCGGGCGGCTGGGCGACGCGCAGACAGAGTTTGCCAAGGCTGCCGGATTACCGCCCGATCTGGGCTTTTTGAACGAAGTTGCCGGGCGCGAAAGCGTTTTTGCCTGGTACGACATTGGCCAATTGGAGTTTCTCTACATCACCAGGTTGCCGGCAGGCTCTGCGGACAAAACGCGGCTGGTTGAGATGCGCGGAAAGTTTTCGCCGCGGAAGGTGGGCGAACAAACCTTTTATGTCCGCACCGTAGGAGATGCACGAGCGCAGCAAGGCTCGCAGCCTGACCCGCAGCCTGACCCGCAGCCTGACGCGCAACAGGATCAGAACGCTGGAACGATGCGGCAGCCGCGAACAGTTGCCTTCGCCACCAGCGGCGACTGGCTGTTGCTGGCCACGCGCGAAGATCTGATGGTGGGCGCGCTGACCTTGATGACTGCGCAGGGCAAGCCTGCTGCGGAGGGAATGCTTCCCATCTCCGCCGAGCCCTGGTTTGCCGAGGCGCGTACGGCGGCGAAGGAGCCGGGCGACCTGCGCATGACGTTGAATCTGGAGAAGATTGTGCGCACGCCGTACTTCCGCAGTTACTGGATCCAGCAGAACGTGACCGAGATGAAGCAGTATCGGAGCGCGGTGGCGGATCTGTATATGGATTCGGACAATTTCCGCGAAGAGCGGGTGCTACTACCGAAGACTCCCCAGGAAAAAGCGACCGCTCTGGGTGACTTGTCTGCGTTAACGTCGTTGCTGCCGGAGCATGCTGGAGTGTATCGCGCCGTGGCCGCTCCCTCGGTCGACGACGCAGCGCGGATCGTGGACGAGAAGCTCCTGGCGCGCGGGATGGGTAGCGTCGAGGACACGAAGGTTTCCCCAGTGGCGAATATCTCGGTGCAGGGCGCGGGTTCGACATCGGATTTGGAAACGCGGATTGACGCGGCGCCACTGGCGCATCCAGCGGCGGCCTCGCAGCCCTCAGATTCGCGCCAAGTGCTGGGGTCGGCCGGACTGACCGGCATGATGACCGTGAGCCGTACAAGCGACCCGGTGGACGGCATCTGGGTCCCGTTTCAATCGGCTGTGGTGCTTTCTGCGGGCAAGGACTGGGATGTGGCCGCGTTACAGTCGGCGCTGCGCGAGGCGCTGTCGGCGCGTTTGACCGCGAGCAGCCTGGGACTCGCGTGGAAGCCGGTAAAGACCAAGGGCGGCAGCTACTTCGAATTAAGCGAAACCCGGCCGCTGGAGATGGCGGTGCGAGGAAAAATCTGCATACTCAGCGACAATCCAGGGCTAATGGTGGAGATGCTGGGACATCTCTCCCAGGCTGGCCGTGAGCGGGGGAAGAAATCTGCGAGCAAGGCAGATACAACAGCGCTGATTGCCGGCTTCGATCTTCCGCAGGAACGGCCGGGGTTTGCGCGGTGGTCGGCCCTGGTGGACCGCACGAACTCCGGCGCCCCGGCGCCCGATAGCCCGAGCGGCGAGCCAGGCTTCTTTTCGCAGAACATGCTGGGGTTGACGAATGTGTTTGCGCCGCTCGAAAGCGAGCGCGTGGTCGAAAGCAGGGACGCAGCGGTTACGCGGCAGACCGTGGTCTACGCATGGAAGCATTAGGGAAAGCGCACGCCTGGCCGTTTCGCCCCTGGAAGCGCGGCTTCGCGGTGCTCTTGTTCGCGATGCTCCCAGTAAGCGCTCAGGAGCCTTCGCCGGATCTGTATGCGCAGGCCATGCAGGTGATGCTCGACCGCAGCTTTCCCTCCCAGCAGGTTGAGTACGTGCTGCTGGACGCGCGGACGCGGAAGACGATCGCGATGCGCTGGGAGCATGCGGATGCCCCGGTGCCCGTAGGTTCGCTGCTCAAGCCGTTTGTGGCGCTCGCGTATGGACGGATGCATACTTCGGCTGGGAAGTTTCCGACCGTGGTTTGCCACGGAAAGAGCGATGGATGCTGGCGACCGGGCGGTCATGGGTCGATGACGCTGGTGCCGGCCCTGGCCGAGTCCTGCAATGCGTATTTTCTTGCCCTGGCTAGGGGCGTGGCCTCCGGCGGGAGCAATCCACTCGACAAGGTGAGCAAAGATTACGAATTGCCAAAGCCTCCGGCGCAGAAGACGGCTGCGATGCTGATTGGGGTTACTCCGGAGTGGCGCATCCCGCCCGTGGCGCTGGCTGGAGCGTACGCCGCTCTTCTTCGCACCGGCAGCGACGGGACGGGCAGCGGGACGGAGCGAGAGGTGATTCGGCTGTTGCTCGATGGAATGCGAAAAGCCGCGCTTCCAGGCGGAACGGCAGCCAGGGTGGGATCGCATCCAGGAGGCGTGCTGGCGAAGACCGGGACGGCGCCCTGCATTGCCGGCTCCGGTGCCCAGCGCTGTGTTGCCAACGGAGACGGGCTGGTAGTGGTCATGGCGCCTGCGAATAGCCCGCGGTGGGTGCTGCTGGTGCGGCAGCGCGGGACAACGGGCGCGCATACGGCAGAGGTAGCGGGCAAAATGCTGGCCAGTCTGGAGGGCGCCGATGCGCAGCGGCGATAAAGACTTTCGAGAATCACGCCAACTGCGCCGGATGGCTGCTGGCGTTGCGCTTGCTGCTGGACTGGCAATGCTCTGGAGCGACGGGGAGCGAAGATCCGTTCAAGCGGTAGCGATTGGCGCGCCTGAGAAGGCCGGCGATGTACGCATCGGTGTACTGGGGCTGTTTCATCCTCAGGAATTGCGGCTTTTCCCGGCCGGAGACTCAGGTCTTGAGGTTGCGATCGACAGCCAGTCACACAGGCTTGCGCGGGATGCGCCGGCAGTCGTGATCCGGCCGCGAGGCAATCAACTCGCAGTGCAGTTTGGGGCGAATTCCGAGATGGTTTCGGGTGGGATATTGCGCGCCTCAGGCGATTTTACGTCTGATACAGGATTCTGGCTGGAGGTTCCCGGGAAACTGAAGCGGCTTTACGCGGGTACCGTCGAGATTCACGCGCGCGGCTCTCAGTTGGAGGCGGTTGTTACCATGCCGCTGGAAACGGCTGTCGCCTCGGTGGTAGCGGCTGAGAGTCCTCCGGGAGCAGGGTTAGAGGCGCTGAAGGCGCAGGCCGTGGCCGCGCGTTCGTTTCTTGTTGCGCGGCAGGCGGGGCACGCGGACTTTGACTTTTGCGATACCACGCACTGCCAGTTCCTGCGCTCACCGCCCGAGCCTGGCAGCGAGCCGGATAAGGCTGCGCGCGCCACGCGAGGGCTGATTCTTGAGTGGCATGACGATTCTGCCGGCAGGGACCGCACGCTGGCCGCGATGTATGCACGCAGTTGCGGAGGACGCACGCGAACCCTTCGGGAAGTTGGCGTGCGCAGCGATGAGTACCCGTATTACGCGGTGCACTGCGATTATTGCTCCCGGCATCCGGAGGTTTGGCAACGCGAAAGGAACGGTGCGCCGCGCACCGAGCGGGAACGGTTGGCTTTCAACCGGATCCATGGCTGGAGCGCGGTGCCGAGCCTTCCCGCAGACGGTACTGGCAACGACGGCCAAATCCAAGGCCGCGGCGCGGGGCATGGGATTGGTCTATGCCAAATGGGCGCCGCGGAGATGGCGAGGCAGGGAGCGGCGTTCACGCAGATTCTGGCCCATTACTACCCGAATACAAAACTGACGTCGATTGCCGGGCCTTAGGCCGGATCGGATCCCGCAGCCGAGCGAACCTTCGCGATTTCCTTTAGACTGGCAGAAGTGCGCCGATTTTCCCCTGCACGGGCCTATAGCTCAATTGGTTAGAGCAGCGGACTCATAATCCGTTGGTTCAAGGTTCAAGTCCTTGTGGGCCCACCATTCAAGTCAACAACTTGCGGGTTATTGTGACGTACCAGGACCGGCCCTTGTCGGTCGGTCGCCGGCCGTGGGCGTTCGTTCAAGATAGAACGAACCTTTTCGAGGCTGGGAGCTGGTTAATCATCGCCGTTTGCGGGTTGGTATGGCCCAAAGCGCGCATGACAAGAGAAAGATCGCCCGATGCTCCCATCAACTGCGTCGCGAACGTGTGACGAGCGCTGTAGAGCACGATTTCCTTGGACAGTCCTGCCTTCTCACGCGCATTCTCGAATGCCTTTGCCACCGTCGTCAGGTGTCCGGTTTTCGAGTCGGAAGGAAAGACCCATCCCTCACTTTGCCCTTTACGGCGAGTGGTGAGAGCGGATGTGACCCGGTCATGCATCGGAATGTAGCGCCGTGAGCGTGGGGTCTTACCGCGGGGAATAAAGATCATGCCCCGATCCCAGGCTATGTCTTCCCAACGCATCTGGAAGACTTCCCCTGGGCGCATCCCCGAATCGAGAATGAGAGTAAGCACATCTCGAAGCGGCTGGCTGGCTGTTGCGAGCAACTTAGCCTTCCCATCGCTGTCCATGATTGCGGAACGCCCCTCTTCCTTGACCAGCTTGAATTTTGGGCGCTGCCGGAATCATTCCCCACTCTGCCGCCTTCCCAAGCATTCTCCTTAACGTCCGAAGAGCCCGGTTCGCATTCGCTGGCGAATGATTGAACCGAAGCGCCTCGGCTTCGTCCGTGGTGATATGCGTGACTCGGACAGCAGCTATTAGGAGTCCTAGAAAGCATGTTCCACCCTTGTTGGTAATACGTCTTGGACCTCGCCTCCAAACGGGACTGCTCTACCCAATTCAGAAAGCGCTTCGAGAACTCGGCAAGCGCTTGTTTCCTGCCTTGAACGGTCATTCGTTGGACCCAATGACGTTGGCGACTGTTATGGCGGGGTTGCCGTATGTGAGCTGGCGTCACTCTTTGAACCGCTGCCGAAAGGCTGGCGACGAGGCTGCGCCGGGACATACCTATAAAGCGGTTCCCGTGGCGAGCGAACTTTGCTCGAAGCGGGCGAAAGATTGGCCGGAGCTGTGGTGAGGGCGGGAAGAACAAAGGCAGGAGCAACGGCAGGGCTGGCTTTTGTGGTCTCCCACATCTCAAAAGCGAGATGTGGGGCACCCTCGATTGTTAATCTTCAGACCTGGGCCACCCGCCGGCCTGTGGGGCGACTTTAGTGAGTGGCCGTACCTTGAGCGTGATCAGCTTCGTGGCTAACGCTTTCACCAGATGCATGGGTCGGGAGAGCCACCGAGGGTGGCGCTCCACAGTCATTACAAGTCGGCTTTACAGGTCTTCCCGTGATCTTCACGTCAAGAGATGGAAGCATTTCGATTCGTGCATTCGTCGGGTCTTCACTTTCCTCTCCGACGATTTCATACGTGTAGGTCACTGTGAACGCGCCGGTCACTGTGGTGGCGAAGCGCCACGTCTTTAGGTTCTCAACCGTCGGCGCTTCCAAGAAGCGCTGTCCCGCCTTGCCGTCGTTGACGGACAGGACATCAGTCTTCACAACCATCCCGGCCTTGACGGTCACTCGCACCGACACCTTGCCGGTTATATGTGCGGCCTTCGCGATGGGAGGATAAATGGGCAGCGCAGCCCCTTGAAGGACAGGAGGAGCCGCTGCCGGTGAAGCAGTTTGCCCGAGCGCAGGAACCGCCAAGAGAAGGCACAGTACGAGTTGATTCCACTTCTTCATAGCTGCTCCTTTACTGTGGTTTCTGCGGCGTTGTCAGTATTGGGTAGAGTAGCTTTCCGGGGCTTTGAGGCGTCACTCCATAGCCATTTGCGGGGTTAGCTAGCAACTGATTGATGGTGTTGCCAGCCGACCTCCCAGATACACCTTGGCCCAAGATGCAAGGGCCACCACCGCACTGCCCATACGAGGCTTGCTGACCGTCACTATTCATGATCGAGTTCGTGACCATATAGACCCTGAACTCCGTCTGGTATTGACTTAAGTTCTTAGACGGATCGAAGTTGCCACCCATCGTCATCGTCGATACGAAGTCCTGTGCATCGGCAACGTGACTTCCTTCATGACCGACGGCTGCATCAAGACCTGAACCGCTAAGACCATCTCTCACGGTTACGGTTTCATTTGCTCTGAGCTTCCCGTCCGGCCCAACACCCAAGTCATGTGATGTGATCGCGTCGTTGCCTTTGCCGGGATCGCCGAACTTCACAGTGACGCCATTGTCCTTCGTCGGATCACCGTAAGCTGACGCGCCGCGAACGACATCCTTGTCCTTTGATTTGAGATCAGCCTGTCGCGATTTCTCGAACGCTTTGTCTGCATCTGAGTCGCACTTCGCGCTGTCCTTGCACACGTACATACCCGTCGGATCGGTATAGCGCAGAGGATTGTTGACCACATATGAGTACTTGTTTAGCGACTGCGGATCAGTGAGGGTTCCGCCCAACGGGTCGGGACTCATAAAGCGTCCCATCGCACTGCTGTTGTACCTTGCTCCGAAGTAGTCGAGCCCTGATTCTGCATCCCTTTCTTTGCCGGTGTAGTGGTGATCGGTGGCGTCGCTGCTTCCGCCCGCGCCGGGGGTCAGGTAGTTGCCGAAGGGATCGCTGGCCCAGGTGTTGACGGCTTGTCCGGCAGAGTTGATTTGCAGCCGCTTGGTGCCCAGCCAGTCGTTGAAGGCAAAGCTGAGATTCAACCCCAAAACGGTCTCCAGAGCACCGTTGTTGTCGAGGTACCCAGTAGAAAAGGAATACGTCGCCAAAAGGCTGCCGTTGAGATATACATTCGTGTTGCTGTAGTTCGGATTCGATAGCCCCAGCTGAATCTGCGTGTCCTGCCCGCCGTTGGCGCTCTTGAGCCAGGCGTAGCTCGCGCTGAAGCCGTTGGCAGCCGTAGGCGCGGCGCATGGGTTTCCCGCGGCCGGCCAACTAGCGATGCTTCCCTTAGCTACGCGGGTGCCCTCGGCGTCATAGACATACTGCGTGGCAGTGCCTGCAAGGATGTTTTGAACCGCGCACAGGCGGCCCTCTTGATCGTAGACATACTTGTTGTTGAGATCCTGGGTCACATTGCCCGCCGCATCATATTGTATTGTGTTTCCGTCGATGCCGGTAACACGGTTGGGGCTGCTGGCGTATGCCAGGCGGGGCGTCCAGCTGCTAGGCGTCGTCCCCGGCGACGGGCAACTGCTGGGATTCACAAGCTCATACGTGCGGTTGCCAAAGCTGTCGTATACCCAGCACTGAAGCGTTAAGGCCGCGCCCAAGGCCGTGATTTTGTTCCCCTCATAGGCGGTGTCCGCTGCGGAGACGAGCCGGTTTAGTGAGGTACGAATTCTTCTTCTGGCGGAGCGATGTGAGGCGTCTCGCCGCGGCCGGGCATGGCAGCGCGAGCGGAATAGACGCGCCACTGTCTTTCCACGTCATCCTGGGCTTCGCTCAGCAGGATCTTCGCGTCTTCGGGGTGACTGCGCGCCAGCATCGTATAGCGGGCTTCCCGGTACGCGTATTCCTTCAAGGGTATGGAAGGCGCCTTGGAGTCGAGCTGAAACGGGTTCTTTCCCTCGGTCCGCAGCGCCGGGTTATAACGCATCAGCGGCCAATATCCGGACAGGACGGCTGCCTTCTGCTGTTCAAGGCCGTGAACCAGGTCGTAGCCGTGGGCAATGCAGTGGCTGTACGCGATGATGATCGATGGTCCATTGTGCGCTTCGGCTTCCTGAAAGGCTTTGATAACCTGGGTGTCGTTGCCGCCGAGCGCTACCCTGGCCACATAGACTGAACCGTAGCTTACCGCCTCCATCGCTAGATCTTTCTTGCTGTTCGGTTTACCGCCGGCTGCAAATTTCGCGACCGCTCCGCGAGGCGTAGACTTGGACATTTGTCCGCCGGTATTCGAGTAAACCTCGGTGTCCAGGACCAGAACATTGATGTTCTTTCCGGAACCGAGGACGTGATCCAGTCCGCCGAATCCGATGTCGTAGGCCCAACCGTCACCACCGATGATCCACACGCTCTTGCGGACCAAGGCGTCGGCGATGGCATTCAGATTGCGCGCCTCCGACAACGC
>Ga0182012_10004774_pt1 | contig 14069 bp, 4 predicted proteins | sample 612S2SmetaG_FD_120486 | JGI IMG/M metagenome (GOLD analysis project Ga0182012, IMG submission 120486) | Permafrost microbial communities from Stordalen Mire, Sweden - 612S2S metaG | ecosystem: Environmental > Terrestrial > Soil > Wetlands > Permafrost | place: Sweden: Stordalen | collected... | reverse complement strand
TCTGGCGCGCCGCCGGCTGCCCGCGGGCATGGAAGACGTGGAGGGCACCTGGATCGTCGAATGCTCGCCGCGTTTTTTCGCGGGCGCCGGCCCCGGCGCCGTGGCAATCTCCTGGGAACGTCTGGCCGCGGTCCGCCGCGTCTTCCTCAGCCGCCTCAACGCGATTCAGCGGGATTTGAAATCGGCCGACCGGACTGCCGGCGATCTGGACAAGATGGACCTGGCGGGCCTGCTCGGGTCCGGCTTGGGCGATCGCCCGCGCGTGCGCGAGTTCATCCGCAAGCTCTTGCTCAGCGGCAATGGCTCGCTGGTGTTCAACAATTCGTTCACCGAGTGGGGCGCGGCCGAAGCCCTCCTGGCGGCGCAACCGCAAATGCTCGTGGCTGGCTTCGGCATTCGTCCCAAGTTGAAGCCTTTTTCGAGTACCGTGTTGTTCGAGGACCAGCACCGGAATAACCCCACTCAGGATGAGGATGACTTGGCGGGCTCGCTGATCGATGGCCAAATGCTCTCGCAATATGTCTACTATTCCTCCCAGCGTGAGGCCTGCTATCAGGATCATGCGCTGACGCTGTTTATGTGTGCGGACCTGCCGCGCCTGTTGGTGTTGGGGCCGAAGGAACCTGTGGCCGGATTGGAAGCTTTGCTCGGCCCCCTAACTTTGCGCCAGAAAATAGCTAGCGGCGATCTCACCGACTTTCTGTTGAAGTGGCTGGAGACCTAGCTATAGCTAGCCCAAGGCTAGCGCCCAGCCTTTAGCCCGCGCGCGAACCGGTGTTTCTCAGTTGGTTTCGCGATCGTGCGGCCCAAGCGTCGCGCGCCGAAAGGCGTTCAGCCGCGTTGGACAGTTCCGAAACGCCGCTGAACTCAAGCACGTCCCCCAAGGGCGGCAATCGTAGCGGCCCTGGAGATCTCGATTCGCAACGCCCGTATGCGCTTTGTTTATGGCTTGCGAAACGTTTACAAGTTGTGCTGCTTTTTCCTTTACCGATCCTCCAAAGGCTCGGCGTCCGCGGGGTTGAAAGCCATCATGGCCCGCTCAGGTCAGGGGCATCTCAGAAATGGTGTGGACGCGACTAAATGCCGATAAGAACCAATGTTTTAGCGTTAAGAGCGTGACTGGGTGCCAACTCGGATAGAAGACTCTGCGATTTGCTGTCACCGCTTCTCCGGCTGCCTACTGACATAGTGAAAACGTTTACTAAGATTTCAAAAAAGGCCTTGACTTCGGGTTTAGTCTGCCATAAACTTCTTCCGAGCTAGGGTTATTCGGGGTTGCCGGGTACCGGACATGTCTGACCTCGCGTTGACGTGGCCAGGAGCCCAAATTACGAGGTGGAGAGCCTATGCACCGTGTCGCTTGCATCAGGGGACTATTTTTCGCACTGTTGTTCACAAGTGCGGTATTTGCTCAACGAGATCTTGGCACCATCGCAGGCACCGTCACGGACCCGACGGGCTCGGCGGTACCTAACGCCAAAGTCACCATTACCGAAGGCGCTACGAACCTAAGTTATTCGGTGACAAGCAGCTCCGCCGGGGAATATGTTCGGCCAGCGCTGAAACCGGGCATTTACGCCGTTAGCGCGGAAGCCCAAGGGTTTCGCCGAGTTCAACAGGACAATGTGGTTGTCACCGCCGGTGACCGAATCGGCGTGAACCTCACCTTAGCTGTCGGCAATATCACCGAGTCAATCGAAGTCACGACGCAGGCGGCGCTATTGCAGACCGAGAACTCAACCCAGGGCGCCGCTCTAAACGCCGCGGAAGTCAATCAGTTGCCCATGGGTGGCCAGCGCGTCTTCTCCTATTTTGCCCGGCTTTCTCCAGGCGTTCTGACGGCGGAACCAGGCGCCCGCGACGCCCAGAACGGCGGATTTTCCGCCAACGGCGTGCGTTCGACCGGTGAGAATAACTTCCTGCTGAACGGCGTCGATAACAACGTCAACGACATCGACTTCATTAACCAGACGTCGTACGTGATTGGGCCGTCCCTGGACGCCATCGGAGAAATGCGTGTCCTGACTAACGGATACAATGCCGAATACGGCCGCGCCGCCGGCGGCGTGATCGACGTCACGCTCAAATCGGGCACCAATGCGCTCCACGGCACAGCTTTCGAGTTCCTGCAAAACACCGACCTGAACGCCAACCGGTGGGAAAATAATCTGGCTGGCGTGGGCCGTCCTACGGTGCGGCAGAACCAGTTCGGCGGCAGCGCCGGGGGACCGATCTTCAAAAACAAGCTGTTCATCTTCGGCGATTATCAGGGCACGAAGATCGGAACAGCCGGCGGTGTGGTCCAGAACCTGGGATATGGCCAGTTCGAAACTATTCCCACGCCGGCCCAAGTGGCAGGCAACTTTTCGGGACTGTTGGGCAAGCAGATTGGCACCGATCCGGTGAGCGGGCAGGCCGTCTTGCAGAACGAAATCTTCGACCCGAACAGCACCTCCTGCAATAGCGCGGGAGTATGCACGCGCCAACCCTTCCCCAACAACACGATTCCCGTCACTTCGATGGATCCGGCAGCCAGGAAGATCGCGGCTCTGTACCCGTCGCCCAACCAGCCGGTTATCGCTGGAAACTATCCCCAGAACGACTACTACGCTCTCACCGCCGGCGGTTTGAGAACGGATCAGGGCGACGGCCGGGTGGACTACCATATCTCCGACAAGGATAGCCTCTTCGGAAGTATCAGCTGGTCCAATACCGGCAAAATTAATGTGCCGCCATTTCAGGGCGCTCTCGACGGCGGTAATTTTTACGGCGTCAGCGAAGAAGACCTCGGCCGCAACGCGCAGATAGGCTATACACGAATTTGGTCTCCGCGGTTCATTTCGGAAACCCGTGTTGCCTACAGCCGCCTGGTGACATCCCGCGTTCAGGGAAACGCCAATACCGACGAGTTTAAGGCCGTGGGCATCGGCGGTTACGATCCCACCACCACCAACAACGGCGGACTGCCCCAGTTCGGAATGGGGAATTACAGCCAGATTGGCGCTAACGACTGGCTGCCGACTACGGAATACAGCAACGTCTGGGACTTTATCCAGAACGTCGCTATTACCCGGTCCAGTCATGCGCTGAAGTTTGGCGCTGAAGTGAAGCCCATCAAGTTCCCCTTCTTCCAGGTGCCCTTTCCGCATGGCGAAATGAACTTCTCCCGAAACGAAACCGCATTCCCGTCAACCGCTTCGGACACCGGCGGGAAGAACGGCACGCTTAGTGCCGATACCGGCGACGATTTCGCTTCTTTCCTGCTGGGCGCAGTCGACGGCGGACAGATCTCGACCACCAATTTCATCACCTCGATACGCCAGTCGTATGACTTCTATGCCCAGGACGACTGGAAGGTGACCCCTAAGCTGACCGTAAACTATGGCGTTCGTTACGAGTTATGGTCGCCGATCGGCGAGGCTTTCGGGCGCCAGTCCAATTTTGACATCAACACGCTGACCCTCCAGATTCCCACCGGCCGGAATTCAGACGCGCCGCTGCCTCCGAATTTCAACCAACCGTACACCTTCGGCGGTGTCACTTACCCGGCCGATTTCCCGAACGTCAAAGTGTGCCGGGGCTGCGTCTCCAAGTACCTCATCCCGTGGGACAAACACGACATAGGTCCGCGCCTGGGTTTCGCCTATAACATTCGACAAAAGACTGTGATCCGCGGCGCCTACGGCGTCTTCTACGGTGGCGAGGAACAGCAGGGCGGAAATCCCAATCGCGGCGAGTCGGCGCCATTCAACGAGTCGCCCCAATTGAACCGGCCGGGTAGCGTCGGCGCGTTCCAGCCAAATCCGTTCTTCGCCAATGGAGCGGCGACGAGCGGAATTGCGTACGGCTATCCCACAACTGTGTTCACCACCTATCCCGTTAGTTCGCTCCAGTTCCGTGAAGTGGCTAACAACTTCGATAACCCCATGGTGCAGAAGTGGAACGTCACGGTTCAGCAGGATCTGGGGCACGACATGGCCCTTGAAGTGGGTTATCAGGGTAACCACTCGTCGCACCAGCTTTTCCAGCCCGACTTCAACCCATGCCCGAACTACGCCACTTTGAATTCCAACATCAACTGCAACTCCCTCCGCTTGTATCCCGATATTGGCAGTATTTCGGGAACGTCGAGCTTCGGCTTCGGCAACTACGCAGCTTTGACGGCGAAACTGGAAAAGCACCTCTCGAAGGGACTGCAGTTCATCAGTTCCTTTACCTATGGGCACGCTCTCGCCAATACCGGTACCACGCTCAGCGGGTCGAACAATTTCCAGACCATCAGCAACACCAATTACGGCCTGGACTATTCCAGCGCGGCATGGGATATCCGCCTGAACTTCACCACCGGTTTGACCTATGACCTGCCGTTCGGCCGGGGCAAGCAACTGGGCGGCAACATGAGCAAGGCGGCGGACTATTTCGTCGGCCATTGGCAAGTGAACACCATTGTCTCGCTGCACTCCGGCCAGGCGTACACGGTCAGCGCCGGTGGCTGCCAGGGCGTGTGGGCCGGTTGCTTCCCGGATATGGCTTCATCGGGGCTCAACGCCAACGCCGCCCCTTCCGGGGGCCGCACACCATCGGAGTGGTTCAACACCGCGAACTTCACCGCACCGGCTTCGCTTACCGAGGGCGGTATTGGAGACAACACCAATTACGGACCGTCGCTCAAGAATGTCGACTTCTCGGTATTCAAGGATATGCCGTTTGGCGAGCGGATCAGACTGCAGTTCCGGGGCGAGTTCTTCAACCTCTTCAATCACCCTCAGTTCGGAATGCCGGACAGCGGCTATGGGGACTCGAACTTCGGCAAGATAACCAGCACCTTGGCAGGCACCGAACGGCACATTCAGTTCTCACTGAAATTGTTGTTCTAACGGCATCGACCAGTCCTAAGCGGCCCGGGCGAAAGTTTCGTCCGGGCCGTTCCTTTTGGGACCTCAATCCTGCAGCGGGTCGCCCCTGCTAACTTGAGATCATGCGCGTTTCCCTCCTGGTGCGAGTTCTTGCCGGTGTCGCCATTCTCATCGCGGTAATCCTGGTTACCGGCTGGCGCATTTTGGCCGATACGCCTGCTCCGGCCGCGATTCGTTTTGCCGTCCGCCCCATCGATTTCAAGCTCGATAGCTGCGAGACGCCTCAGAAACACGCGCCGGAAACCATGGCGGGTGGGGTCGCCGTTTTCGACGCCAATAACGACGGCTACCCGGACATCTTCTTCACTAACGGTGCGGACATCGGCTCGCTCAAGAAGACAGCCCCGCGCTACTCCAATCGCCTGTTTCTCAACGATGGCCATGGCCACTTCACCGATGCCACCGAAAAGGCGGGGCTCGCCGGCACGGGTTACGACATTGGCGTGGCGATCGGCGACTATGACAACGACGGCTACGAGGATATCTTCGTCGGCGGCGTGCATCGCAACACCCTCTATCGCAATAACGGCGACGGCACCTTCACCGATGTCACGGAAAAGGCCGGGCTGGCTGCAAGTTCCGCGGACTCGGACGGCCCGCTCTGGTCCGTGGGCGGCGCCTGGGTGGATTTGAACAACGACGGGTTGCTCGATTTAGTCGTCGTGAATTACTTGCGCTGGGATGTCGCCGGCGAGCCGGTTTGCAAGTACAAAGAGACGCGTGAGTACTGCCATCCGAGGTTCTACAAACCCTCGCCCAGTCAAGTCTTTTTGAACCTCGGCAACGGAAAGTTTCGGGATATCTCGCGAGAATCGGGGATCGCCGCGCACCCTGGAAAAGGAATGGGGATCGGCGTGGCGGATTTCGACCTAGACGGCCGCATGGATCTGTTCATCGCTTGCGACAAGGTATATAACCTGTTCTTCCGCAACACGTCCTCCGGCGGCAAGGTGCACCTGGAAGAAGCCGCGTTCGAAGCCGGCGTAGCGCTGACCGAGAATGGCAAGTTCATTTCCGGAATGGGCGTGGACGCGCGCGACTTGGATAATGACGGCTATCCGGACATTTCGTTGGCGGCGCTCGACGACGAAACTTTCCCTCTCTTCCGCAACCTGGCCGCCGGCGGCAGCCTCGAATTCGCCGATTTTACCCGGCAAAGCCACATGGAGCGGCTCAGCTTGCCCATGGCCGGATACTCGCCGACCATCGCCGATTTCGACAACGACGGCTGGAAGGATGTGTTCGTGACGCGCGGCCACGTGCAATCGCTCCAGGCGGCGCCGCGCGTCACCGTTGAACAGCCCAACACGGTGTTCCGCAACCTGGGCGCCATGACCTTCGCCGCTCTCACCGCCGAAGCCGGCCTGACCGCGCGGCCGCCGGCGCGCCACCGCGGCAGCGCAGTCGCCGACCTGAACGGGGACGGCCGCCTGGATGTGGTGGTCTCCGCCATCGGCGCCCCGGCCGAGATCTGGATGAATGAGAGCCCTGGCGATTCTCATTGGTTGGAACTGGCACTGGAAGGCACTCGCAGCAACCGGAACGGGATTGGCGCGCGCATTAAAGTGGTGAGCAAGTCCGTGACGCAGTATGATCAGGTCTCCACCGCGGCCGGCTACGCCAGTTCGAGCGCTGGACCGATTCACTTCGGCCTGGGCAAGGACAGCGCTGCCGATCTGATAGAGATCCGCTGGCCGAGCGGCACGATCCAGACGCTGCGCGACGTGCGGGGCGGCCGGATCCTTCGCGTGAAGGAGCCGCCACAATAGCATTCCGCCCGGTTTTATCTCGGGCAGTACAAGGAAAGAGCAATCACGATATCCGAAACACGTCTTGGGGCCGTGCAGGATCTTGAGCCGAACGCCGCGCGATATTCAGTCCCACAAGCCAGCAGGGTGAGCCCACCTCTCCCGGGGAAATAGTCGGCCTGGGGCTCAAGAAGGTCTCGGCGTCTCTGCGATGAATCAGTAGTTGACAGCGCTGCCGCCCCTTCCGCCTCAAGCCTTCAGAGAATGCAGGTACGGCATGCTTGCCTGCATCAGTTCCAGTTCCATCTCCACGAAGTAATTCTTCACGCCACCGATCTTGGCGGCACTAAAAACCTCGGGCCAATTCACCGCGCCCCTTCCGAGCGGCACCTGCTTTTTCTCCGCCGGCGAATAATCCGCCAGGTGCATCGAGAGGAATCGCCCGGGATACTTCCGCATGAAGGTCTCCGCCTTATACCCAAGACTAATCACGCCAACCTGGAACTGCATCTTCACCAGATCCCGGTCAAGCGCACCCATCAGCTTGTCGTAGATGAGCGCGCCGTCGATTTCCTGGAACTCGAAGTCGTGATTGTGGAAGCCCAGCTGAATGCCGGCCTTCTGGGTCTTCTCGCCGATGGTATTCAACTCGGCGGCCGCGCTGAGCCAGTCCGCCATGGCCGCGGTATTCGGCAGCGCAAAGGTGGACACCACCATCTGCTTCAGCCCCAGTTCCTTCGCGAAAGCGATCCGCTCGTCGGCGTTCTGCTTGAGTTCCCGGAACTGATAGTGGCTGCTTTCGCAATCGAGCCCCGCGGCGTCAATGGTCCTCCGCATCTGCGACGCGCTCATGCTCGCCAGCGATGTCCACCCGTAGCCGGGCGGAGAGCACATTTCGATCGCGCGGAACCCGCTCTCCGCAAGCATGTGGAGCGTGCCGGCGAAATCCTTCTGAATCGCGTCCCTCACGATCCACGTCTGAACACCGATCGGCATTCCCAGCGGATCGGCCCGCAACATGCCGCTCGCCGCCACGGCCGCCGCCGCGCTGCCGAGCCATTCTCTTCTCGAAATCATGCGCACCTCCATCCTTCCGTCTTACCGTAGCGCGCCTCTCTTCAACCGGCAACCCGCGGACCCGACGCCTTCCGCGCGGTATGCGGCAACATCGCGGGACTGATGTTGGCGCGCGGCGCCGGCCCGCCGCCGCGAAATGGCCGTGCGCCGCGCTCGCCGCCAGCCGGGCACGGTTGGTCCGCATCGCCCTGCTCGAAAGCCTGCCGATTGCCTGCGCCGGCACACTGCTGGGAGTTCTTGGTGCGGCGAAAAACGGATGCCACCGGTGGGCAATTTGTGCTGTTCGGGCGGAGCTCCGAAGTGGAGTTTGGGAGGCGCCGGTCATCGTATGGCCTTCTAACTCGCGGGGATCTGCGCGCGCTGAGCAATCCCCCTTCCGGCAACCGCGGCCCGTTGAATCGCACAACGAATCAATTCCAGCAGGCGGCCCTCTTCATCGTAGCGGAGCGTAAGGATCAATCGCGGAACCCACGGAGGGGTAAATGGTGCGGAGAGAATCCGGAATCAGCGGAGAGAAGCGCAGTCTTCCGAGCATTCTCACCCACCAGCCTACCAGGCAAGTATTACCACAAGTGGCGACTATACAGCCGCGCATTGCCACGGGGACATCACGTGAGGCTGGAAGATCTGCAAACAGGGCCTCCGGACAGCGCATGAGGTCCCTTTACTTATGCGCGTCCGTATAGTGCTAAAATGCACAACTTAGTGCTAGTTCGATTCTATCTCCTATGCCTCATCGGTTCGATCGCCGGATTTGGAGCTACTCGCGATGCGATACGATTCGAACCCAATCGAGGGCAAGCCGATCCTGATTCCCGATTTGTGTTGCGGACCGGTGGTTCGCTAGTGCTAGTACTGGTTGGCGATAGCACCGTCGCGTTCTGGAGCCGGTCGGGCGGTGAGGACGTCCACTTCAAGCTGCAATTCGAAGGCGCGAATCCGCACGCGGAGTGGCAGAGTCTGGAGCCGCACTCTGGCGCCACCACTTACCTGGTCGGCAACCGTCCGGAAGCGTGGATCCACGACGTGCCGCATTTCGGCCGCATCGTGCGCCGCAACTTATATGACGGCATCGACCTGGTACTTTATGGCGCGGACGACAAGCTGGAATACGACTTGGTGCTACATCCCGGGGCCGACGCCCGGCGCGTCCGCGTGCGTTTTTCCGGGGAACAGAATCTATCTCTCGGTGAGAACGGCGATCTGACCGCGACCGGTGCGGCGGGCGCGCTGATCGAGCATCGTCCGATACTCTATCAGCTTGCGGCCGATGGAGCGCGGCAGCCGGTGGATGGCGGTTGGCGCCTGCTGGGCGGGCATCGCGCAGCCTTTCGCATCGGCAAGCACGTAAAGATTCAGCCGCTGATCATCGACCCGCAGGTAATTGCGGCCACTTATCTCGGCGCGAGCAAAGATTACAAAGTTGTGGCGGCGGATCCGCGAAACGCGATCGTCGGCACTACCGTTGCGGCTAACTTCAAGGGCGCCCCTGCTACCAATCGCCGCGGAAGCGATATCTTTATTTACAATCCCATGACAGAGGCGACCACAATTATCGGCGGCTCGGGCGACGATATCGCTACTTGCGCCAAAGTTACTGGAAGCTTCCTTGCCATCGGAGGATATACCAACTCGCGCGATTTTCCCGTCAACCAGATCACCAATGGCACGGGATATGCTCCGATAGCGACCCAGGTGCAATATGGCGGCGGCGATTGGGACGGGTTCCTCATGCTGACGCAGGTTCAATATTCTACGCCCTATTTCGCCACCTACCTCGGAGGGTCGGGTGACGATCGCGTGCTGAGCATCGATAATTGGAACTACGTGGTGGCGGTCGCCGGCTCCACGAATTCGCACGATTTCCCGCTCTCCAACGCGTGGCAAACCTCCCCAGGCGGCGGGCTGGATGGCTTCGTCGCGGTCGTCAATTCGGCGGGCTTTCTGTCCATATCCAGCTACCTGGGCGGCTCCGGCGACGATGAGGCTCTCGCCGTCAGCATCTCTCCCACCGGCACCGATTTGTATGCCGGTGGCACCACTGCTTCCACCGACTGGCAGACGCCTGCCGGGTGGACCGGCGCGCGCAACGGACCATCCGACGGCTTTCTGCTGCATCTGGCGGGCACTGCCAATTTGAATCAACTACAGTTCGAACAAGGAGCTTACTTCGGCGGCTCCGGCGACGATCGCGTTTCGGCGATTACCGCCATGGCAAACGGCAATCTCGCCGCCGCGGGCACCACATCGTCATCCGACCTGGCCTTTTCGAACGCGCTGCAGAGCTCTTTCGGCGGCGGCAACTCAGACGCTTTTCTTGCCGTGCTCTCCGGCGATCTGCAGACGGTCATGGCCGGGACGTACCTGGGCGGATCGGGAGATGAGGAAGCACTGGCGCTCGCCGGCAACAGCTTCAACGAGCTTCTGGTGGGCGGATGGACGAACTCGCCCAATTTCCCCACGTCCGGCAGTGTCCTTTCCCCGTGCGGAGGCGGCCTCGAACAGGGTTTCCTGGCGCACCTCGATGCCAACCTGCAGCCGGTCTACTCCACGTGCTTTGGAGAAGCGCAGAATTATCGCATCACCAGCGTACTATCCGATGGCGCGCAGAACGATTTCATCGGCGGCTACGCGGACACGTTCGCCCGAGCGCTGCCTGGCCGCGCGCAGCCTGCCGCCGGCAGCGTCGATGGGTTCTACGGCACTTTGAGTGTGCCGATGATCCACGCGCAGGGCATCAGCGTCGGCAAAGATCTGGCTGGCGCGCTAAGTGCCACGCTCGGCGATGCGACCAACTACCGAGGTACTCCGGTCACCGCGACCTCCGGCGATCCCACACAGGTGCTGATCGCGCTCCAGCCCGACGACTCAGGCGCGGCCAGCGTCACGTCCCAAAGCGCCTACGATACCGCGTACCTGACGCGCCGGTTCCTGCTTTATTGCCTCACCGCTAGCGCCACGGTACCGGTGACGCTGTCCGCGCCGGGTTATCCTGCACGCAGCGTCAACGTGCAATGCGTGCCCAGCGGACTGTATGTGAATCCGGCGGGAACCGCTGTGCCAAATGCCAATGGCAACGGCACCATCGCGGTGTTGCCGGCGGCGCTCGATCCTGCCACCAAACAACCGCTGGCGTTTCAGAACCCGCGGGGCGGTTTGAGCCCGATCGATATCGAAGTGGTGAACACTAACCCGGCGGTCACATTTTCGACAACCTCGGTCACCATCGATCAGTATTCGAATTTGGCGCAAGCTTCAAACTATCCGGTGTCGATCGCATTCCCATTCCAGATCGCCGGAGCGACTAGCGCCGACGTGTCATTCACCACCAGTTCGCCGTTTCTCTTCACGCCTTCGAACGTCGCGCACATCTCGGTCGCGGCGCCGACCTTGAGTGTCTACATTGCGCCGGCGACGCGCGATTTCCTGTCGCAGATCGGGGCGTATTTTTTTCTCACCCAGCCGAGCGGCACGGTTCCCATTACCCTCACCAGTTCCGATCCGTCGAAAGTATTGCTCACCACTTCTCCCAACAGGGCCGGCCAGTCTTCGCTCACTCTCAACTACACCAGCCAGAATGTGCAGGTAAACGCCTATCTGGAGGTGCTGGACGACAGCGGCAGCGTATCCATCACGGCCTCGGCACCGGGCGTCGTGTCAGTGACTGTGCCGGTAGTGTTCGAGCCGGTCAAGGCCGGCTTCTTCTACTCCGGCGGATCCACCCAAACGCAAACCGTCGCAAATGTAGGCCAGCCTGATTCCTTCCAGGTGCAAGCGTTCGTTGGCACCCCAACGGCGCCGGGTGGAGGGAGCCCGCAATACTGGCTGCGTTCGCGCGCCGCGCCGCTGACCGTGCGGCTCTCCGGCAGCGCTCCTGGCGTGGTGACCGACTCCACCGGAGGCAGTCCCATTACGCTGGCGAGTCCCGGCGGTTCGTTTCAGGCGGCGACCGTCAGCTTGAGTGCGCACGCCGCCGGCTCGGCCATCTACTCCCTTCAACCGATATCGGGCCGCTCAACTCCAGGATGGCCGCTTTCCGTAACCGTTCCGTCCGGAACCTTAAGTTTGACCTCCGTGCCCGTGGGGTACAACCTCGCCGCGCCAGTCGGCATATCGATTGAAACGCTGCCGGCGAACACGACCGCGAGCGTGATTCTCACCGTCTCCGACCCGACCAAAGCGTTGCTCGCGCCCGACGCGGTCACCCCCGGGCAGCCAACCATCTCGATCCCGATGCCGTACGGGTCGGCGACCGTTTATCTGCAGGCGCTGTCCGGGTTCGGCACTGTCGACATCAACGCGACCTCGCCCGGCTACGGAACCGCCCAGACGACGGCCCGGCTGGTGCCTTCCGGATTCCTGTGGACGCCACCCGCCGTAACTCTGCCCGCACCGTACGGTCCAACGCCGACGATCAGTGCCGTGGCTCTCGAACCGGGTAGCCGGACGGTGTTGAACAGCCAAACGATCCGGCCGGGGCTCAGCGGATCGCTGGCCTTGCAGATTGCCGATGCCACGGTCGCCAGCCTGAAACAGAGCACGATTCCGCTTTCGTCATTCGCCGCCGGGTCTCAGACCGTCTCCTTCAACTCGGTAAACGGCGGGACCACGCAGGTGGCCATCGTGCAGCCGCCGGGGTTCGTAACTCCTGCCGGAAGCGGACCGCTGCAACTGACGATGCTGCCGCCGTCGCTCACCTTGACGACTACAACCATCTGCGTGAATGCGCAGTCCACGCTGGGCTTCTCGCTGGCGAACTGGCCTACGGGAGTGCCGCTGCCGCCCGTTACCATCACCAGTTCCGATCCCTCGAAGCTCCTATTCTCCGCGAGCAGCGTGAGCGTGGGGTCGGCGTCGGTCACGGTGCAGCCGTCGGGGCCGAACTCGTATCCGCAATACACCATCTACATGAACGCGCTGGACGGGCCGGCGGACGTGCCGATCACCGCCTCCGGCCCCGGTCTGACGCCCGCCAATGGCGTCGTCCCCATCCAATCGGCCGCGCTTGCCATATCGACGGGCTATTATCCTTCGACGTCGGCGACCATCAATCTGCAATCGCCGCTGACCCTCAACCTGGTAACCGAAGCCATCGGCGCGACCGGGACGGTCAGTGGGAGCATGACGCTCCGGCCCGGATTGCCTTCCGTGCCGGTGACGATCACCAGCTCCAATCCGTCCGTGGCCGCGGTCCCCACCAGCCCAATTCTGAACAGCCTCACCAGCAGCTCACCGTTCACGGTGCAGCCGCTGGCGCCCGGCCAGACCACGCTCACCATCTCGCCGCCGCCCGGTTACAGCCTCGTACCTCCGAACTCCGGCCGAACGTACCAGGTAATCGTCAACGGCGCGTCTTTCCAGATCGGCGACCTTACTCTCGGCGAAGACCTGGAACTCGGCGCGACGCTGAGCCTGGCCAACGGCGGAACCTCCATCGCGAGCGATGTGGATGTGACGCTGGTGAGCAGCAATCCCAACGCGGTGCTCCTGAGCAGCAGCGCGTCCACGCCCGGCGCCGGCACTCTCACCGTGCACTTCACGCGCGGCGCTTCCATCTCCGCTAACGTGTATTTCCAGGCGCTGGAGCAGACCGGGAAATTCCAGGTCGCGATCTCAGCGCCGGGCGCCACCACGACTACCACCAATGTCACCGTGCTCCCCACCGGTTTTTCGTTGAACACCGGCAACTACCTGACCTTGCAGCAGAATTCTCAGGCACTGCGCATGACGCCCCAGCCGTTGGCTTCCTACAATATTTCCGGGAATTACCAATTCCGCCCTGGCCTGAGCCCGGTGATTTCGGCGGTGAGCTCGAACCCCGCGGTGATGACGGTTTCGCCGGCCAACGCCACCTGGCCGGCCGGATCCCAGGAGCTCGATTTCACAGTGACGCCAGTTTCGGCCGGCAGCGCTTCGCTCACTTTCACGGTGCCGGCAGCGTATACCGCGCCCACGGCTTTGAACGTTACCGTACAGGGTGGAACCTTCAACTCATACCCGCCCGCCCTGACGCTGGGCAGCAATTTGCAAGATATCGTCAGCCTCAATAATTTGCCGAGCGGCCTCGCGGTTACGGTCACCTCCAGCGATCCCACGCGTGTGCTGGTTTCCGCTTCTTCCGCCGCGCCTGGCCAGGCGTCTACGGTAGTCAAGGGGCAAACCTCGCAGAACACCATCGTGTACGTACAGGCTCTCTCTGCCACAGGCAGCGTAAGTCTCACTTTTTCCGCTACGGGTTATCAAACTGCCTCCGCTACGGTGAACCTCACGCCCGCGGTAGTGGAACTCGTGGCGCCGCAGAACATCGGCACGCTCACTCCACTGTCCG
>Ga0182012_10004771_pt1 | contig 14076 bp, 13 predicted proteins | sample 612S2SmetaG_FD_120486 | JGI IMG/M metagenome (GOLD analysis project Ga0182012, IMG submission 120486) | Permafrost microbial communities from Stordalen Mire, Sweden - 612S2S metaG | ecosystem: Environmental > Terrestrial > Soil > Wetlands > Permafrost | place: Sweden: Stordalen | collected... | reverse complement strand
CTCCAATCCCTACACAGGTGCTCTGGCCATAGCCGCGTGTTGTGAGCTGCCAGACAGCTTCATAAGTGAGGGTGCCGGAGCGGGATACAACGCCGATGGAGCCTTTCTTGTGTATATAGCCCGGTGCAATTCCGATACGGCACCCGCCGTGAGAATACTTGCCGGTGCCGGGGGTGACAAGACCAGGACAGTTGGGGCCGATGAGGCGGGTCTTGGAGCCCTTCATCGAAAGCTTCACCTTCATCATGTCGATGACGGGAATCCCTTCTGTTATGGTGACCACAAGATCAAGACCTGCATCCACCCCTTCTACAATGGCATCAGCTGCAAAGGGTGGAGGGACAAAGATAGCGGAGACAGTGGCTCCTGTCTCGCGTACGGCCTGCTCGACAGTGTCAAAGATGGGAACTTTGCCTTCGAAGAGTTGACCTCCTTTTCCGGGGGTGACTCCCGCAACGACTTGGGTGCCGTAATCGAGGCTAAGCTTGGCATGACGGGCACCAAAGCTACCGGTAATGCCCTGGATAAGTATCTTGGTAGTGGGCGTGACGAGGATCGACATGGATTGAAAAGAAAGTGGTTTGGGCTGAAAGATTTTGAACTCTTAGGTTCTACGAAAGACAGGCAGAGGTGCGCTTATGAAGCATAATTTTATTCCCATCCGGATCACTGATGATTGCAAACCTGCAAATCGGAGAATCGGTTGTATCTCTAGAAAAGTGGACATTTTTTGATTTCAACCTGGCGACTTCTGAATCCAGATCATTCACTTCAAATGCAACGCATGTTCCTTGTGGCGACGGGAGCCAGGCTTCTCCGTAGCAGCCAATTCCAAAAGTTCCGTTGCCTATTTCGTATTCCACCCAGAAGCCCCCGGCTGATTCCATGGAAGGCTGCAGTCCAAGCACATTTTCATAGAAATCACGGGCTCTCTTGATGTCGGTGACGGGTGTTCCGGTAAAGGCAATTTCTGTGATGCTCATGGAAAAATCAGGCTGTGACTTTTTCAGCTTTTTTCACGGCGGCAACGATCTTGTGCGCCGCGTCGAGAATGTTTTCCCCGCTTTCCAATTTCAGTCCGCTTTCAGCGAGGGTTCTTTTGCCAGCTTCAACATTATTTCCTTCAAGTCGCACAACAAGAGGAATGGAGAGACCCGTCTCTCTTGCAGCCTCGACTATGCCGTTGGCGATCACATCGCAATCCATGATACCGCCGAAGATATTAACAAAAATGCCCTTCACGGTTTTGTCGGCCAAAATGATTCGGAATGCTGCCGCAACCTGTTCACGAGTCGCTCCACCTCCGACGTCGAGGAAGTTGGCAGGCATCCCGCCCGCATGCTGAATGATGTCCATGGTCGCCATGGCGAGTCCCGCTCCATTGACGAGGCAGGCTATGTTACCATCCAGTCCAATGTAATTGAGACCGAATTTTGAGGCCTCAACTTCGCGCGGGTCCTCCTCGGTGATGTCCCGCATCGCAACGATTGAAGGTTGGCGGTAGAGGGCGTTGTCGTCGAAATTGAACTTGGCATCGAGGGCGAGCAGTTTGCCTTCCTTGGTGACTACAAGCGGATTGACCTCGACCATGGAGCAATCGCGCTCGATGAAGAGACGGTAGAGATTTGCAAATAATTTAGAGGCCTGATTCATCAGGGGGCCTGTCAATCCTAGGGAGGCTGCGATCACCCTTGTCTGATATGGCATGAGTCCTAGGAATGGATTGATGAGAATACGGAGGATTTTCTCAGGGCTTTTCGCAGCTACGCTCTCAATATCAACACCCCCCTCCGTGCTGGCGATGACTACGGGTGAGGAGGTAACCCGGTCGATCAAGATTGCAAAATAGAGCTCTCTCTTGATATCGACGGCTTCACCGACAAAGATTTTAGCGACTTCTTTTCCCTCCGGGCCGGTCTGATGGGTGACAAGGATATTGCCAAGCATCTGAGCTGCAATTTCACGGGCTTCGGAGGGAGTTTTGCAAAGATGTACTCCTCCCTTGAAACCATTCTTAAAAGTTCCTTTTCCGCGACCTCCGGCATGGATCTGGGCCTTTATGACGAGATTACCCCCCAAGTTGGAAGCGACGATTTTGGCCTCCTCTGGAGTGTGTGCCACAGATCCCGGTTGTGTGGCTACGCCAAATTCTGCAAAAAGTTCCCGAGCTTGGTATTCGTGGATGTTCATGACGTCAAAAGAATGATGACTACACGCCCCACGGCATTAGGAAAAGAAACTCCTTCGAATTAGAGCAAAAAAATTGGAATTTTACCCTTGAGTATCTCAGTGAAATTGAGAGGGGTAAGGCCCATTTAGTGCCCGGATCCTATGTAGGTCGCCGAAGTTGTATCAATCTTAGTCTGTCCGCCTACCTCTGGGGTTGATTTCATATCATAGACGGTATTTCCAACAGTTTGCCCTGTCTTCGTATCGTAAAGCATAACTGGTTTGCCTTGGGTCTGGGCATCGCCAGAGGTTTTTACAGCTAGATAGCGGCCTGTCTGTGACTGCTGCTGCTCATCCAAGCGGGCATAATAAAGACGAGCACGTGCCTCGGCGATGCGGCGCTGATCGATGGTTGCGCGGTTCTTGGCGTAGAGGTAGGTGCCTCCCGCGGCAAGTGCAGCTGCTCCCAATGTCACGGGAATAGTGATGCCGGGGTTGACACCGGAGGCTCCGAGAGCAACTCCGGTGGCTGTGCCGACGACTCCTGCGGCAATAGCTGCATTTTCACCGGGAGTGAGATTGGAACAACCGGACGTTGCCAGAGTTATTATTAGAACGAATGAGGCCAATGGGTATAGGCAACGGGCAATCATATTCATCCGGGGAGAATACCCAACATTTTCAAAAATGGAATACCATACCCCCCGTAAAGTCCCTTAAAGCAGGGGACCGTCCGAGAAATGTCCAGCGGTATCGGACATGATGACGTCCACCCAGATGGGCAGTGCAAGTTCGGCCCCATATCCTCCGTGCATGATCGTCTTGGGACGATCAAATCCCACCCATACCCCACAGGTAAGCCCCTCGGTATATCCGATGAACCAAGCATCTACAAAATGGTCGGTGGTACCGGTTTTTCCAGCCGCTGGTTTTCTCAGGCCAAGGTCAGCAGCATGAGCTGCTGTACCACGGGAGAGCACTTCTGTAAGGACGGAAGTGGTGGTTTTTGTTGCAACAGGGTCGAGCACCGGAATGTGCCCGTGAGTCGCTCGAAAAAGGATATTCCCATCGGCATCGGTGACTTTTTCAATCAGATGTGGATGAACACGCGCGCCGTGATCGGCAAGCGCCGTATAGGCGACTGTGACATTTCTCAGCGTGGATTCAAATGTTCCTAGACAGATTGAAGGATAGGACGGCACCTGATCGGCGAGGCCGAGTTTTTCCATCGTGGAAGCAATGTCACCAAGTCCGGTCTTTAGACCGACGCGGACACTCATGGTGTTACGCGAATGGACCAACCCCTCTTTAGCAGGCAGTTCTCCGCCAAATGTTCCATCACTGTTCTGCGGGTCGTAGGCCGAAGAGCGTGGGGGGAGTTCTCCCTGTGTCAGTCTGGCATCACTGATGGGAGTCTCTGGTGTAATCACTCCTTTGCGAAATGCCTCTTCATAGACAAAAGGCTTGGCTGATGAGCCAATCTGCCGCATGGCCACAAGAGCACGATTATATTTGCTGGTGGTGAAATCGCGCCCACCAACAATTGCAGCTATCCCCCCGGTGGAATTATCTATGGCCAGCACCGCAGCTTGAAGGGGTTCAGGAGGCTTTTCATGATGCTGCTGTAGGAAATCAGGACGCTGTTCGACTTCGGCGAGGCGGCGAGATACCGACTCTTCGGCGGATTTCTGGAGAGTGGCATCGATTGAGGTCTCAACTTTGAGACCACCTGTATCGATTCTATCGAGCGGTACGACCTCCTCTAACTCATGGAGCACCGCATCAACGGCCCAGCTATTGAGCGGATTGACAAGGAGTTGCTGTCGCGGGGTGATAATCTCGTGAAGGGCCGATTGATACTCTGCATCCGTCATGAACGGTGTGCAATCCCCGCTCTCAGAGCGTTCTCTCATTTGTCCCAGAACAACATCACGTTGTTGAAGAGAGGCCTCTAGGTTATTGAATGGAGAAAGTCTATTCGGACTACGAATAAGTCCGGCAAGCAACGCCGCCTGGGAAAGCGACATCCCAGATGCGGGGCATCCGAAGTAAGCCTGACTAGCTGCCTCGACGCCGTAGAGGCCTGAACCGAAGTAGATCCGGTTCATATAGTGCTCCAGAATCTGCTCTTTGCTTAGCTCCATCTCGATCCGGAAGGCCAACGCTGCCTCCAGAAGCTTTCTGTTGAGAGTTTTACCTCCGATTGGAAAAGTGTTCCGAGCAAGTTGTTGGGTGATGGTGCTGCCTCCCTGCTTCATGCCCCCTAACAGGAGATTTTCCACAATGGCTCGGGCAACGCCTATGGGATCAACTCCGTGATGTTCATAAAACCGGACATCTTCGCGGCTGATAAGCGCATTCACAAAATTTGGCGAAACTTTGTTGTACGGAACCATGACCCGGTTTTCACCGAGCGTCACACTGTAGAGAGTGCCGTTGCGATCATAGATGGCAGAGCGCTGCGGCATCTGTCCGATCGTGGAGAGGTCAAAGGTTAGCGCCCACAAATAATAAAAGAGTCCCACCAGCACCCACAGCAACAACGAGGCAAAGGCAAGTTTGAGAGCTAAAACAATCAGGGAACCTTTGCGGGGTTTCTTTTTTCTGGAAGCCTTGGTGGCACGCGAATTGCGGGGACGGTTTGCGGAACGGGACACGATGCTTGCAGAGTAAGCATTCCTACTGCTTCATGACTAGACGCCATGATTGAAATTCAGATTCTGACACCTATTCCAAACATTGCTGAGGGAGTACTCCGGGAAAGCATTCTGGGACGTGCCCAGGAATCTGGCTTGGTGAAACTGGAAGCTGTTGATCTCCGTCGATGGACTCATGACAGGCATCGAACCGTGGATGATGCCCCCTATGGTGGAGGGCCTGGCATGGTGATGAAAATTGAGCCGATCGCCTCGGCATTGAATGATCTTCGCAGACTTGGTACCAGAGTCATTTTTTTGACCCCACAAGGCAGGCCCCTTCGTCAGCCGCTGGTCAGAGAATTTGCGCAAGCCAAGCATCTTATTCTGCTCTGCGGTCATTACGAAGGAGTCGATCAAAGGGTTGCCGAACATTTGGTCGATGTGGAAATATCAATCGGAGATTATATTCTGACCAATGGGGTTCTCGGTGCGCTAGTTTTGACAGATGCCATTGTTCGTCTGCTGCCAGGGGTGCTGGGAGACGATCAATCGGCGGTTACGGAATCTTTTGAAAAAGGTCTCCTTGATCATCCACATTACACGCGACCTGAAGATTTTAATGGTTGGAAAGTGCCCTCTATCCTTCTTTCTGGAAATCATGGAGCCATTGCCAAATGGCGTGAAGAACGGGCGCTTGAAGCAACAAACAAGCGACGCCCCGATCTGATCCCCTGATGCCCAATGTCAGAGTACGGTTCGCTGGAGAAGCCACCATGAACCCGCTAGAGCGATAAGGGATGAACCTACAGGAATGAATCGTCGAACAAATTGGGGGCTTTCACTTAAGTTCCAGATAATCGGAAGAACCAAAGCGGCAACGGTCATCTGGGCTATTTCCACGCCGAGATTGAAAGAGAATAAAGGAAGGGCAATTTCAGTCCCATTTGACCCGATTCCCAAAGCGCGTAATGAAGAAGCGAATCCACAGCCATGGACAAGACCGAAACCAAAAGCTAGAAGCCAACGTTTGTCCATGTTTCGCACAATAACATTTTCCACGCCGACATAGATGATCGACAGGGCGATCAATGATTCAATAACTCTGGAAGGGATATTGATCAAATTCAGTGTTGCCAATACTAGAGTGATCGAATGGGCGATAGTGAATGAGGTAATAATTTTAAGGGCCGACTTGAAACTTCCTCCCACCATCAACAACCCCATTAGGAAGAGAATGTGATCATAACCAGTTGCAATATGAGTTATGCCAAGTTTCAGAAACTCAATGAATGAGGTGAGAAGTGGAGGGGGAGAAAGTTTTTTTGCTAGGACGAGACTAAATGAATCATTTGTATCATCGAGCATCGCTTCTCCCATGAGTTTATTTTCATTGTTTCGAACCGAGATATACTGGCGATGAAATCGAGGAAGGTTGCTTAGAATCAAAGAGCGGATTGAGAGGTTGTCTCCGGTCAGGCCGGGATAGAAAATATTGAATATTATTGCTCCTGTATTATCCACTTGGATGCGGGCTTTAGCAGTTGGGATCGTTCTAGCATCCTCTTTCACATCAAAAGCACCTAAAGCGATTTTCTGTAACTGGGGTAATGCGACAGACAATTCTTCGGAAGATATCTTGCCATCATGATTAGTATCCACGGGCGCCAGGTATTGAACGTCCGGGGGTGACATGGCGAGATGCACTTCAAGTACATCAGGATTACAATGTGCGGTGACTATGCTTAATCCGGGGTCATGTGCGTAAGTCAGGCTAACAAAAATATAGAAGATCGTGAAAATCAATAAAGTGCGAAGCCATCTGCACGATCCACGATGGGGAAAGGCTCCTTTTTGCACTGCAGAGAGTTTCTAAAGCGGATTTACGGTAGGTGAAACATGGCATCTGTTGTCACCTACCGTTTCCATTTTCAGTTCTTATTCGTGTGTGAAATTGCGACCATTATGTGGAGTTGACTCGTAAGGGAATACCTTGTTATAGGCCACATCATTGCTGTCTACATTGTCGCCGTAAGGCCCGTGGATAATTGGTGGACTCACGCGCAAATCGCTAGAGAGCGCCGTGACAGCGATTGTGATGACATCATCTCCAAAGCGTCGTCCATTTGGCCAGCCACCAGGAACAGTTCCATTTCCAAAGCCTGCTTGGACAGTACTTGTAAGCGTATCGCCGCCAAAAATGCCCAGGCGTGAGAAACCTGAATCATCGGGATTGGCAACATCGTTTGTGCCACCGCCTGCTAGACGGCAAGGACCAGTGGAAAGATCTACCTTGATTAGGTCAGGAATAAAGATCCCCTCTATATCGGTTCGGTTGGTTTCCGGAGCGACACTGTTAGGAGCGAAGACAATGGCATTAAGCAAGTGAGCAAGTTCAGGAGTTAGGGCATATTTACTGAAGAGCTTCTTGTCCTGTGACGGGCTGGTGCGGCTGTACAGATCCTTATCCTCGATCGCTACAAGCCCCTCATTAAACAATGGGTTCCCTTGGCGGGCCACCTGAACATACGGACCATAAGTGACGGTGCCCTTTTGCCCATCATCACGGACCACCACTTGACGTCGGCTGGTCGTGGCATACACACCAACGACTTGCTGATCGCCACCGAGTTCGCTGATAGGAATACCAAGGCTCATCTCGTGAATATTAAATCCAGCCTGCGAATCCTTGCCTGGTGAACGCAACTGAAGCAGATCGAATATGGCTTCAATATCTCCATAAAACCCATCATCTCTCTGACCAGCAAACGCCACATAACCACTGGGAAAATTAGTTATCGCTTCACTTGTATAACGATCAAGCTGATCGGATGTGGCCACCCCATCAATAGCTGGGTTATTACCATTGGTGCCCTGATTATAGTATGGAGTAGCAATTCCTTGATTGTTTGGTGGAACAATACCAGTCCCCAACAAGGTCGATTTATTCTTGTGGTGGTCGATTTTTGTGACCGTGTATGTTTGAGTAAGGTTCTGAGCGGAATCACCTATGTCTTGAATCACACCTAGATACGATTGCAAGATAGTTTTCGTATTCTTATATGTCGTTTTGAATTGAAACTCATAACTATATGTAGGCAATCCAGCCGCAACATCCTTTCCGATGGAAACGTGAATTGCATAGAGTACGTTATCATCGAAGTTATATTTGTTGGGTCCGATTCCAGGTTCTTCAAAAGGATAGACGCCAAGTGCTGTTACAAGTGTTTTTACTCCATTGATTTGCTGCACGAATGCATAGACATCAGTTGTGTTAGCCGCTGGATCTAGAACAATTAGTGGGGCATCCATGTGACTGGATGCGAACACTGGTGTAGATATTATGGCAATTAGTAGAGTAACTAATGTATTAGTTAATCTGGATACTTTTGTTTTCATTGTATGTTTTGTGTTTATTATGTTTTAGCGCCGCTATTTCTCCATCATGAAAAGCGCGGCAGTTTTCGATTCAGTTACTGCTTTTTGTTTTGCTGCTTCTCCAATTAAAGTTTGCACCTGAGAGAGTTGTTTTTGTTCTGAAGGAAGCAGGAGGGCTGGATTTACTAGAGCCTTTCGGAGCCATGCTGCAGCTTCCACTTCATGACCCGATTCTGATGCTATAACTGTCGCATGAAAAAATAAGCGACCATCATAAGTTCCTTCCACCAGTGCTTTTTGCATTTCCTTGTATGCATCTTCAGCGTTTCCGTTGGAAGCTAGAGCCCAGGCAAGTGCATCATGGGTGAAAACATCGGCTCTGTTAGAAAGTTCATTCCGAGCCAGTTCTATGGAAGTCTTATTTGATCTTCCTGAAGTTGATAAATATAATGAATAAGTACGTGGGTCAGTGCTTGGTCCGCATTTATCCAAACGCGCTTGCACTGAAACTGCCTCCTGTTCACGGCCGGCAGAATGGAGCGCTTCTAATAGCACCCATTCATAGTCAGGCAGAGGATTGAGCCTTTCGGATTCCGTTAATACTTCTACAGCCTCATTTGCCTTTCCTTCAGATAACAGGATCCGTCCGCGCAATAGCAATGCCGGAGCGTAATTCTTCTGATACTCAAGCGCTAATGCACATGACTGATCGGCCTTATCAGGTTTTCCATTCTGAAATTGGTAGAAAGCTAGTCGCGTGGTTACCCATGCCGCTGACTCAGGGGCATTAGGGCTGGAAGCACTCACAGCCATCTGCATGAGTGTGGTTGCGGCGGCAATATCACCTTTCAACCAGCGATAATGAGCGATACGAGCGTAGGCTTCCAAATCGGGTTTTATATTGACCATTTTCTGGTATGCATCCGCAGCTTCATCCAGCCGTCCTTGTTCCATCAATGAATCACCTAGTAACCCATAGTCGAATGAGAGCCCTCGTTTTGCGACTAATTCTCGAGCTAGAGTCTCGGCTCCCTTGAATCTGTGTAGATTCTCAAGCACTTGACCACGTAACAATAATCCTTCACTGCATTGGGGTTGCTCTGAATCTAGACAATTTGCACACTGCTCAGCTAATTTGTAGTAACCGGGATCAAAACTTTCCCGAGCTTTTGCAACGTAGAGCCAGCCAAGATGCTCAATCGATTGAAATGTATTCTGGCTTAGCCGTATCTTTCCCTGATAGCGGCTGATCTCATGGTCAATCTTACTCTCACCTGGATGTGGAAGCAGAATGAGCTCCATGGGATTGGGTGCTTCATTTTGAACAACATCATTTAATTTCTCTCTTTGATCATCTAATGCAATGCGAGATTTAACCCTTTGGCATGAGCTTGAAAAAAAGCAGGCTATCATCAGTACGCAGATCAATGTTTTCATAGGTGAGTTATAGAGCTTATTGTCTTTTCTAATAATGAAACGGATGCCGCCGTTTTTTGGATGCACTTGCATGCATTTTTTATTGAGTCAAAAAAACAAAGTCACAAACCGAGATCTCAGCTTATTTATGTGCAGGTATTCTCAATAAAAATGATTAAGGACATGTGTTCTGCTACAAACGACCGCTCGTAACTCTACAGCTCGTGATATAGAGACTCTAACTACAACGCCCATGTACGAATTCAGTAACGATGGGGCTTTTCTGTGAATAATTAGCCTACCTTCGTAGCGTGAATGCGAGGATCATCAATGAGGCGGCAGTAATCCAAGAGCCAATTACTCTTACGCCGATCTTTTGCCATTCCTTTTTTGAAAAATGTGAAATGTAATAGCCAGTATATCCTACAATGACTGCAAGACACATCCATGTTCCCAACAAAGTCTTAGTGACGATGATCCAGTTCCCGGTTTCAACCGCTGAATCAAGGCCGATGGCCATAGCTGCCGCGGCGAAAAGCAACTTGGTAATACCCCAGGGAAGCGATATTTGTAGTGCTATCAGTATTCCTGCAACTAGTGCTACACCCACGAGAATTGGAATATAAACGCTCTTGATGAACCCCGTGAGTGTAAAGCAGAGCGCTAACGCGGACACGGGTATAAACACTGAGAGTGGTTTTTGCAGGTTAGGTGGAGTGCTTTGCCCACAGATCAAACCCAGTCCAATAAGTACAAGAAGATGGGTGGGGGTTGTCAGCGGGTGCAATACTCCACCTGCAAAATATCCTAAGCTAGTTACAGTAGAATGAGCGCTGGCTGTGCTAGGTACTGCCAAAAGAAGCACCGCTAGGGGCAAAAGACGACATTCTGTAGGCACTTTTTTTTTCATGCCGATATAAACTTAAAAAGAAATCCAAAGCCGATCATCGCAATGCCTACTCCGCCGAGGCGAACCAGTTTTTGACCGAGCGGCCAACGCACCAGAAGTCCCAATGAAATCCCACTCAAGTGCAGTAAACCGGTCGCAATTACAAATCCTACTGCATATGTGATGGCATTCGCCGCCTTTGGCATTTCAGCCCCATGAGCGTGTCCGTGGAAAATCGCGAATGTTCCCACGATCACTGCAGCGATCCAGAGTGGTGGTCGCAACCCGCACGCCACCATGATTCCCAAAATAAGGCTTGATAGAGCGATGCCTGTTTCAACTCCCGGAATCGGCACACCGATTACGCCCAACGCTCCTCCAATGGCCATAACGACGGGGAAAACAATGGGGAGCACCCAAATGGCCGTTTCTCCAAGAAAAGCTCCCCAGAGTCCAACGGCCATCATCGCGGAGATATGATCCAGACCTGTTAGGGGATGGATAAATCCGCTCGTGAACCCCCACACAGTGCCAGTTTGCTGATGAGCACTGGCCGGAGGGGGAAGCAGACAAAAGATTACAAGTAATACTCCCAGAAAAACAGACGGGTTGGAGTTGGTTCTTTTATTCATGAGCTAAATAGTGATTTGAGTTTTCAGGAGTTTCTGCGGGATTCATGTGCTGTGTTTTGCAGATTTTTCTTCACATGTTCTGATACGTGCCGCATCTGAATTTGGATGCATGCTTCTGAAATTGCATCCGCTCCCTACCTGTGAGCGTTTTATTGTGAGGCAAGGCTTCCGCTTAACCTTTACGAACTTTCATGTACTACCCCATCACATCTGGAGATCATTGGAGATTGCTGGATTTCTTCCGGCGACCCTGCATAACTTTCCTTACTGAAGGTATGAGCGCCCCAGCCAGCGATCTTGAACGTGATGTAGAACTGCTCCGGCGCATTGGCGACGGGGATCGTTTAGCATTTGGCAGATTCTATGATCATCATTCTGGCCTTCTCTTTTCCATCGCTGTGAAAATCCTGAACGACGCCGGTGAGGCCGAGGATGTCTTGCAGGAGGTTTTTATGCAGATTTGGGACAAAGCCGACTCTTACAACCCGGTGTTGGGAAAGCCTACGAGCTGGCTGGTGACTCTTGCCCGGAACAGAGCGATCGACCGAATACGGGCCTCGCAAAGGCGGTCCAGACTTCTAGAACAGGCCGCAGAGGAAGCCAGTGTGATAACGGATGATTCTCCATCAGCTAACGAAACGATGTATGGAAAGGAAAACGCCGAGAGAATCCAATCTTTGATGTCTGAATTACCGGCAGACCAAAAAAGGGCTATCGAGCTAGCCTTTTTCAGTGGTCTTACACAGGAGGAGATTTCCAAGACCCTGAGAGAACCTCTGGGTACCGTCAAGGCTCGCATCCGCCGAGGGATGTTGAAACTGCGTGAAAAACTGGAGGGATTCATATGAGTGAAGAGAATCTTGTAGAGCAGGCTAGTCTGTATGTGCTTGGTGTCCTGACGCCTGAAGAAGTGATTGTCTTTGAATCGGCTATGAGTCGTGATGCAGAATTGAGGCATCTTGTGGATTCCCTCAGGAATTCGAGGGATGCCTTTGCTGGTTCAGTTCCGCTGGTTGAGCCTCCGCCATTGTTGAAACAAAAAATTATGGCTCGAATCGATGCGGAGAGAAAAGTGGTTGCCTTTCCATTCCAGGCTGGAATTTCCAAAAGACTCTACAATGTGATGCCGTGGGCGCTGGCCGCCTGTTTGGCGCTTCTCTTCGGAGTTTCGATTTCCTATCAAAAAACGCTCCGCAATCAAAACCATGAAATGGTTCAGCAATTATCGGAGTTAAACCAAATGGCCATCTCTTTACGCGCTGAATCTCAGGGACTAAAGCAGGCTGTTGAGACTTTGCAGCAGACCAACCGTTTAGAGAATGTTCGCGTTGGCGTGCTGGGTTCACAGCTCGCTGATGCGCCGAAAGCGGTGGCAGTCAGTTTGTGGGATGAGAAAAGGCAGCAGGGCGTCTTTGTGGCGCAAAATCTCAAGCCCTTGCCAGCGGACAGGGATTATCAGTTGTGGGTGATCGATCCTAAATATGCTACGCCAGTCAGCGCAGGGGTCTTTCAGGTTAACGAACAAGGCAGCGCGCATGTTTCTTTCAAGGCCAACAAACCGATAGAGTCTGCCACCAAGTTTGCTGTGACAGTGGAACCGAAGGGTGGACTACCCACACCCACACTGAAGAATCTGGTGCTTATTGGTGGATAAGCAGTAATGGATGCCACGGCTTTCGCTTCCAAAATATTAAGGCGAATCGGGTTTTCGGGTTGTTCCTGCACAGGATTACAAAATCGTGGCGGACCCTGCGAAGTTGGACTGCATTTGTACAATCAAGCCTCCTCGCGGACTGTCTAATGCAAAAAGGCTCTAACCTGTTAGTTTGAAGAGAACTATATGAGATCCTGTACAGATCTTTATCTCTTCGCAAAACCTCCCGATGTCTTACTAACTTTCTCTTCAGAAGTTATTCATCAGAAAATACTTTATGAAAGACATCCCAAATGGAGGTTTATTTTGTTTCGTGGCTTTTCTCCAATCAATCTTATCCGCCGGAAGCATTTTGATGAACGATCGAGATTTCATTGCCCTAGGTTCTAGATCATTGTCATGCGATTCAACATTCCCGCTGCTATCATGGGGAATAGCAACTCCTTTCATTTCCTTGGAAAAGGGTATGAAACGAAGGAGGGAAGTAGATTTGGAAACGGTATCTTGAGACCGAAGTTTATCCGTAGGGATAATTTTGACTATTTTCCGACTATTCATTGATCTGGGGGGTGATCGTTTGGATAATCCTGGAGTCGTTCCAGTGCTATCACTGGTAGTAATACTACCGTACCCCCCACAGAAGGGGGCAAGAAAAAAGTAACGGTAAGAAAATATTTTCAAGAGAAAAAATGTAACATTTCCGTAACAATAAGCCTCATCCAGTCTCTACAAATAATATGAGGAACTTTTTAATCGACTCCATGCCAAGATGATACAGACATAAGCCTAGCCAAACTCCGAAAGACTCTCCTTCTCTCCATTTTATTTAAGATTCTTTTGTTCTACCTCACTAGCCTGCTGAACCCTCTCAACCCAAAAGGCTATCTAAAAAACTGAGTCGTTGGCAGACGTAGTTCGAATCCACTACTTATCAAAGCCATTTCCCAAGGGGGTCTGAAGTGTACACGATAAACCTACGGTCCATTCCTGTCAGACCCCTTGACTTGGTGTGGAGATAATAACCTTAGAAGGCGAAACGGAGACCAGCACGGGTCAGGGATTCATTGAGTCCGTTGTTGCCATACAGGTAACGGGAATCAGCAAAGATTCCAAAAGTACGGTTGAAACGATAATCAAGACCAAGGCCGACGTTGCCATCGCCCTGAGTTGCTGTTCCCCAAGTTGCCCCCCCTCCAACGAAAATGTAAGGTGCGAGGTGGATGCTTTCAATCGGGAGTCGGGCAATGAGGTCTCCCTGAGTGCTGTTATAGGTGTGACCGTTACCGTTGAGGCTGGTAAGTG
>Ga0182012_10004770_pt1 | contig 14076 bp, 7 predicted proteins | sample 612S2SmetaG_FD_120486 | JGI IMG/M metagenome (GOLD analysis project Ga0182012, IMG submission 120486) | Permafrost microbial communities from Stordalen Mire, Sweden - 612S2S metaG | ecosystem: Environmental > Terrestrial > Soil > Wetlands > Permafrost | place: Sweden: Stordalen | collected... | reverse complement strand
CAGGTTGCCGCACTCTGGAAGACAATGCCCATGCCGAACGATCCGAGCAGCGGTGACACCCACAATACGCAAGGCTACCTGTCAACCATCGGCTTGCCCCAAACCTCAAACTTCTATGTCGGTCGCGTCGATCACGACTTCGGCGACAAGTGGCGTCTGTTTACCAGCTATCGCTATTACAATTTCAGTCAGCTCACAACCAACCAGGTTGATGTCGGCGGTGTTCTGCCGGGCGACACAATGGGGACGTACTCCGCCAGAGCGCCCCGTCCGCAAAAGCCCGATTACATTGTTGGCGGCATCAGCACCAGCATCAGCCCCAGCACCACCAACGACTTCCACTTCAGCTATTTGAAGAACTGGTGGCAGTGGGCCACATCCGCTGCCCCGCCGCAATTAGCGGGCTTGGGTGGCGCACTTGAAATCGGCGGCGAATCGGCCAACGCGTTGATTCCTTACAACGTCAATACGCAGAATACTCGCCAGCGTTTCTGGGATGGCCACGACACCACCTTCAAAGACGACGTCTCCATCCTGAAGAGCAACCACTTGATTTCCATTGGCGGTCAGTACGAACGCAACTACGACTACCACCTGCGTAATGACAACGGTCAAGGTATCGACAATTCCACCGTTTATCAAATCGGCAACAACAGCGGACTCACTTGGCCCTCGAACTACTTGCCAACGGGTCTGCCAAGTTCGCAAAATTCAACCTACGAAAATTATGTTGGCGAGGTGTTAGGCATCGTTGATCAGTCGCAAGTGCTCTACACCCGCAGCGGCACCAATCTGACGCTGCAACCCCTCGGTTCCAACATGTTCGATCAAAGCACCATCAACTTCTACAACCTGTACGCGAGCGACACCTGGAAGGTAAAGCCGAACTTCACGCTGACCTATGGAATTGGCTATCAGGTCGAAATGCCGCCCACCGAAGCGAATGGCAAGCAGATCGAGCTGGTTGATCAGAACGGCACGCCGATTTCAACGAGCGCCTATTTGGCCGCTCGCGAGTCAGCCGCCTTGAATGGTCAAGTTTACAACCCGATCGTCGGCTTCACCGGCATCAAGACGGTAACCAACGCCAGCCAGAAATATCCGTACAATCCGTTTTATGGTGGCGTGAGCCCACGCGTTTCCTTCGCGTGGAACCCTACCTTCACCGACGGACTGGGCGCGAAGATTTTCGGCAACGGCCAAACCGTGATCCGCGGCGGCTACGGTCGAATCTACGGACGTTTGAACGGAGTCGATCTCGTGCTGATTCCGCTTCTCGGCACTGGCTTGGGCCAGGCAGTGTCCTGTTTTGCCTCATCTGCTGGTACTTGCGGAGGCGCTGCTTCCAATACGGCCGCCACTGCTTTCCGCATCGGCACCAACGGTCTCACCGCTCCTTTACCTGCCGTGTCTCAGACCTTGGCGCAACCGTACTTCCCGGGAATTAACGGCAACGCTTCGGCGGGTTCCGGTTCAGTGCTTGATCCGCATTTCCGCCCGAGTTCCACCGACAACTACCAGTTCAGCATTCAGCGTGAACTCAAGAAAAACTTGATTCTCGAAGTCGGCTATATCGGACGTAAAATCAACAACGAATGGCAGCAGGTTGATCTGGATGCCGTTCCTTACATGACCACGTTGAACGGCGAAAGTTTCGCTCGCGCTTATGCGAATGTTTACGCCGCTATCCAGCAGGGTTCTACGCCAGCCGTTCAGCCCTTCTTTGAAGCGGCACTGGGCGGTTCCGGTTCTGCATTCTGCGCGGCGGCCGGTAGTTGTACTGCCGCCATTGTTGCTAACTCTACGATGAAAACGCAGATTTCGCAAACCCAGGCGTACGACTTCTGGACTTTGCTCAACAAGCAGAGTTCGTGGCAGCTGGGTCGCACCCTCCCGAGCAGCGTTGGAACCGGTATTCCTGCCGGTCAGCTCAGCGCTGTTTATGCCGACGCCAGCTTTGGCTACGGCAACTATATCGCTGGCTATGTTTCTATGACCAGCCGTGATTTCCATAGCCTCACGTTCCACTCCAACTTCACTTACGGCCGCGCTCTAGGAACGGGCAACCAGACCCAGGCCACCAGTTCGTACAGTGTCGTTGACCCCTGGAATGTTAGCGCCATGTACGGTCCGCAGTACTACGATTACAAAGTCATCTACAACCTGACCATGTTGTGGCAAGATCCCTTCTACAAGAGCCAGAAGGGAATTCTGGGCCACATCTTAGGGGGATGGACCATCGCTCCCATCTTCACCGCTCATAGCGGAGCGCCACTGTCTGTGGCTAACCAAAATGGCGCCTGCGAATCGTTCGGCGAAATGAACTGCTCCACGGGTTCAACGAACGACGGCGCTGTCTTAGCTGCCCCTTTCACCGGTGGCAACTCGGCTAATTACAACGAAACCGTAAGCGGCGGAGTAGGCAGCACCGGCAACACGAACGGCAAAATCAACATGTTCGCGAATCCGGCCCAAGTAGCGGCCGAATTCCGCAATTGCATCCTCGGCGTCGATACTAACTGCGGTGCTGCGGGTTTGATCCGTGGCATGCCAACATGGAACGTCGATGCTACTGCCTCTAAGGACATCGGCATCTGGAAAGAACGCATAGGGGCAACTCTCCTATTCCAGTTCACCAACGTCTTTAATCACGTTCAGCTTGCCGATCCTTCGCTCAGCTTGAACTCGCCGCAAACATTCGGCGTTTTAGGCAGCGCAAATCCCAATGGTGGTCAAAGCAACACTCCTCGTAACATGGAGTTCGGTTTGAGAATCCACTTCTAAAATACGCTGAAACAATTAGAATTAAAGTAGAAAACGGTGGCTCAGGGTTTTTACCAGGAGCCGCCGTTTTCTATTTCTTTTTGCTGGCAATCTTTCCGTTTTCAGGATTCGGCCCTAACTATTCCTTCTATAAACTATAGCCTCTAGCTCGATAGTGCCTTTGTCTTCAAAGGGTTAGCTCTTTGGTTGTACACTTGCACTCCACGGACGATGTAGTTTACCTAGCGGAAAAAGGTGTTAGGATAATACCTGAAAAACCCGCTTAATTGGTGAATACCATCCGGAGCTTCATTTTCTATGGTTACAAACAAAATAATTAGTTGGCCTCGAAGCCGATTTTTCAGAATGACGGGGATTCTGCTCAACGTAGCAATCCTCCTGTTGGCCCTCAATGGGTCACGAAGCAGTGCGCAGTCTTTGACTACCGGCGAGGTGGTGGGCGTTGTAACTGACGCTTCATCGGCCGTCGTCCCAGGCGTCTCGGTCGCCTTGAAAAGTATCGATACCGGAGCCCAACAAACCGCCCTTACCAACGAACAGGGGCAGTATCGGTTTCCCCTCCTGAAGCCCGGCCATTATTCGGTTAGCGTGGCGCAGCCAGGATTTAAACCCATTGAAAGCCGTTTCGAAGTCGGCGTTGGTGACACTACAACTACCAACCTTCACTTAGAAATCGGTCAGAATACGACCACCGTAGAAGTAACAGAGTCGCTGCCGCTGATGTCGACCGAAGCGAGCGCTAATACCACATTCACTCAGAGCCAAGTGGAACTGCTGCCTAGCGCGGGTGGTGACATCACAAACATTGCCTACACGACTCCAGGCGTGGTGGTGAATTCCACTGGTGGTTATGGAAATTTCACGTTAAATGGTCTGCCCGCTACGGCGAATTTGTTTACCGTTAATGGCGAAAACAATATGGACCCGTACTTCAACATCAACAATTCGGGCGCCACCAATTTGACATTGGGTCAGAACGAACTGCAGGAAGCCAGTATCATCGCGAATCCGTATGCTGGTGAGTACGGCCAGTTAGCCGGCGCACAGGTTACCTACGTAACCAAGTCGGGCTCCAATCAGTTCCATGGAAATGCCCAGTATTGGTGGAATGGCCGCATCATGAATGCGAATGACTGGTTCAACAACTCAGGTATCAACGGTGTGACGCCCCGGCCCTTTGCCAACGCCAATCAATACGCCACTTCGCTGGGCGGTCCAATTTTCAAGAACAAAACCTTTTTCTTCGTTAACTTTGAAGGCTTACGGTTTGTCCTGCCCAACGATATTTCCGTCACCATCCCGACGACTGCTTTCGCCAATGCCGTGCTGAATAACATCAAGACGGTTCAGCCGAATGAATTTTCCGCTTACCAGACAATGTTCAATCTGTATGCGAACGCCCCGGGCGCGGCGGGTGCCCAGCCGATTGCAAATAGCACGTCGTGTGCCTCTTTGACTCTGCCGGGCTTTAATCCTGCTACCCAAGCCTGCGATGCGCGATTCCAAGCCACGCCAACGGCACTCGCCTCCGAGTGGTTCTTAAGCGGTCGCGTCGATCAACGTGTTGGCGACAAAGATTCAATGTTCTACCGCTACAAGCTGGATCACGGGACCCAGCCTACAACGCTCGACCCCATCAGTTCCAAATTCGACGCCATCTCGAAGCAGCCCGCTTGGGATAACCAGTTCCAGGAAACTCACATTTTCGGTGCCACTGCCACCAATTCGTTCAATGCCAGCCTCAGCCATTACGTGGCTCAATTCTCACAGAACTATCAGTTGGCCAGCAGCACCTTTCCGGATCGCATAATCACTTCTGGGACTGTAGACTTCACCGGCTTCAATCCGATCAGCTCATTCCCACAAGGTCGCAACATCACGCAGTACCAGATATTCGACGATTTTAGTTTAGTGAAGGGCAAACATAGCTTGAAGTTCGGCGAGAACTTCCGCCGCTACGATGTGAGTGACCATAACTTCTTCTACAATTCGCCGGCTATCTATTTTGGTTATGTTGGAAGCGGGTTGCAGGAGTTTGCCAATGGACTCGCCTATCAGTACCGCAAGTCTTTGAATCTGGCCAGCGATGTTCCGATCGCTACCTGGGGCTTAGGTTTCTACGGTCAGGATGAGTGGAGCGTCTCCTCAAAACTGAAATTGACCTTGGCCTTGCGTTTTGAACACAATTCCAATCCGGTTTGCCAGTTCAACTGCTTCGCCAATTTCAAGGGACCATGGAATTCACTCGCGAGCTTCAACAGTGCAAACCCCGGTAGCGTTCCTTACTCCAGCGACATTATCTACAACCAGCACCAAGCTTATATGGGCGTGGATGCTCTGAGTCCTTCGCCGCGCGTCGGCTTCAGCTACTCGCCTTTCAGCAGCAACAAAACCGTGATCAGTGGTGGTTTCGGTCTCTTCTACGACTCCCCGGCGGCGGGCTTGGTTGACGATTTATTATCGAATCCTCCCGTTTCGGTCGCCATTCGCGTGCGTCCGAAGACTGGCACGTTGCCGTTTGACCCCGCTGGCGGCGCTGCCACTTGGGCCGCTTCGGCCAGCGCGTTCAGTATCACCGATACTTATTCGCAGATCTCCTCCGCCTTAGGCGCTTTGGGTTCTACCTTCTCAGCTCCGGCGGTAACCGCTATTATTGGGACCATTCACAATCCTGAAATTCAAGAATGGAACTTCCAGATTCAACAGGAATTGAGTCACACCTTAGCGTTGGTTGCCAACTATTCAGGCAATCACGGTGTTAAGGAACTCTATACCAACGCGTGGCCGAACGCTTACGATCAGTATGGCCTCTACCCCGGCGTTGCGGGCGTTCCTTCCAGTATTCCCGTGGCGAACTACGGAACCGTAACCACTGTACAAAACGGTGCCCTTTCGAACTATAACGGCCTAAGCGTATCAATCCGTAAGCACATGTCTCACGGCTTCACTGCGAACTTTAATTACACTTGGTCGCATGCTATCGACGAAGTATCAAACGGCGGAATTTTCACCTACGGCGATTCGCTGCTCGGTCAAATCAATCCGCTCAGTCTGCGCGCCAATAACTACGGCAATGCCGATTACGACATTCGGAACAACTTCAACGGTGATTTTGTGTATCAACCCAGCGTGCACACCGGCCACAAATTTATGGATTCGGCGCTGGGTGGCTGGCAATTGGGCGGCAAGATCTTTTGGCGCAGCGGATTGCCCTTCTCAGTTTCCGACGGCAACTCGGCTTTAGGCAACGGAGGCGGCTCGATTCTTGGTACGCCGCTCACCAGCACTGGGCTCCAAACCCCTTGCGGCGAAGCCGCCGCTATCACGCCATGTATCAATGCGAACGCCTTTGTAAATGCTGGTGCCGCTACGTTCAACAATTTCACGGCTTGGTCTCCGCAGAATCGCAACACTTTCCGCGGCCCACACCTCTTCAACATGGATGCTACTTTGTTCCGTACGTTCACCATAGCCGAGCGCTTAAAGTTTGCAGTCGGTGTCCAGGCATTCAACGTGCTCAATCACCCGAATTTCGGCCAGCCGGATGCCACACTCGGCGATTCGACGTTTGGGCAAATCACTGGTATGGCGGGCACTCCGACCTCACCGTACGGGGCGGGCTTAGGTTATGATGCCTCGCCTCGCACCGTTCAGCTTACCGGCAAGCTGACTTTCTAACCAAGGTCTTAACGACAGAAATGGGCGGTATGGATCACCATGCCGCCCATTTCTATTTCGCGTCTCTCGAAGAAAAGGGGCATGCCAGTCGAAAACGTCCGGCGTGCCCCCAGTTCCCGCATAGACTCGGAGGATATCTATGCTCTGTAATAAATGGACTGTCGCCTTGATGATAACGTTTCGTTAATACACCCGGCAAGTATATACCGGAATAAAAGGGTAGAATCGGTACTAGACTAATGGTTGCCGTCGACACGATTGTAGATGAAATCGAAGCGCTGAAACAAAATCGCCGTGCGATGATTTTAGCGCATCATTATCAGGAAGCTGAAATTCAGGAAATTGCTGATTCTATTGGTGATAGTCTTGAGCTGGCGCGCGTCGCCCAACGCTTTGAAGGCGATGTTATCGCCTTTTGCGGGGTCAAATTTATGGCCGAAACAGCCAAAGTGGTGAACCCCACCCGAGTTGTAGTACTTCCGGATCTGAATGCGGGTTGTAGTTTGGTCGACAGCTGTCCTGCCCCAGCCGTCCACGCCTACAAGAAGCGCAATCCAGATCATGTCGTGGTCAGCTACATTAATACTTCCGTTGAAGTAAAAGCCGAGAGCGATATTCTATGCACTTCGCGAAATGCAGTGGCTGTCGTGAACTCGATCCCGGCAAGCAGGCCCGTGCTGTTTCTGCCCGACGTCAACTTGGGGAACTGGGTGAAGAAACAAACCGGACGCGAAAACATGACCATCTGGCAGGGTGCTTGCATCGTGCATGCCACTTTTCCGGGGCGGCGCCTGGCTGCAGCCCGTTCAGAACATCCCCAAGCCGTTGTGGCGGCCCATCCCGAGTGTCCCGGCGATGTGTTGCGGCAGGCGGATTTTATCGGATCCACGTCGGCCATTATTGATTGGTGCGCCAAACAGCCCCAAGACGAATTCATCATCATGACCGAGAGCGGCGTCCGCTATTCGCTCGAAAAGCAATCGCCCGGCAAGAAGTTTTACTTTGTCGCGAATGAAAATTGCAATTGCAGCGAATGCCCGTACATGAAAATGAACACTCTCGAAAAACTGCGAGACTGTTTGCAAACGTTGCAGCCGCGCATCGAACTGCCTCCTGAGATCATCGAACGGGCACGTATTCCGCTCGACCGCATGCTTGCGCTAAAGTAATCACAGGTTGACTCAGCTCGTCCAGCTCGGTCTTATTCCCCATCCGCAGCCGTCACCGCCGACAGGTGGACCGCTGGTGGATTCGTTTGGGCGTACGCATTCCGACCTGCGCATTAGCGTCACCGACCGCTGCAATATCCGCTGTTTCTACTGCATGCCCGAGACAGGTGCCGAGTTTGCCAAGGCTGCCGACCTGCTCACCTTCGACGAGATCGAGCGCTTCGTGCGCGTGGCCGTGCCCCTAGGTATTCGGAAGATCCGGCTGACTGGCGGCGAGCCGTTGATGCGACCCAAGCTTCCTGACCTTGTCGCCAAGCTGAGTGCCTTTCACGACGTCCGTGATCTGGCGCTGACAACCAACGGCGTGCTCTTGGCGGAGGCCGCTCAGCCTTTGCACGATGCCGGATTGCGTCGGCTGAACATTCACCTCGACACATTGGACCGCGAGCGCTTTCGACAAATCACCCGGCGCGACGATTTCGCGCGCGTCATGGCGGGCTTCGAAGCTGCCAAGAAATGTGGCTATGAGGTAGTGAAACTCAATGCCGTAGCCATCAAAGGCCTGACCGAACCGGATGTTGTTTCGCTCGTTCGTTTCGGACGCGAGAACGGTGTCGAAGTGCGCTTCGTCGAATTCATGCCGCTGGATGCGCAGGACCTTTGGTCTATGGACAGTGTGCTCACCGCAGACGAGATAATTGACATCTTGCAGCGCGAGTTCGGCCCCTTAACCGCCGTCCCGGATGCGGACCCGCGTGCCCCCGCCACCGAATACAGTTTTGCCGATGGTTACCGCGTAGGCTTCATCGCCTCTGTGAGTAAGCCATTCTGTATGAACTGCAACCGCCTGCGCCTCACCTCAGACGGGAAGATGCGCTATTGCTTGTTTGCCAACGAAGAGACCAACGTGCGCTCCCTTCTGCAAAGTGATCAAACTGTCAACGAATTGGAGACTGCGATAAGATCGACTGTTTGGCAAAAGTGGATCGGGCACGAGATCAATCGAACTAGTTTTGTAGCTCCGCAACGGCCAATGTACGCTATCGGAGGATAGCTTCCTGACAAATGTGGCAACAGATCTATGATCCGGCGGGGAGTCCTGTGCTCTCCACCTTGTGGGCGGCGCTTCCTGTCATCGTGTTGTTGGGTGCGCTGGGATTTTTCAAGATTCAGGCGCATGTGGCCGCACTTCTGGGACTGGCCGCCGCTTTAGGCATCGCCATTTTCGTCTTCCACATGCCCGCAGTCATGGCCGGCAAGACCGCTCTGCTCGGCGGCATGTACGGATTGCTGCCCATTGGTTGGATTGTCATCAACGTCATTTTTCTTTATAAGCTGACCGAGAGCACCGGTAAATTCAAGGTTCTGCAAGACAGCGTTGCGGGCATTACAAACGACCGCCGCCTTCAATTACTGCTGGTTGCCTTTTGTTTTGGCGCCTTCTTTGAAGGCACTTCCGGCTTCGGCACGCCGGTCGCCGTAACGGGCGCAATGCTGATTGGGCTTGGCTTTTCTCCTTTGGCGGCCTCGGCGTTATCGCTCATTGCCAACACGGCGCCTGTAGCATTCGGCGCTCTGGGTACGCCCATCCTTGGATTGCAATCCGTAACAGGACTCGACTTGAATCAGTTGTCGATGATGATCGGTCGGCAGTTGCCTTTGTTTTCTTTCATTGTGCCGTTCTGGCTGATTTGGGCGTTCGCTGGTTTTCGCCGCATGGTCGAGATTTGGCCCGCACTCATGGTGGCTGGTTTGGGATTTGCCGTGCCTCAGTATTTCATCTCGAACTTCCATGGGCCAACGCTGGTGGACGTGGTGGCATCCCTCGTCTCAATGGCTTCGCTGGTTGCGCTCTTGAAAGTGTGGCGGCCTAAGACGATCATGCTGGGCACCACGCGCGACTCTGAATTCGTCTCCCCGGAGGAAGCAGATCGCCGCATGGTGCGGCATACGCATACACCAAAGGAGGTGTTTGAGGCGTGGACGCCGTGGATCATCCTGGCAGTGGTCGCCTTTATCTGGGGCTTACCCGCAATGAAGACCTGGCTGAATCACTTGTCGAACCCGCAGGTTGCTATCGCGGGGCTGCATAATCTGGTCCAACGCGTTCCGCCAGTTGCGCCGGCCAACGCGAAACCTGAAACGGCGGTCTTTGCGTTTTCGTGGCTATCGGCCTCGGGAAGTGGTATTTTGCTGGCTTCGCTCATCGCAGCAGCGGTCATGGGCATCGGTTTCAGTCGTGCCATCAAGACCTACGCGATGACTCTGTATGCAGTTCGCTTTTCGCTTTTAACCATCGCCGCCATGTTGGCACTCGGCTACACTACACGCTATTCCGGTTTGGACGCGACTATGGGCTTGGCCTTCGCGCGCACTGGTGTGTTCTATCCGTTCTTTGGAACGCTGCTGGGCTGGCTGGGTGTCGCCCTGACTGGTTCCGATACGTCATCGAACATTTTGTTCGGCAGTTTGCAGCGGATCACCGCGCAGCAGCTTCATTTGAATCCCCTGTTGATGGCGGCGGCCAATAGTTCCGGCGGTGTGATGGGGAAAATGATTGATGCGCAATCGATCGTGGTCGCATCCACCGCCACGAATTGGTTCGGGCACGAAGGTGAGATCTTGCGCTACGTGTTTTTCCATAGCTTGGCGCTGGGTTGTCTGGTGGGAATCTTTGTAACGCTGCAGGCCTACGTCGCGCCGTTCACCAGCATGGTGCCGCGCTAAGCTAAGCCCGCGCCTTCGGCAGGAAGGCAATCGTAGAAGGCAGGTGTTTTTTGATAGCGGGCGTTATACAAGGCGCTCAACTGTTGGCGGAAGGTATCCACGGCCTCGGGCGCAACCAGGTTCACCGTACAGCCGCCAAACCCACCGCCGGTCATGCGCGAGCCATAAACACCTGGTATCTTGATCGCGCTGTCCACCAGGAAGTCAATTTCTTCGCAACTGATCTGGTAGTCGTACTGCATGCTGCGGTGCGAGGCCACGAACAGCCGCCCCATCTCCGCCAGATCGTTCTTTCGCGCAGCCGTGGCTAGATCCACCACGCGTTGCGTATCGGAGATGATATGCCGCGCCCGACGGCGAGGCACCATCGGCACAGAGTCTTGCACACGCTCAAAGAAATCGAGCGCGACATCTCGCAAACTTTCGATCTTGGGATCGAGTTCTTTCAGTGCTGCGACGGCCTGCTGGCATTCTGCTACCCGCTCACGATAAGCCGACGTGCCGAGCTCATGCTTGACCAGCGAATTCACCGCAATTATGCGCACGTTCGATGGCAGCTCGACATATTCGTGCCCCAAACTACGGCAATCGATCTTCAGCGCGGCGCCTGCGTGTCCGAAAACGGCCGCATATTGATCCATGATGCCGCACGGCATTCCCACAAACTGCGATTCCGCACGCTGGCCCAGCTTGGCCAGTTCCACCTTCGGAAAAGCGCGGCCTCCTAGTAACGCCACAGCGCTGGCGATTTCCAGTGCTGCGGAAGAACTGAGGCCCGAACCAGTAGGCACCTCGCTCGCCACAAACATGTCGCACGGTTCAATGGCAAAGCCAGCTTTCACTAATTCCTGCGCCACGCCAAAAACGTAATCGCTCCATTGCTTCGTTGGCTTGGCACTCGCAATGTCTGCCACAGCGATTGAAGCTTCTTTGTCGAAGTCTCGCGAGTACACACGCAGCTTGCCATGCGCTGCGGGAGCGATCGCAATATAACAAGCCATCTCCAGGGCAATGGGGAAGACATACCCAAGGTTGTAGTCAGTGTGCTCACCAATCAGATTTACTCGACCGGGAGCGCGGTAAACCAACGGGGTGGCCGCTGACTGAAACTGCTTCCGAAAACGGTCTACGATTTCGCCCGAAACGAAAGCCAAAGCAGACAACCTCCAAATATCAAAAGCATCCCGCCACAGTATAAGTTGACGGGTACGCCTGGCTCCAAAGGAGCCTGAATGCCCGGGCTGATCCAGCCGTAGAGCAAGAGAATCAGTCCAAGAACGCTAAATAGAAATCCGGTTGGCCGGCGTAAGTCATCCATGGAATTTACCAGAAAATCAAGTTAACAACGACTAGAACTGCGATTACTACGACGGCCAGCGGACCGGGGCGTTTGTACCAAGGAGCGGTATCCGGGGGCGGAACATCTGTGAATCCATAAACCAGATTCTTGAGTTCGCTTTCCGGTTTAGGCGTCGTCACCAGACTCACCAGAACAGTTACCACAAAACACGTACTCCAAGACATAATGGCGATCCAATAGCTCTGGGCCATGGTGGAACTAAATGTGTGGACAACTCCCAGCAATCCGCCTTTGCCCTCGGCTACCGTCAGCAGCCAAGTGAGTGCCGCAGCGGTCGTACCTGCCAGTAAGCCAGTGAAAGCGGCATGGCTCGTTGTCTTCTTCCAGAACATGCCCAGCAAGAAGGTGGCAAACAGCGGAGCATTTACGAAAGCGAAGATCAGCTGGAGGAAGTCCATCATGTCATTGAAATGCGTGGCCAGAAATGCGGTTCCGATAGACAGCACAACACCCACGACAGTTGTGATGCGGCCAACCCATAAATAGTGGTCGTCATCGGCTTTAGGGCGAATGTAGCTTTGATAGATGTCGTAAGTGAAGACTGTGTTGAATGCAGTAACGTTGCCCGCCATGCCGGACATGAACGATGCCATCAGCGCCGTAAGCCCAATGCCCAACATGCCCGACGGATAAAACTTCGCCATCAAAGTTGTAAGAACCAGATCGTAGTTTGGACCGCCGCCGCCCGCTTTCATGGGAAGGTCATAACCGATGCCTTGCTGCATCAAAGCAACCGCGGCGATGCCGGGAAGAATCACAATAAACGGCATGAAGATCTTCGGGAAGGCCGCGAATAAAGGTGTCTGGCGCGCTTCAGCCATGGTGTTGGCGGCCATGGCGCGCTGCACAACCAGGAAGTTGGTGCACCAATAACCAAACGACAGCACAAAGCCGAGGCCGGCGATTAGACCGAAGGCTTCGACGCCCATCGGGTTATCGGCTGGCTTTGCCAGGTATTTCCAGGAATGCGACATCACCTGTGGCAGGCGCGCCGAAATGCCGCTCCAGCCGCCGGCTTTCTCAACCGCGTAGTAGGAGAGCGGCGCAAAGCCCAGCACGATTAAAAAGAATTGCACTACCTCGTTATAGATGGCGCTGGTCAAACCACCCAGCAGCGTATACACAAGCACGATGGCGGCGGAGAGTAATACTGATTTGAAGAAGCTCCAGCCAAGGACCAACACGAACAGATTTCCCAGCGCGTACATGCTGATGCCCGACGAAAATATTGTCATAATGGCGAACGTAATAGCGTTCAGGCCACGGGTTTTCTCGTCAAATCGGAGCTTCAGGTATTCGGGTACGCTACGTGCACGGCTTCCATAGTAAAAGGGCATCATGAAGAGCCCCACAAACACCATGGCTGGCACGGCGCCGAGCCAGTAAAAGTGCGCGGTCATAATGCCGTATTTGGCACCGGAAGCACACATGCCAATCATTTCCTGTGCGCCTAAATTGGCGGCAATAAAGGCCAAACTGGTAATCCACACAGGTACAGAGTGTCGCGAAGTTAAGAAGTCGGCGCTGCTGGTAATTTTTTTCTTGGCCATCCAGCCAATGCCGAGGACGAAGGCGAAATAGATGGCGAGACTAACGTAGTCAACGGCTCGTAATGTCAAAGAGAGATTCCTGCCCCGTGGCGATTGTATCGCAGTTGGTTAAGCGTTTTAAATTACTGCAAGTACTGTATCGCCACGGGGGCGAAGAAAGGGCGATGTGAGAGCACTAAACCTCGCCCCCTAGGTGACGCGGATGGCGACTTTTAGCACCCCATCCTTACGCGCCTGGAAGAGATCATACGCTTCGAGAATGTGATCCAGCGTAAAGGTGTGGGTCAGCAAAGGCCTTAGATTGATTCGTCGTGTTTCCACCAGGCGCATGAGCCGATGCATGCGTTCTTTGCCTCCCGGACAGAGCGTCGTCACAATGGTTTGGTCCGCCAGACCGGCATGAATACCTTCTAAGGGCACAGACAGGTGGCCCGAATAAACGCCCACGCTGGATAAGATTCCACCCGGTGCGAGTACCCTAAGCGCGTTCTCAAAGGTTTCCTGCGTGCCTAATGCTTCGATGGCCACGTCAACACCCCGCCAGTGGGTCCTCTCCATAATGGCGCGCACTGGATCGCCTTTTGCATCTAACGCAAGGGTAGCGCCGAATTGAACCGACATTTCTCTTCTCGCTGGATCAGCATCTACCGTGATAATCTCCGAAGCGCCCATCAATCGAGCGCCTAAGGTGGCACACAGGCCGATTGGACCTTGCGCAAACACGGCCACCGTGTCACCCAAGCGAATCTTGCCGCTCTCTGCGGCGCTGAAACCGGTGGACGCGATGTCAGCCAGAAGAATCACGTCT
>Ga0182012_10004769_pt1 | contig 14078 bp, 13 predicted proteins | sample 612S2SmetaG_FD_120486 | JGI IMG/M metagenome (GOLD analysis project Ga0182012, IMG submission 120486) | Permafrost microbial communities from Stordalen Mire, Sweden - 612S2S metaG | ecosystem: Environmental > Terrestrial > Soil > Wetlands > Permafrost | place: Sweden: Stordalen | collected... | reverse complement strand
ATTCTCTGATCGCCTAACATTTGGCGGCGTGTGACATTGACGTGATGCCCCTGCCCTTTTTAGTAGTGTGGGCAATGCCTTTGTGTAAACAGTAGTCTTTACCTTAGCGGCTGAAATTTAACCACTTCCTTGTATACATATACTTACAACTGAATCAAGGGAGTCGTGGAGCAAGTCAACAACCAACTGTTTTCCAGTGTTCTACCAAAGCAAGGCGATATTTTAAATGAGGTATACCGGGCATAAAACCATTGTTTAATTTGCGCCCGGCGCGTGCAGACGCAATGGGGTGTTTACCCCATTGCGGGCGGGAGCCATCCTGATCATCATTAGCTGTTTACCGCACAAATAATCATAGCTTGCTCATTTTGCGAATAAAATTGGTGGTGGAGAACAATTATGAAAAACACTGCAAACACCAATCCAAAAGCCATCGAGGAGCAAATGGAGGAGAAAGTGCGCGCCTCTGAATTGAGCTATCATGGACTGTTTGAAGCGGCGAAAGATGGCATCCTGATTCTGGAAGTTAAAACCGGTCGCATCACCGATGTAAATCCCTTCCTTTTTAGCTTATTGGGTTTTACTCGCAGCGAAATGATCGGCAAAACGGTGGGTGAACTAAGTCCCTTCAAGGACTTGGAATCGAACAAAATCATGCTGGATCGGCTACAAAAAGAGGGATATGTCCGTTATGAGGACCTTCCTCTGGAGACGCAGAATGGCAGGCATATCGCCGTGGAATTTGTCTGCAATGTCTATCAAGCAGGCGAATCCGAAGTCATCCAATGTAATATCCGGGATATCACCGAAAGAAAAGCGGCAGAGAAAGAGCGTTCGAAATTGGCTGCGATCATTGAATACTCAGAAGACGCGATTGTAGGCAAAACAGCGAGCGGCATTATCATCGGTTGGAATCATGGAGCCGAAAGACTTTATGGGTATTCCGCTGAGGAAATAATCGGACGATCTGTCTCGGTCTTATTTCCTCCGGAAAAATATCAGGAATACCTGGGTATCATGAAAGAGGTTCTAGGCGGCAAGCCGGTGCCGGCTTTTGATACCGTGCGGCGTCGAAAAGATGGCGTGCTGATCAACGTAACCGTTGGCATCACCCAGATCGAAGCGATCGATAGCGAAATCATCGGAGCAACGAAAAATAGCCATGATATCACCCGCATCAAGAAACTGGAAGCCCAGTTCATCGAGGCCCAAAAGCTGGAAGTAATCGGACATCTGGCCAGCGGCATCGCCCATGATTTTAATAATATCCTCGCCGTTATCACGGGATATAGCGACTTGCTCACCGAAAAACTTGGTGCCAAAAGTCCGCTGCGCCAGTATTCCGAGGAAATCAAGCTCGCGTCGGAACGTGCCGCAGGTTTGACCCGACAGTTGCTTGTCTTCAGTCGCAAGCAAACGGTGCATCCTGTGGTGCTCGATCTCAACGCGGCGATAGAGGAGATGGACAAAATGCTTCGCCAGCTGATCGGAGAAAACATTGAGATGACAATGGTTCCGGGAAAAGACATCTGGCTTGTTAAGGCCGATCCCGGCTACGTAGGTCAACTTCTCATGAATCTGGTGGTTAATGCCCGCGACGCCATGCCTAACGGTGGCAAACTGACCATTGAAACCAATAACGTGGTCATCGATGAATCTCGCGCCGGCAAACACCCGGGCGCCGGTATCGGTAAACAAGTGGTGCTTACGCTAAAAGACACGGGCACCGGTATGACCGACGAAGTTAAGGCGCATATGTTCGAAGCATTCTTTACCACCAAACCCCCAGGTAAAGGCACCGGCCTGGGTCTGGCGACCTGCCGAACCATCATCGAACAATGCAATGGCCACATCGAAGTTTTCAGCGAGATTGGCAAAGGCACGACTTTCAAGATTTATTTTCCAAGTGTCGACCAACTTTTGCCTATTCTGGTCAGTCCAATCGAACCCGGACCATTGCCGCGTGGAACGGAAACCGTTTTGGTTGTAGAGGATGATCAATCCGTCAGGCACCTGGCTCGGGACATTCTGGAAATGCAGGGTTACGAAGTGCTTTCAGCTTCGAACGGTCAGGACGGATTGCAAGCAGCCTATGCCCACAAGGGACAGCCAATCAGTCTTGTGATAACCGATGTCGTCATGCCGGTACTGGGTGGCAAACCCATGGCGGAGTGGCTGAAGACCACTTATCCCAGCATTAAGATTCTGTTCACCTCGGGTTACACGGATGACGCGCTTGCCAGCCAAGGCGTGCTGGAGCATGAAGTCGAGTTTCTGGGCAAACCATATGCGCCAGTCGCGCTCGTTCGCAGAGTACGGGAGCTGCTTGACCAAAAAGCCAGCATAAGATCCCCATTGCAAACAGATGCAGAAGAACGGCTTGACGCGCTGCACAGTTAAAAAATCCCGGACACCGGTCGAAAAGAGAAATTTGATGATATCACGCCGCTGTCATCCCGCATTTGAGAAACTTCCGTCACGATGATTAAACCGGGTCGACCTAAATCGCCGTGGTCCTGGCCGCAGATCGGAATCACCAGGGCGTGTCTTCAAAATGCTCGGGGTGCGGCGGCGAGGGATTTAGGCTGGGAGCGAGGCGGAGGGGCCGGAGTATCCCCGTAGCGGGCTATGACGGCCACGACAACGAAGCTCCCAGCTTAAAGACCCGCCGTCCGGTGAATTTATGAGGGAAAGGCCCTCTGGCATCGTAGCTTGTCAGTCACAGCCCCGGATTGGGGATGCTCCTTCCTCGCGCCTCGCCAGCCAGCCCTTACCTCAAAACCGCATCCCCGGTCATTTTGAAGACACACCCTACGTAATTCAGGTTTCGTCTGGTAGCGCACTGGCTCCGAAATGCTACGCCGCGACTGAATTCCCGAGAACGTGCCATGGGGTATTCACCCCATGGCGCCCGAACCTTTTTTGCATACGCTAACATCATCATTCGCAAAAGCTTTTGACCTTTATGAGTCACTCCTTTCAGTGGAATTGATCGGGGCGAAACAAAATCATGAATCGCGATAGTCAATATGAGAAAATGGCCAGCGACGAGGCACGCCTGAAACAGTTGCCGCGGTCTTCCCGCTTAAGTCATCAGCTTGGCGTGCTTGAGTCAGGAGTTGCGCTTCTGTCCAAATCTGACTCCGTGTCACGGATTGATCTGGATGGCCATTTAAACTGTCATAATTCATGAAAATAATTCTTACCAGGCAGTGCATGCTGCTCGCGTCACCGGTTGCGTTGATGGTTTGCCGGCTACAAGCTGCAGACTTGAATCTTCTCGGCACTAATATGCCGCCGTTGGATTTTCACGGCTTCGTCAGTCAGGGATTTCTGGCTACCACAAAATATAATTACTTGGGAAACGACACCAAGGACGGCTCATTTCAGTTCACCGAAGCGGGTTTAAATGTCTCCATGAACCCGCTCCCGCGCACGCGTATCGAGGCTCAGGGATTTTTATACGACGTCGGCGAGTCCGGCAAATACCAGCCCTTTCTCGATTACGCTTCAATTGAATATACCTTTAACGATTACCTTGGCCTGCGCGGTGGACGAATTCGCCGACCGCAAGGAATCTACAATGATATCCAAGACGTGGATCTGGCGCGCACCTACGTGCTTTTGCCGCAGGGGATTTACGACGCCCGATCTCGCGACTTTTCTGTTTCACTGGATGGCGGCGAGGTTTTCGGCAACCTTCCGTTGAGTAATGCGGGTGCGCTTTCTTATGAAGCGTATGCGGGATACATTAACGTCGGGACGGACAGCGGCGTGGCCGATAGAATCAATAACTCCCTGCCGGTTGGGAAAGTTACTTCCTTCGATCCAATGTTGATCGCCGGCTCCCAGCTTTGGTGGAACACCCCGGTGGACGGTCTGCGTTTCGGGACAGCATTTGGATATGGATTTAATTTTGATTACAATTTGAACCTGCCGACGGGATATCCACCGCCAGACCCGTCTTCTGTTTCGTTGCACGCCTCGTCTCATATCACCTTGCAGCAGTATTCGGCGGAATACTTGTGGGAGAATTGGACCTTCCAAGCCGAGTATTATAATATTCAAAACAATCAGCACACGACTTCGCCAGCTGGCACCACACCTTCCTTTGTCGTTAACTATGCCTGGTATGCAGCTGCTGCTTATCGCTTCAATAAGTGGCTGGAAGTGGGTGGCTATTACACGGAATATTACGCGGATCAGCCGATGACTTTCGGTTCGGATACTTCACAAAAAGACGCTGCGCTTTCGTTCCGCTTTGACCCAAAGCCGTGGTGGGTCATCAAGCTGGAAGGACATTACATCCGTGGCACGGCGCTGTTGGATGACAATGCTGACAATCCTGTGAGGAACGATAATGGATGGTTCATGCTCATGCTTAAAACGACGGTCAGTTTCTAATCACTCGGAAACCACATGAGCAACGGCATATGAGATTATTCTGGCTGAAGATTGGGTTGATGGTCAGCTACTTGGTGGCTGGCACATTGAGCGCGTTGGCGCTCGACGGCGCGATGCTGATTGTCAACCCCGGTGTTGTTACCGACAGCTTGTCGGCGAAGGAACTCAAAGACATTTACACTGCGAAGACAAAGTATTGGGATGACGGACAGGCGATCATCATCGTCGTCATACCCGACAAGACGGATGCCGCGTTGGAACAAGCCAGCGGCATGGATGGAAACCAGTTCAAGACCTTCTGGGAGCGTCTCGCTTTCTCCGGTCGCGGTTCGGAGCCGGAAAGAGCGGGCGACACTGCCGCCCTGGTCGCATTTGTCGCCTCCACGAAAGGCGCCATTGCCCTCGTCCCGGCGGATGCCGCATTGGCTGGTGTGAAACAAATCAAAATCAAGTGAACGTTGTTGCCTATCATGAAACGCCAACAAAAAGAAATGTCCAAGCAACCGGCTGTGGATGAGAACAACCCTACGATCAGCGCAACAGAATTGAATATCCAGACCGACGAGGCGGAGGAAACGCGCAGCGCTTCAGCTTATGAACAAAGATTGCGGCCCCTTTGGGCAACCTTTCGCAATATTCTTCTGGTCGTTTTCCTGATTTTCGTTTGCGCCATGCTACAGATGTTCATTCTCTGGCATGTGTGCAATACCGGTATGAAAACGGCCGCTTCACTGGAAAACCAGGGCCTGCCCACGCTCAGTGATCTGGCATCCCTGCAGCAGGATCTGGCGGTCTACCGGCTTAATGCCTACGAATATCTTTTCGCGCAGGAAGGTGAAAAAGCCAAAAAGGCGAAGGCGGTTCAAGATATTGCGGCCCAGACAAGCGCGAAACTGGATAGCATCAAGACGCTTCTGCCCGCAGGGGACGGGCGGCACCTTGCGTCCAATCTGCAAGCAGCCTTTGCCGGTCTGGACCTTGAATTTCGCAGAATTCAAAGCCTGGAAGATTCGGATTTCGCCGGTGCCATGAAGGCCATGGACCAGAATATACCCACCCTGACTAGCCGGGTAAACGCTGCCGCGATCGCCTTTAGCGACTATTGTTATCATTTTTCCGGCGGGCAGGCAAACGCGACCTTTGACAGTTTTGGCTGGATCAAGAAAAACGCCATCCTCTTCGGCACCGCGAACATCGCTGTGGCTTTTGGGGCGGTAATGTTTGTCCTGCTGGCCGCCCGCCGAAGCCGGGCGCAGTTGTCCCAGACCATGGCGTGGCTGGACGAGCGAACCGCGGAACTGGCCTATGAGCGTGATTTGTTGAAGGCGTTGCTGGACAACTCGCCGGATCCGATTTATTTCAAGGATCTTGCATCCCATTTTATGAAAGGAGGCAAAGTCCTTGCCACCTTTGTCGGGTTAAAGAATGCGGATGAGCTGGAGGGAAAAACGGATTTTGATTTTTACGCCGAAGAACACGCGCGCAGAGCCTTTGGGGACGAGCAGGAAATCATCCGCACTGGCCAGCCATTGATCGGCCAGGTTGAAAAAGAGGTTTTGAAAAATGGCCAGGAAACCTGGGTGCTTACGAGCAAAATGCCCCTCCGCAACAAAGCCGGCCAGATCATCGGCACCTTCGGCATTTCCAAGGATATCACAGTTATCAAGGAAACGGAGGCCAAGTTAGAGCAAGTGAATCGGCAGTTGCTGGAAACGTCGCGGCTGGCAGGCATGGCGGAAATCGCCTCCAATGTTCTCCATAACGTCGGCAATGTGCTTAACAGCGTCAACGTCTCGGCCAGCCTGGTCACTGGCAGTGTGAAACGATCCAAGGTGGCCAACCTCGCCAAGATCGTCCTTATGTTGCAGGAACATGCGCACGATTTGGGAACATTCATCACCAGCGATTCCAAAGGTAAACTGTTGCCAGCCTATCTGGCCCAGCTCTCCGAACACCTGCTGGCCGAGCAAAGGGCGGCCACTCAGGAACTGGCTGAGATTTGCGGTAACATCGAGCACATCAAGCAAATTGTGGCTATGCAGCAAACTTATGCCAAAGTTTCCGGTATTAAAGAAGTCGTAAATCTTAACGAACTGGTGGAAGCCAGCCTGCACATCAATGAAGCCGCTTTGCTTCGTCACCAGGTGGAAGTCATCCGCGAGTTTGAGAAAGTGCCGCCGGTTAATGTTGAGAAGCATAAAATTTTGCAAATTTTGGTGAACCTGATCCGCAACGCCAAACATGCCTGCCAGGATTCGGAGCGCCTGGACCGGCGCCTGACGGTGCGCGTGAACAACCTTGAGGACTGGATCAATATCTCTGTGATTGACAATGGGGTTGGTATTTCGCCCGGGAATATGACCCGTATCTTCAATCACGGGTTTACGACGCGTAAAGATGGCCACGGCTTTGGCCTGCACAGCGGCGCGCTGGCAGCCAGGGAATTGGGCGGTTCCTTGACTGCCCATAGCGATGGCCCGGGACAGGGCGCGATGTTCACGCTGGTGTTGCCTTGCACTACAAACCTGCCTGCCCATGAATAATCCACCTGCCCAAAAAAACCGCCGCATCCTGATCGTTGATGACAATCGCGCGATCCACGACGATTTTCGCAAGATTCTTTCCCCCGCCATCACCACGGCTGCGGCCATGGATGCCGCGGAGATGTCGCTGTTTGGTGGTCCTTCGGATGCGGACCGCCAAATCCCTTTTGAAGTTGACTCGGCCTACCAAGGTCAGGAAGGAGTCCTGCTGGTGCGGCAGGCACTTGAAGCTGGGTTTCCGTATGCCTTGGCCTTTGTGGACGTCCGCATGCCGCCCGGCTGGGACGGCGTGGAAACCATCCAAAAAATGTGGAGCATCGACCCCGAGATCCAGATCGTCCTCTGCACCGCCTATTCCGATTATTCATGGGATGAGATGTTCGAAAAAATCGGCCATCGCGATGGGTTGCTCATTCTTAAAAAGCCATTTGACACCGTGGAAGCCCACCAACTGGCGCAGGCGCTGACCGAAAAATGGTGGCTGCATCAGCAGTCCCGCAAAAAAATGGAAGACTTGGAAAGCATGGTTTACGCGCGCACCCAGGACCTTGCCAGATCGCTTTCATTGCTCAATACCATTTTTGAATCAACGTCTGACGGCATCGTGGCCGTGGATCTTTCAGGCGCGGTCACCTCCTTCAACACCACTTTCACCGCCATCTGGCAATTTCCCGCAGAGTTGATTGCACGCCGGAATGCCGCCGAGATGCGCGCTTACACCGCCGATCAGGTAAAAGATCCTCACCTGTTCATCAAGCGAATTGAAGAGCAGGACATCAACCCGGAAAAGGAATGCTTTGACGAGGTGGAACTGAAGGATGGTCGCACTTTTGAGCGTTATATCTTTCCCCAACGCATTGACCACGAGTGTGTGGGAAGGGTTATTAACTGGCGTGACATCACCGTGCGCAAACGGGGCGAAGCCCAACTTATCCAATCCCAGAAATTGGAAACCGGCGGCAAACTGGCGGGTGGTTTTGCCCACGAATTCAACAGTATTTTAACGGCTATTATCGGCCAAAGCGAACTGATGCTTGAAGATGTCCCAGCCGGGAGCGCCCTGGCCAAAAAGGCAAACGAAATCAGCCGGGCCGCCGGCCGGGCCGCCGCGCTGACCCGACAGCTTCTGGCCTATGGTCGGAAGCAATTTCTTCAACCGGAAACCCTTGATTTAAATCAAGTCACCGCAAGTTTGGAAGGCATTTTACGTCTACTTCTGGGCGACGGCGTTGATCTCCAGATTGTTCCTGCCCCGGGTTTGCGCACAATCAAGGCGGACGCCGGACAGATTGAGCAAGTCATCATGAACCTGGTCATCAATGCCAGGGACGCGATGCCGCACGGCGGCAAACTCACCTTGGAAACCGCCAACATTTCGCTCGACCCGGAAAGCGTGGAGCACTATCCCGAATTAAAAGCCGGCGATTACGTGATGTTGGCGATCACGGATACCGGCAGCGGCATGAGCGAAGCCGTAAAATCGCATTTGTTCGAACCGTTTTTTTCCACCAAAGGGGTTGGTCAGGGAACGGGTTTGGGCTTATCCACGTGCTACGGTATCATCAAGCAAAGTGGCGGGCATATCAGCGTTTACAGCGAACTTGCCCGGGGTGCAACCTTCAAAGTTTATCTGCCCCAGTCAGAAAAACCGGTGAAGATTTCAGGACGACTTCAGGATTCTCAAAACCTGCCATTAGGTACGGAAACCATTATGTTGGTCGAGGACGATCCGGCCTTGAGAGGAATGGCGGCGGCATTCTTAGTCCGATTGGGTTACAAAGTTTTGGCCGCGGCCAATGGCTTTGAGGCCTTGAGCCTCAAAAAGCAGAGTGACAGCGGGCAAGTTGATTTACTCTTCACCGACGTTGTTATGCCTCACATGAACGGCAAGGAGTTGGCCGACCAAATGCGCGCGTTGTATCCGGGCACCAAAATCCTGTTTACTTCCTCTTTCACGGAAAACGCTATCTTTCACCAAGGCGTGCTGGAAAAAGGCACGCCGCTCTTGCAAAAACCGTTCACTCCGTCCGCGCTGGCGCACAAATTACGCGAAGTTCTGGATCAACCACCCCCCCAAATGCCAAAGTCAGCTTAGTCTCCTGAACCAAGTGTGCTTTTTGAATAGTCGCTGCCGCTTAGCCAGCGGACAGGGAAGCTGCGCTGCGAAGTCCGCCAAGCGGTCGCCTGCAGCTTAATCTGGCAATAAACACTGACTCAGTGGACTAATTTAACTTCACCACCCCCAGCACTCCCGGCAGGGATTCAAGGGTGAACAAGTCCTTCCAATGGCCATTTTTATCACGGAAAGCCATGCATTTAAAACCATTACACTGAACTTGCACCGGCAATCCCAACGCCGGTAAGGGTCCATACCGGGGTTGTTCTTTTTTAAAATCATCGTTCATTGCTCAGTATACACTGTAAAACGCGAATACCGCCGCTTATTTCATTATCTCCCCACGGATTCAAAAGTGCGAAACGCTTGCCCGCCCTTTGCAAGGCCATTTTCGATATGGGGTAAACACCCCATATACGAATTCGATTAGAAATGCAAAATTAAACGATAAAATATTTGATGCAAAACGACAAACATTTCCCGAGTAAAGAGTCGCCACGTGCCTCAACCTTTGCCCAAACGAATCCACCGCGTCGTATCCTGGTGGTGGATGACGACCCCGACACGCGCCAACTCAGCGTCGATGTCCTGGTTAACGCCCATTTCGAAGTGGATGCTGCGGTCGACGGAGCCGACGGTTGGCAGTCTCTTCGGGCCAAACACTTCGATCTCGTCATCACCGATAATAAAATGCCGAGAATGACGGGAGTGGAGTTGATTGAAAAGCTGCGTTATACGCGTCTGCCGTTGCCGGTCATCATGGCCACAGGCCAATTGCCAACCCAGGAATTCGAACAAAAGCCGTGGCTACTGCCGGATGCCACGTTGCAAAGACCATTTTCTAACGATGATTTATTGGCAACAGTAAAAAAAGTCATGCGCACCGACAACCCGAATTGGAATCAGATAGAAATGCATCTTTTAAGAGATGTTTGAGCGTCGATCTGTTCATGTTGCTGATTTCGGTCTTCCCGATTTTTAGGGACCGTGGCAATGAATAGAACAATAAAAAACCCATTTGTGCATTGATTTTATCACCGATTCCAAGCCAAACGAATTCACGCCAATGAAGAGGACCAAAGGGCCTGAGCGGTCGAGAGAGTGTTCATTGTTCGGCCCTTGCAGCGCCATCTCGGAATGGGGTAAACACCCCATATGCTAATTTGATTACAAATGCCTCAATAATCGATCACATACTCGATGCAAACAGACAAAAATATATCGAGCAAAGAGTCGCCACGTACCTCAACCGTTGCCCCGGCGATTCCACCGCGCCGAATCCTGGTGGTGGATGACGATCCTGACACACGCCAACTCAGCGTCGATGTCCTGGTCAATGCCAATTTCGAGGTGGATGCTGCCATCGACGGAGCCGACGGTTGGGAGGCGCTTAGGGCCAAACACTTCGACCTCCTCATCACCGATAACACCATGCCAAGAATGAGCGGACTGGAATTGATTGAAAAGCTGCGTTATACGCGCCTGCCCTTGCCGGTCATCATGGCCACAGGCCAATTGCCAACCCAGGAATTCGAACAAAAGCCATGGTTACTGCCGGATGCAACTCTGCAAAGACCATTTTCCAACGATGATTTATTGGCAACGGTGAAAAAAGTCTTGCGCACCGATGATACCAATTGGAATCACATGGCGATGCTGCTTCCCAAATATCTCTGAGCGTCGGGCTGTTCAAACGTTTCACTTTAGTCCTGTCAATATCCGGGCACAGTGCCCATGCGCACAAATAATATTATGTCTACAGGAGAATCGATTCATCCCCTAATTTTAAACCAAAAGAGCTCGCGGCAGCGCATTCTCGTGGTGGATGACGACGCTGACGTTCGCCATCATAATGTTAAGATGCTGATTTATTCCGGTTACGACGTGGAATACGCCACGGATGGAGCGGATGGCTGGGAGGCGCTTCAGGACAGGCACTTTGACGTGGTTATCACAGACAATACGATGCCCAAAATGACCGGTGTCGAAATGATCGAGAAACTGCGTTCTTCGCGCATGACAGTCCCAGTCATCATGGCCACCGGCACCATGCCGAACTTTGAATTTGCTCGCAAGCCATGGTTAACGCCTGACGTGGCTCTGATCATACCCTTTTCCGATGATGAATTACTGGCGGCGATCCAAAACGTTCTCCGCAAGGACGATGATGAGTGACGATGCCAATGGGTTTGTCAGCAACCTCCGCCAAAGCCGCAGGCTTGATGAATGAGGAAGGCTCAAATCCGCTCCACGGCCTGTTGAAAAACTCGCCCGGTGAGGCCACCAAGCCTACATAGTCGGTCAATTCCCACGAAATTCGCCCGACATTGTGTAAGCCGCGTGGCCTAACCCGGCGTTTCTTGAATATTTCACGGGCTTTTAACCCTTCGGGCAGCGCCGTGGGCGCGACAACTTTGTAGTCACAGGACACCCATGAAACCAGGCTCCATATGGAGCGGCATATTTGCTTGGGCGCATCCTGAGACTGGCCCCGTGAAAAAGCTATCGCTTTGCTCAGTTGTTGTACCGCAGGCCTCCGAGCCTGCCGTATCGCGGGTTTCCAAACCCGCATGCCTCCCGCTGTTCGAATTCGCCCATGATTTTCGCGCCGCCGATTGGAATATCGGCTATGCTATCACTTGCGAAAGCAACCAAAACTGCATCGGGACAGACGAGAAACTCTTTCGCTTCAGACGCAGCCACCCTTCATCCATCCTTTTGCCATGCCAAGCCGACGTTCGGCCATTCCTGTCACCCACTCATTCCCTTGGGGCGATATCAAAATGCTCCATATTTTTGTATCCAAACCAGGATTATGTCGCAACTACGACGCTTCGCTTGCAACCTCGGCGCCCATATACATTTCAGTAGGGTTACACCCCATAGGATTAACCAGACCCATGGCCTAATGTGATTGCAGAAGAGAATGGCGATGGGAATGCCGTCAATATGAAAGGCGGACGTCAAATCTTGCAAGCAGTTTAGTTAATGTCATTATGAAATCTTTATTTTTCACGGGACTTTTTGCCAAAGTATTCCGTTTAGAAACCAAGGCAACCCCGAAAAGCCAACCGAATGTGGGAGTCGGCAAACTTCGCGATGGCAGTCAAAGCCGAACTAATGGCGACTGGTCAATTCAGGTTCGTCGGCAACCTGTTTTCAGTACCGACTCCTCTCTTTTCATGAGATCGCAATTGGGATGAATTTCCATGAAAGATATTTTCCATAAACCAATCGAATCCACGGCCACCCCAAACACCTTAATCGAGGATGCGGTGACGACGGTAAAAAGGCCTCAGGGCAATTCTAAAAATCACGTGGCCCGAGAGCCCGCAGCCAACATCACCCGCGAACAGTTGATCGAGTTTTTGAACGAGGATCTGGCGGGAGAATATCAGGCGATCATTGCCTACACCGTCTACAGCCAGATGCTCAAGGGTGCGGCATACACGGACATAGCCCGGGAACTGGAGTTGCATGCGGTCGAGGAATTGCAGCACGCCATCAAGATTGCCAAACAGATCGATTACCTGGGCGACCGCCCGGGTGTGACCCCCAAGCCGGTCAAAACGTGCTGCGACGCAGTTGGCATGTTGTGCGCAGATCTGGAAAACGAACGGGAAGCGATCAAGCGTTATCGCGAACGCATCCGGCAGGCTGGGGCAATGGGCGAATTTGCGTTAAGTGAGACCTTGCGCGGGATCATTGTCCAGGAGCAGGAACATGAAATTGATTTGAGTTCTGCAATCGGCATCAATGTGCCGGAACTGTAACCTTTTCAACTGAATCCGCTCACAACCAGAAACAAACACCATGCCCCAAGGCGACAAATCCGGTTATACTGCCAAACAAAAACGTCAGGCGGCACACATCGAAGCCGGTTACGAAAAGAAAGGCGTGGGTGTGAAAATCGCCGAAGCCCGCGCTTGGGCAACCGTCAATAAACTCTCCGGCGGCGGCAAAAAGAGCGGCTCCGGTCGAAACCAGAATTGATTTACCATTATGGCAACCCTGACCACCAAGCAAATCCAACTTCAATTGAAAGCGGTACCCGAGTGGTATAAACGCGCACAAACCATTCGTCGCACCTTCAAGTTTGAGGGGTTCACGACGAGCATTGATTTTGTGCGCCGAATCGCCAAACAAACTCTGAAGACCAATCATCAACCTGATATTGATATTCGCTTCGACAAGGTGACACTCGCGCTCACCACGCATGATGAAGGCGGAATTACTAAAAAAGATTTCGCCCTTGCCCGCAAGAGCGATAAGGTTTTCTCAAGGTTTTTTAAGTCGAAACCAACGAAACTTCAGTAATCGTCAAACCGCCACATTCAGCTTCTAACCGATCGCTTTTAACTCTTAATTTATGTGCTGGGATGTTTCAATTTATAGGTTTCCCCGTGAAATCTCGACCATGGCAGAATTGCCGGAAGATTTCAGGCCATCCGCAATTGCTACGCGCACCGAAGTGGCGCAATCACTCAAAAGGCTTTTTCCCGACGCCGACATTTCAGATTTAAGCTGGATCGTACTGGAGGGAGATAAATTCAAGATTGAAATCAACACCGGACGCCGCGAACCTTGCGACGGGCTGAAACTTCATGTTCGCGGCAGCAGTGAAGCCCTTGGCGCCGTCACCCAAATTGAGCGGAATTTCGAGGCGCGTGCTTTTGACATGACCGCCTGTCAATTCCTCGACCGGATGACCGACCCGGCCAGTGGCTTTGAGCAATGGCGCACAAGCACCCGCCGAGTCGCCCGCTCCCCTCAGCCGACCTAAACCTGACGAACAATCAATTCTCATTTGTAGGAGACGACGTGACTGGTGCCGACCATCGGCAGACTCAAACTTTTACGTTTTGCTTCAGAATTTCTTTTCACGCCAATTTGACTCGCCGTAGATCTAACGAAGGAGGAAGCAAAGGGCTACGGCGGAAGCTTTTAGAATTCAGCATTTTCATGGTCACTCCTAGTGATAATTGGCTGCTGCGGCTTCGCCGCTCTCTGAGCCT
>Ga0182012_10004768_pt1 | contig 14079 bp, 15 predicted proteins | sample 612S2SmetaG_FD_120486 | JGI IMG/M metagenome (GOLD analysis project Ga0182012, IMG submission 120486) | Permafrost microbial communities from Stordalen Mire, Sweden - 612S2S metaG | ecosystem: Environmental > Terrestrial > Soil > Wetlands > Permafrost | place: Sweden: Stordalen | collected... | reverse complement strand
TCGGGGCGGACCCCGAAGGCCCGCAGCCGGCGCAGGCTGGGCTGGGCTGGTGTGCCGGCCACGGCGCTCACCTATCCGCCCCCGGCGGCGGGCAGCCCGGCCGGGGCCTCCGGCCAGCCGAAGATGCGCGCCGCGTTCTGCTCCACCTGCTCGCCGAGCTGCTCGGGGGAGACGCCGCGCAGCTCGGCGACGAAGGCCTGGGTGTGGGCCACGAAGGCCGGCTGGTTGCGTTGCCCGCGGAGCACCTGCGGCGCCAGGTAGGGGGCGTCGGTCTCGAGCAGCAGATGCTCGCCGGGCACCCGCCGGGCGGCCTCGGCCAGCTCGCCGGCGCTCGGATAGGTGACGTTGCCGGCGAACGAGATCGCATAGCCGCGGCCGAGGCACTCAGCGAGACGGTCGGGCATCGAGAAGCAGTGCATGATCACCGCGACCCCCTCGGCTTCGGCGGCGAGCTGGTCCAGGGTCTCTTCGTCGGCCGCCCGCGAGTGGATCACGAGCGGTTTCGCCGTCTCCCGGGCGAGCTCGATCTGGGCCGCGAACGCGCGCCGCTGGTCGGCCGCCGGCGCGCCCTCGCGGTAGAAATCCAGGCCGCTCTCGCCGATCGCGACGCAGCGCTCGTGGGCCGCCAGGGCCCGCAGCTCGGCCAGGTCGGCGTCGTCGAAGCCCGCCGCCGCGTTCGGGTGGCGCCCGACGGCGGCGTATACCTGCGGGAAGCGCTCGGCGGCGGCCAGCGCCGCGCGGCAGGATGCGCCGTCGATGCCGACGGTCAGCATCCGCGTGACGCCGGCCTCGAGCGCGCCCGCCACGAGCTCGGTGTCCGGTGGCTCGCACAAGTCGAGATGGGTGTGGGAGTCGATCATCTACTCAGGACCCGGCGACGGGGAGGTCCTTGGGGAACAGCGCCTCTAGTGTCTGCACCCCGGCGATCCGCCCGGCGCCGAACTCGGCGGCCGCGTAGGAGAGCTCGGGCGCCCCCAGCGCCGCCAGCAGCCGCTCGCAGCTCGCCGGCAGGTAGGGCCACAGCAGCACCGTCGCCGCCCGCAGGCCCTCCGCGAGCGAGCGCAGCACAAGGTCGAGCTCCTCCCCGCGCTGCTCGTCCTTGGCCAGCTGCCACGGGGCCTGCTCCTCGACGTAGCGGTTCATCCGCTTGACGCGCTGCCAGATCTCGTCGAGCGCCAGCGTCAGCTCGGCGCGGTCGATCCGGGCGCGGACGAGCTCGGGAAGACCCGCGAAGTCTCCCTCCAGGGCGGGGTCGAGCTCCCCGGCCGAGACGGCCCCGTCGCGGTAGCGGGCGAGCATCCCGATCGTGCGGCTCGCGAGGTTGCCGAGCTCGTTTGCCAGCTCGCTCTCGTAGCGCAGCTCGAACGACGCCGTCGAGACCGATCCGTCCTGGCCGAAGGGGACCTCCCGCAGCAGGTAGAAGCGCAGCGCGTCGGCGCCGAAGCGGTCGATCACGGCGAACGGGTCGAGCACGTTGCCCAGCGACTTGCTCATCTTCTCGCCGTCCATCAGCAGGAAGCCATGGACGAACACGTGCTCGGGCAGCTCGATCCCGGCCGCCATCAGCAGCGCCGGCCAGTAGACGACGTGAAAGCGCAGGATGTCCTTGCCGATCAGGTGGTAGGAGGCCGGCCAGAGCGAGCCCGTCAGGTCGCTCCCCGGACGGGCATAGGAGAGGGCCGAGTAGTAGTTCAGGAGCGCGTCGAACCAGACGTAGAAGACGTGCTCCGGATCCCACGGGACCTGGACCCCCCAGCGGAGCTTGTGCCTGGTCAGCGGCACGTCGCGCAGCCCCGAGCGGATGAATGAGAGCGCCTCGTTGTAGCGCGAGCGGGGCGCGACGAAGTCGGGGCGCGCGGCGTAGAGACGTTCCAGCGGCTCCTGGAAGGCGGACAGCCTGAAGAAGTAGTTCTCCTCCTGCTCGCGGGTCAGCTCGATGTGGTGGATCGGGCAGCGGTTGCCCTCGTCGATCTCGTTGTCGGCCTTGAAGTCCGCGCAGCGCGGGCAGTACCAGCCCTCGTAGGTGCCCTCGTAGACGTAGCCGTTCTCCCGTACCGCCGAGAGGACCCGCTGGACGACCGCTTCGTGCTCGGGATCGGTCGTGCGGATGAAGAAGTCGTTGCTCGCCCCGAGCTGGGGCGCGAGCGCCCGGAAGCGCTCGGCGTTGCGGTCGGCCAGCGCCTGGGGCTCGATGCCCAGCGCGTGCGCGGCGTCGGCGACGGGCTCGCCGTGCTCGTCGGTGCCTGTCAGGAAGAAGACCTCCTCCGCCCGCTGGCGGTGGTGGCGGGCCATCACATCGGCGGCGATCGTCGTGTACGCGTGGCCCAGGTGGGGGGCCGCGTTGACGTAGTAGATCGGGGTCGTCACGTAGAAGGGCATCGGCTGCCCCCAGGCTACTTGCCCGTCCCCACGAGGCCGCGATAGAGCTCGTTGGCCGACAGGCCGGTGAGGCGTCCGATCGCGCCCGCCGCGGGCCTCGCCCGGGCGCCCGCCTCGACAAGCTCGCGCAGCGCCTGCCCGGCCTGCTCCAGCGAGGCGCTGCCGGCGGGCGCGGCGCCGCAGACCAGGACGATCTCCCCGCGCGTCTCCTCCGCGGCGAACCGCCCGGCGAGCTCGGCGGCGCTGGCGCGACTGATTTCCTCGTGCAGCTTCGTCAGCTCACGGCAGACCGCGACCGGCCGCTCGGGGTCGAGCGCGGCCAGCTCCGCGAGCGTCCGGCCCAGGCGGCGGGGGGACTCGAAGGCGACCAGTGTCTCGGTTGCCTCGGCGAACAGCGCCCGCCGCTCGGCTCGTCCCCGCGGCAGGAAACCCGTGAAGCGCCAGCTGACGGCCGGAAGCCCCGACGCGACGAGCGCCGTCACCACGGCGCTCGGGCCGGGCAGGACCTCGACCGGCAGGCCCGACTCGAGGCAGCCTTGCAGCAGCTCGAAGCCGGGGTCGCTGACCAGCGGGGTGCCGGCGTCGCTGACCAGCGCGACGACCTCCCCGCGGGCGATCCTGGAGAGCAGCTCGCGCGCCCGGGCCGCTTCGTTGTGCTCGTGCAGGCTCAGCGTCCGCACGCCGATGCCGTGGTGCTCGAGCAGGATCCGGGTGCGGCGCGTGTCCTCGCAGGCGATCACGTCGGCCGCTCCCAGCTCCCGCAGCGCCCTCAGCGTTATGTCCTCGAGGTTCCCGATCGGGGTCGGGCAGACGACCAGACGCCCTACCGGCGCCTCGGTGGGGATCATCCGGCAAATATAGGGTCCCCTCGATGGCCGACGATCGTCACGAGCCGCCCCGCTACAACCGCTACCGCGCCCACCGCCGCCCGTTCGCGCGTGGCGAGGACGAGCTGACCGCGGTCGCGGGCGCCCGCTCGCGGGCCGGGCGGGGGCGCCTGCCCCCGCCGCCGAGCGCCGGCTCGCCGAGGCGCCGCCGCCCCTCCGGCGCCGGCTGGCGGCGCTGGGCGACGCGTAAACGGATCGCCCTGGGCGTCGTCGGGCTCCTGCTCGGCTGGCTGGCCCTGTCGCTGGCCCTGTTCCTGATCAGCTCGCACTTCGAACGGACCCCGCTGCCCGGCAACGTCGCTGCGACGCTCGATCCGGCCGGCAACCCGCTGACCTCGCCCAACAACATCCTCGTCCTCGGCTCGGACCGGCGCCAGAAGGACAGCCTCGAACCGGACGCCGAAAAGACCGGCTTCGGGCGCTCGGACACGATCATGCTGATCCGCACCGGCGGCGGGCACTCGGCGCGCCTGTCGATCCCCCGCGATACGGCCGTCGAGATCCCCGGCTACGGCCTGCAGAAGGTCAACGCCGCCCATTCGATCGGCGGCCCGGCCCTGTCGGTCAAGGTGATCGAGAGCTGGCTGGGGGTCCCGATCAACCATGTCGTCGAAGTCAACTTCGAAAACTTCCCGGCGCTGATCGACGCGATGGGGGGCGTCGACTACACGGGCGGCTGCATCATCTCCCGCCTCGACGGGGGTTTCGCAAGGGGCGGCTACACGCTGCGCCTGCCCGCCGGCACCCATCACATCGATGGCCGTCAGGCGCTGGCGATCGCGCGCACACGTGAGAACCTCTGTGCCCCCAACGAGACCGACCTTCAGCGCGAGGAACACCAGCAGGCGCTGTTCGACGCGATGAAGCAGCGCCTGATGTCCCTGTCGAGCTTTCTGCGCCTGCCCTGGATCGCCTGGAACGCCCCGCCGGCGATCATCTCGGACATGAGCGGCCCGACCCTGCTCGAGCTGTTCGGCGGCCTCGCCCTGTCGGGCACTCCGCCGACGCGTCTGCTGCGACCGACCGGCGCCCTCATGCTCCCCGACGGCGAGGAAGCTCTGACCATCTCCGAAGCGGCCAAGCGGGCCGACGTCGCGTCCTTCATGAGCGGCTGAGCCGCCGCCAGGGAGGTGCTCAGCTGTCCTTCGGGGCCGCTTTCGAGTCCTTCACCTTCGCCGCCGGCGTCTCGGCTTTCTCACTCTTGCCCTCGGAGGATGAGGAGGAGGATGATGAGGAGGAGGAGCTGTCGGAGCTCTTCTCGCCCGACGGCTTGTCGGCGGCCGCGGCCGCGGTCTCGCGCTGGCGGTTACGGGTCCCGTAATCAGTGTTGTAGAAGCCTTTGCCCTTGAAGTGAACCGCCGGCGCGTGCAGGACGCGCTCGACCGGCACCCCGGTCTCGGGATCGACCTTCAGCGCCTCTTCGCTGAAGCTCTGCTGAACCTCGAAGGTCGACCCGTCCGGGCGCCTGTACTCATAGATCGGCATCGGCCGGCGATTATAGGTACGTCAGTCGCTCAGCAGGGCGCGAACGCAGGTGATTCCAGCGCGGATCGTGGTCGTGAACTCCCGGTCGGGCTCGGTCAGCATCCGCAGCGCCAGTCCGTCGGCGAGCGAGAACAGGATCTCGGCCACGGCTGCGGGCTCGGCATGGAGGTGGATGATCCCCTCCTGCTCGGCGAGGGCGAGCATCGCGGTCACCTGCTCGCGGGTCTGGCGCGTCAGCGCGGCGTACTCGGCCGCGATGTCCTCGTTGCGGCGGGAAAGGGTGAACAGCTCGAATACGAGCGTGACGAAGTCGGGGTCTTCGCGGATCGTCTCCTGCAGGTTCTGGGCCATCAGGTCGATGAAGTCATCGGCCGTCTTGGCCATCGAGAGCTGGCGCTCGAGGCGCTCCATGCGCAGTTCACCGTCGCGGCGGACCGCCTCGACCAGCAGCTGCTCCTTGGTGCCGAAGTAGTAGTGCAGCAGGCCCCGCGAAACGCCCGCCTCGCGCGAGACGTGGTCGAAGGTCGATCCGGTCGTGCCGCGCCGGGCGACGCTGCGGCGCATCGCATCGATGATCCGCTGGGCCTTCTCGCCCGACAGCGGCCGCGCGGCGGCGCCCTGGCGCAGCTCCTCCGCGCCCTCGGCGGGGTCGACGATCGTCACGTCGGCAGTACTCATCGATCCCCGCCGCCGGCCCGACTCAAGCGCTCGCCATGCCCACCGGCTCGGCGGCGGCGCTGGGGGCTGTCGTCGAGCTGTAGTCGAACTTCTCCTCGGCGCCGAAGAGCAGGTCGAGGACCTTGGTCCGCAGGGGCTTGCTGAGCGCGATCGCCAGCGTGCCGCCGACCGCGGCGAGCAACAGCGAGCGACCGATGCCGCGCCTGCGCCTCGGCGCCCTGGCGGCGGGCTCCTCGCGCAGCGATCCAGTCGCCTGCTTCAGCGAGCCGAGCACGTTCTTGAGCTCTTCCTGGAGCTTCTCGTCCTCGAACAGCGCCTCGCTCGCGGGCTTGCCGTTGTTCATCCGACCGTAGGCGCTGCGTGCCGCGCCATACGCCGAGATGAGGTTCGCGCGCAGCTCTTCATCCTCGAGCAGACGCTGCACATACCGGTTACCCGTCGCTTCCCTGGCCGCCTCCTGCGCCTTGCCAAGTCTGTTTTTCGCTGCCATCTTCGCCACCGCCTCTGCTGAGAGCTTGCAGGTCTGAACTCCAATATACCCCCGTGCCGGAGAGCGTAGTCCCGGGAGGACGAGCGATCGAAGGCCGGGGCGCTCAGCTGTGGAGGGCGGCCTGCTCCTGCGCCGAGGGGAACGCCCAGGCGGCCCGCGTGCGGCGCTCCTGGCGGAAGACGAAGCGCAGCTGCGGCGGTGGTTTGAGCTGGGCCTCGTTGGGCCTGTAGGTCGCGCAGGGCTCATCGAGCTCGAGCGCACACAGGAGGTTCACGCGGAAATAGCACTGCTCGCAACTGACCTTCGCGGTCGGTCGCTTCCGCTCCTGCGTTCGCCTGCTCTGAGCTGCCTGCACGTAGCCTGCCTGGTATCGGTTGGACGGACGCTCCCCGTCGGGGGGCCAGGCGGCGATCAAAGCACGGGCGGTCCGGGCACTCAAGGCCAGGTCGGAGCTCACCCCGCAAATCGCAGAAGAAACGACGACTACCCGGAATTAGGGGCGAGGCCGTCACGTTCCTGTGACAATCGCTGCGAAACGGCCGCATCCTCCGAGACTTTCCGGGAGACACGCGCGGTCGCGTCATCATTGCGCGGATGGAGGTCCTGCTCACCGGCGCCAGCGGCTTCGTCGGCTCGCTGCTTCTCCGCCCGCTGCTCGAGCAGGGGCATTCCGTCACGGCGCTGACCCGTGAGCCGCAGCGTCTGCGCGCGGCGCTGGCCGACGCGGGGGACGCCGGCCCGCGGATCCTCGGCGGCGATGCCGTCACCGGCGCCGGCCTGCGCGACGCGCTCGAGGGGATCGAGCTCGCCTATTACCTGATCCATTCGATGGAGACCATGCCCGGCGGCCCCGGCTTCGTGGAGCGCGAGCGGATCGCCGCCGGGAACTTCGCCACCGCCGCGACCGAGGCGGGTGTGCGCCGGATCGTCTATCTCGGCGGCCTCGTCCCGCGCTGGACGGGCGGCGGGAAACCGCCTCACGCCTCGCGCCACCTCGCAAGCCGCCATGCGGTCGAGGAGCTGCTGATGGAGGCTGTCCCCGATTCGCTGTCACTACGGGCATCGATCGTGATCGGCGCGGGCTCGCGATCGTTTCGACTGCTCGTCCGGCTCGTCGAGCGGATGCCCGTGATCGCACTGCCCGGATGGCAGCGCTTCCGGACCCAGCCGATCGACGAGCGTGACGTCGTCGCGATGTTGCTGGCCTGCGCCACGAGTGAGATCTCCGGCGAGGTGCTCGAGATCGGCGGTCCCGACATCCTCACCTACGGCGAGATCCTCGGACGGATCGCCGAGCTGATGCTGATCGGCCGCCCGACACTGCGGATCGGCTTCAACCTGACGCCCCTCGCCGGCCGCGTGGCGGCCGCGATCGCCACCGAGGACCCCCAGCTCGTCGTGCCGCTGATGGAGGGCCTGCAGGGCGACCTGCTGGCGCGCGAAGACAATGCCGCCGAGCGACTGGGGGTGCATCTGCACCGCTTCGACGCCGCCGTCGAACACGCCCTCGCCGAGTGGGAGCGACGCGAACCGCTGGCGGCCCGCTGATGAGCCTTGTCTCCACGTCGATCCGGATCGACGCCCCGCCGGCCCGCGTCTGGGAGACAGTCATGAATCCCAACTGCCTCGCCGACTGGGTCACCATTCACCGCCGTCTCATCAGAGCCGACGAAGGCCCGCCCCGGGTCGGTTACCGGATGGAGCAGCAGATGCATCTGCGCGGGGTGAGTCTCGAGGTGCAATGGGAACTGGTGGAGTGCGTCGCCCACGAGCGGGCCGTCTGGGAGGGACGCGGGCCCGCCCGCTCGCACGCTCACACCGAGTACCTCCTCAGTGCGGAGGATGGCGGCACCCGTTTTGACTATCGGAACGACTTTCGCCCACCGCTCGGGCCGGTCGGCGCAATCGTCAGTCGCGCGCTCGTCGGCGGGATCCCCCGGCGTGAGGCGAACCGCTCACTTGAGCGCTTGCGAGCTCTGATCCAGCGTCCGAATAAAGACGGGAACTAGTGTAGGGTCGGATTAACAGCAAACTAGCCCCCGAGACAAGTGAACAGGATGGACCGTGACAGACTTTCTGGATGAGAAGCGCAAGGAGATCACCGACCGGCTGAAAGAGCTGAAGCCGCTCGTCGACGAGTACCACCGCCTCGAGGCAGCAGCCTCGGCGCTCGCAGGCGTGGGCGGGTCGGCCGTTCGAGCCGCTGCCGACCTGGCAACCGGCAAACGCGGCCCCGGACGTCCCCGCCGCAGCACGGCCGCGAAAAAACCGGCTGCCAAAGCGGCCCGCAAACCTGCGAAAGCAGGTGCCAAACGACGCGCCGGGCGGCGCAAAGGCAGCGGCACACGAGCAGCGGAGGCGCTCTCGTTCGTGCAGGGTCAACCCGGCATCACGATCCCCGAGCTGGCCGCCAAGATGGGCATCAAGCAGAACTACCTCTACCGCGTCCTGCCCGGCCTCGAGCAGGAAAAGAAGGTGGAGAAGAAAGGCCGCGGCTGGCACCCGAAGTCCTAGTCCCGGCAAGCGATCGTTAAACGGCAGAGGGCGCGGTCTTCACCGCGCCCTCTGCTCGTTCCGGGGGGATGCCCTGAGCGGCTAGATCAGGCCCTGGTCGGCGACCGTGTCGCGCTCGCCGACGAGCTCCTGGACCGAGGCGTCGATCTTGGCGCGTGAGAAGTCGCTGATCTCGAGCCCCTCGACGATCTTGTGCTGACCGCCCGAGCAGATGCAGGGGAAGCCGCTGATCAGGCCCTCGGGAACCCCGTAGGAGCCGTCGGAGACGACGCCCATCGAGACCCAGCGCCCGTCGGTGCCGTTGACCCAGTCATAGACGTGGTCGATCGCCGCGTTGGCGGCCGATGCCGCCGAGGATGCGCCGCGGGCCTCGATCACCGCGGCGCCGCGTTTGCCGACGTTGGGCAGGAACTCGTTTTCGATCCATTCCTGGTCGTCCACCGCGCCTGCGGCCTGGCGCCCGCCGACCTTGGCGTGGAAGAGGTCCGGATACATCGTCGGCGAGTGGTTACCCCAGACGCCCATTTCGCTGATATCGGTAACCGGCACTGCGAGCTTGTTGGCAAGTTGGGCAACGGCCCGGTTGTGGTCCAGGCGCATCATCGACGTGAACCGCTCGCGGGGGATGTCAGGCGCGTTGTTCATCGCGATCAGGCAGTTCGTGTTGGCAGGGTTGCCTACGACGAGGACCTTCACATCCTCCGCCGCCCGCTCGTTCAGCGCCTTGCCCTGAACGGTGAAGATCTTGCCGTTCTCGGCCAGCAGCTCGGCCCGCTCCATGCCCTTGGTGCGCGGTCGCGAGCCGACCAGCAGCGCGATGTTGACTCCGTCGAAGGCTTCCTCGGGGCTGTCGTGCAGGTCCAGGCCGGCAAGCAGCGGGAAGGCGCAATCGATCAGCTCCATCGCGACGCCGTCCAGCGCTCCCATCGCCTGGGGGATCTCGAGCAGGCGCAGATCGACCGCCTGATCGGGGCCGAGCAGGGCCCCGCTGGCGATGCGGAAGACAAGGCTGTAGCCGATCTGGCCGGCGGCGCCGGTCACAGTTACGCGTACGGGATTGCTCACGTGTATTTCATCTCCTGAGGCTGACTGTTGGTTTTCGGGGTTGTGCTCCGGGCGCCGTTCAGGCGACCGCGCTGCGCAGGTTCTCGTCGATCGAGGAGAGGAACTCCTCGGTCGTCTGCCAAGGCTGATCTCCTCCCACCAGCAGTGCGAGATCCTTCGTCATGGCGCCCGCTTCGACCGTCTCGACGCAGACGCGCTCGAGCGTCTCGGCGAAGGTGGCGACCTCGGGTGTGCCGTCCATCCGGCCGCGCGCCTGAAGCCCGCGCGTCCACGCGAAGATCGAGGCGATCGGATTGGTGGAGGTTGGCTTGCCCTGCTGGTGCAGCCGGTAGTGGCGGGTGACGGTGCCGTGGGCCGCCTCGGCCTCGACGGTCTTGCCGTCGGCCGTCATCAGCACGCTCGTCATCAGTCCGAGCGAGCCGTAGCCCTGGGCGACCGTGTCCGACTGGACATCGCCGTCGTAGTTCTTGCATGCCCACAGGTAACCGCCCTCCCACTTCAGTGCGCAGGCGACCATGTCGTCGATCAAACGATGTTCATAGGTGATCCCGGCGGCCTCGAAGTCGGTGCGGAACTCTGCCTCGTAGGTCTCGGCGAAGATGTCCTTGAAGCGGCCGTCGTAACGCTTGAGGATCGTGTTCTTGGTCGACAGGTAGACGGGATAGCCGCGCTCGAGCCCGTAGCGCAGCGAGGCCCGCGCGAAGTCGCGAATCGACTCATCGAGGTTGTACATCGCCATCGCGACCCCCCCGCCTGGGAAGTCATAGACGTCGAGCTCGATCGGCTCCTCCCCGCTTTCGGGGGTGTAGGTGAGGGTCAGCTTGCCGGGGCCCGGCACGACGAGGTCGGTGGCGCGGTACTGATCGCCGAAGGCATGGCGGCCGATCACGATCGGCTTCGTCCAGCCGGGGACCAGCCGCGGGATGTTGGAGATCACGATCGGCTCGCGGAAGATGACGCCGCCGAGGATGTTTCGCACCGTGCCGTTGGGTGAGCGGTACATGTCCTTCAGGCCGAACTCCTCGACCCGGGCCTCGTCGGGGGTGATCGTCGCGCACTTCACCCCCACGCCGTACTCCTGAATCGCTTCGGCCGCTTCGACGGTCACCCGATCGTCTGTCGCATCGCGGTGCTCGATCCCCAGGTCGTAGTACTTCAGGTCGATGTCGAGGTAGGGAAGGATCAGCTTCTGCTTGATGAACTCCCAGATGATTCGCGTCATCTCGTCGCCGTCGAGCTCGACGACGGGGTTCTTCACCTTGATCTGTGGCATGTACGAGTCCTTGATCGGGGAACGCCGATGCTATCGGGCGGGCGCGAATCTGCTTGACTTCAGCTATGGCTATCGCCTCGCAGCAGTCGCGCGAGAGCACCGCGCCGTGGCAGACGCACACGGTCTTCAATCAGGTCCCACCGCTCGAGGGCCGCGACGTCTTTGCCTCCAACCGCCCGCTCGTCGAGGCGACCAGCCGCGAGGGCGCCGGCTGGGTGAGCGAGCGTGCCAGCGCCCTCGGCCGGCTGATCGGCGGCGCGCCGCAGCAGGAATGGGGTCGCCTGGCCAACGAGAACAAGCCGATCCTCAGGACCTTCGACCGTTACGGTCACCGGATCGACGAGGTCGAGTTCCACCCCGCCTGGCATCAGCTGATGCGGATGGGGGTCGAGCACGAGCTGCACTCGCTGCCCTGGACGAGCGACGAGCCTGCGGCCCACGCCGCGCGTGCCGCCCTGTACATGACCGCGATGCAGGCCGAGGCCGGCTTTGCCTGCCCGATCACGATGACCTTCGCGGTCGTCCCCGCGCTCCGCGCCCAGCCCGAGCTGGCCGCGGAGTGGGAGCCGCTCGTGACCGCCACGAGCTATGACCCGCGGCTCGTGCCCGCCGGCGAGAAGGGCTCGGCGATCGCCGGCATGGCGATGACCGAGAAGCAGGGCGGCTCGGATGTCCGCGCCAACACGACCGTGGCCCACCCGCTGGCGGGCGGCGGCGCCGGCGCCGAGTACGAGCTGATCGGGCACAAGTGGTTCTGCTCGGCGCCGATGTCCGACCTGTTCCTCGTCCTCGCCCAGACCGACGAGGGCCTGTCGTGCTTTCTGCTGCCCCGGATCCTGCCTGACGGCAGCCGCAACGCGTTCCACATCCAGCGTCTGAAGGACAAGCTCGGCAACCACTCCAACGCCTCGTCGGAGATCGAGCTCCACGGGGCCTGGGCACGGATGGTCGGCGAGCCCGGCCGGGGCGTGCCGACGATCATCGAGATGGTCGGCCACACGCGCCTGGACTGCGTGATCGGCGCCGCCGCCGGCATGCGTGCCGGGCTGGTCGGCGCACTGCACCACACGGCTCACCGCAGCGCCTTCGGCAAGCATCTGATCGACCAGCCGCTGATGCGCAACGTGCTCGGTGACCTCTGCGTCGAGTCGGAGGCGACGACGGCGCTCGCGATGCGCCTGGCGCGCGCCTACGACGAAGCCCACGCCGACGCCGCGGCCGGCGCGGACTCGAGCGATGCCCAGCTGTTCAAGCGCCTGGCGACGGCGGTCGGGAAGTACTGGAGCTGCAAGCGCGCCCCGAACCACGCCTTCGAGTGCCTGGAGTGTCTCGGCGGCGCGGGCTACGTCGAGGAATCGGGCATGCCCCGGATCTACCGGGAGGCGCCACTGGCCTCGATCTGGGAGGGCTCAGGCAACGTCATGAGCCTCGACGTCCTGCGTGCCCTGACGCGGGCCCCGCGTGCGCTCGAGGTCTTCTTCGCCGAGGTCGAGCTGGCCGCCGGAGCCGACCGCCGGCTCGATCAGCGCGTGGTCGAGCTCAAGCACCAGTTCGACGACCCCGCAACGCTCGAGACCCGGGCCCGCCGGGTCGTCGAAGGGATGGCGCTGTGCCTCCAGGGCTCGCTGCTGGTCCGCCACGGCGACCCCGCCGTGGCCGACGCCTTCTGCGCCTCACGGCTCGCGGGTGACGGCGGACTCGAGTACGGAACGCTGCCGGCCGGGGCCGACTTCGAGGCGATCCTCGCCCGCTCGCAGCCGGAGCTCTAGAGCGGCCCGAGACGGGTTCACTCGTCCGACGGCGACCTACCATCAAGCGATGAGGTCGCGTCGGAACTTTCAGCTCGCGCGGGTCTTCGGGATCCGGATCGGGGTCAGCGTCAGCTGGTTCTTCGTCCTCTTCCTGATGATCTTCTACCTGTCTGAATACTTCAGCCAGATCATCGAAGGCAGCAAGACGACGGCGTACGTAATCGCCGTCGCCGGCGCCCTGGGGTATTTCGTCTCGCTCGTGCTGCACGAGCTCGGCCATGCCCTGATGGCCCGGCGCCTGGGCATCGGGATCGCGGGCATCGAGCTGTGGTTCTTCGGCGGGCTCTCGCAGATGCGCCGCGAGCCGGCCACGCCGGGGGAGGAGTTCAAGATCGCCGCCGCCGGCCCCGCGGTGACGCTGCTGCTGTTCGTGATCTGCATCGCGGCCGGCTCGGCGATCGCGAGCGGGCACACGTTCACCGAAGTCGCACTGACCCGTGAAGGGTTTCGCACCTCGCCCGGCCTCGCCCTCGTCGGCTGGCTCGGCTTCGTGAACGCGATCCTGTTCATCTTCAACGTCGTCCCGGCCTTCCCACTTGACGGCGGGCGGATCGCCCGCGCCGTCATCTGGCGGCGCACCGGTGACCGCAACCGCGCCACCCAGGCCACGGGCCGTGCCGGACAGGCGCTCGCCCTGGCGCTGGGGCTGCTCGGGCTGCTCAGCTTCGCCTCGACCCAGTCGAGCCTCGACCTGCTGACGATGCTGCTCGCCTACTTCCTCTACCAGGCGGCCAGCGCGGCGGTCGTCCAGGGGGCCCTGGGACGGCGGATCCAGAACATCCGCGTGGCGGACATCATGGACCGCGAGCCCGTCACGATCCCCGCCGAGGTCAGCCTCCTCGATGCCCAGGAGCAGTACTTCATGCGCTACCGCTGGCCCTGGTTCGTCGTCGTCGACCCGACCCGGCGCTTCCTCGGCGTGGTCCGCCAGCAGCGCGTCGAGCGCGAGATCGCCGCCGGACGCCCGGCGCTGGCGGTCAGCGACGTCCTCGAGCCCGACCTGCCGGTGCAGATCGGCGAAGAGGCGCCGCTCGAGTCGCTGCTCGGCGCCGAGGGTCTCGGCCGGCTCGGGGCGATGGTCGCGGTCGACAAGGACGGGATCCTGCAGGGGGTCGTCACGCTCGCCCAGGTCCGCCGCGCCCTGCAGCCGGCCGGCTGAGCGGCGGGGCTCCCGGACGGACGCAGGCCGGGCTCGCCGGCCGCCTCGTTATAGAGTCTCCACCGCAACCCTTCCCCCCCGATCGACTGCAGGAGCTCATGCCCGCACACGACGTACTGATCATCGGCGCCGGTCTCGCAGGCCAGCGCGCGGCCCTGGCCGCCGCCCAGCAGGGGGCGAGCGTCGCGATCATGAGCAAGGTCCACCCGGTGCGCTCGCACTCGGTGGCGGCGGCGGGGGGCATCAACGCCGCGATCAGCGTCGACGACGACTGGCGCTCGCATGCCTATGACACCGTCAAGGGCTCGGACTTCCTCGGCGACCAGGACGCGATCGAG
>Ga0182012_10004767_pt1 | contig 14079 bp, 10 predicted proteins | sample 612S2SmetaG_FD_120486 | JGI IMG/M metagenome (GOLD analysis project Ga0182012, IMG submission 120486) | Permafrost microbial communities from Stordalen Mire, Sweden - 612S2S metaG | ecosystem: Environmental > Terrestrial > Soil > Wetlands > Permafrost | place: Sweden: Stordalen | collected... | reverse complement strand
GTAACGGTTGCGCCGAGCAGCCCGATGCCGATCGGAAAGCTGCCGCCGACTCCGGCGGTGCCGGTGACGTTCAGGCCGTTCAGTTGCACGAAGGTCGCGTCCTGGGCCGACAGCTGAGGGCTAAGGGCGACGCTGACCGTTATGTTCAGGGTGACCGAGCCGCTCGCGGTGCCGGACGTCGAAAAGGCAATGTTATTGTCGGAGGCGCTGGCGTTGAGGCTGAGCGTCTGGCTGGCCGTGCTGGTACCCGTCACCACCAGATTGAACTGAAGGACGTCGGTGCCGGCGGGCAGCCCCAGGGCCTGTGCCGCGGCGGAACTCGTCGTCTCGCCGGCGGAGCCGCTGGCAGTGAAGGCATATCCGGGGTTGGCGGCGCTGAACGTGGCCAGCGCGGCGTCGATGCCGGCCAGGAAATTGTCGGTGGTGGCGCCCGACGACGTGGCGTAGGTGTTGATCGCGCCGGCGATCACGTTCAGCAGGCCGGGGAACGTGCTGCTGGTCGATGGAGCGAGGCCGCTGAGCTGCGCGAGAGTCTCGTTTACCAGCGGCAACTGGTTGGTCAGAACACCGGTTTGATCGGCGGCCGTGGTGATTGCCGCCGCCCAGGGAACCAGGGACTGCAGCGCCGCGATCGATTGCGTGTCCAGCGCCGGATCGATGAGGGCCACATTCAGGCTGACCTGCGGATTGCTGCCGCTGGCCGGCTGGTCGAGTTGCCAGGTGATCCCCAGGTTGGCGGTCGATCCGTTGCCGGTCAGCGGCAAGGCGGCCTGCACCGTGCCGGTGTATGACGCCGTCACTGCACCCGTCGGATTCGCTGCCAGTTGCGCCAGGGTGAGGCGCCCGCCGGTGGTGCTGTTGAATCGGATGGTCGCCGTGGCGGGTTCGGCAGAACTGCCGACGGCGATGCTGCCGCCGCTGACCGGGGCAGCGGCCATGCCCAGTGTCGCCGTCGCGACGATCGGCGAGGCATTGGCGGCGGTGAACGCGAGCGTCAGCAGACTGCTGTTTTCGACCATCGCGATGCGGTCGCTGTCGGCCAGCGTACTGTCGAACGACAATCCCAGGGTCAGCGACGCGGTCGCGGTGCCGCTTGCCTGCAACGAACCGCTCAGCGCGAAGTCGGCCCGCTCCACCGGCGTGTCGATCGTATACGGCACGGCGGTGTCGAACGCGTGGCTGGCGCTGACCAGCATGTCGAGTGCGTTGCCGGCGGCGTTGACGATGAAGCTGACGGTGATGCCGGCGTTCTGCAGCGCGGCCGCGACCTGCTGCAAGGACGTGGCGCTGCCGGCCGCGGCGGCCGCGGTGTCGAATGTCGAGCCGAAATCGAACATCGAGCTGAGGTCGTGGCCCAGGACGGGGATGGTCGCCGAACTGGAAGCGGCGTTGATCAACGACGGAACCGCGCTGATCGCCTGCTGCACCATGGCCGGGGAGATGGAGTCGAGCTGCGCCCAGGCCCCGAGGCTGGCGAGGTTGGAGATCCCGTTGCCGCTCAGGTCGCCCGACCAGTTCAGTTGCAGGGTCTGCGGGCCACCGGCGACGAGACTGGCGCTGACCGGCAGGCTGACGTTGGCGGTCCCCGCGAGGCTGGTCGAAACCAGCGACGCAAGCGGTGCGTCGGCCAGGTCAGACGGGGTGACAGCGTCCTTGAGCTGCACCGTCACGGTCGCGCTGACGGCGGCCGAACCGCCGATCACGGTGGCGTCCGCGGCGCCGAGCGTGGCGGTTGTGGCGAAGCTGGGGGCGGCGAGTGACACGGCCTCGGTGATTGTCGTGGGTTCGAGGAAGAAGCCGGGTGCTGCGTGGCTCGCGCTGCCGGTGTCGAAGCCGAAGGTCAGCGCCATCGCGACGGTCGCCTGCCCCGATAGCGTCGGCGGCGTGGCGATCTCCAGGTTGATCCCCGCTTTGTCTCCACCGAGCGCCAGCGGCGTGCTGATCTCGGTGCCGGTCTTGAAGGCACTGAGGGTGATCAGGAACTCGCCCTGGGCGAACTGCCCCAGCACCGCACCGGATTCCGCCGGGTCGGCCTGTAGCGCGGCGGCGAGGCCCTGGATGGTCGGGGCGGGCGTGGCGGCGAGATACGCTTCCGCGGGTTGGACCAGATGGGTCTGCACCTGCGCCGGCAGATCGACAAGATCGCCGACTGAGGTGCTTACAACTGGAAGCTGTTGGGCCAGTTGCGCGGCATGGCTGAGCTGGGTCTGGGTCCAGGTCTCGAAACTGTGCAGCCCGGCCAGGATCGCGTTCTGCGCGGCCGCGGTGATCGGATCGCCCGACAGGAGGACGCGCGGCTCCATCGTTTCGAACAGCAGCGGCGTGCGAAGCAGCCGGTCAGCCTGAGCCGCGGGCATGCGGTCGCGTGAAACCCCGGCGCTGTTGCCGTCCGTTTCGCTGCCGAGTAACGCTTGCTGAGAAACTGTTCGAACCAACCGCTGGTAGAGCCCCATCAGGGATCCCAATCTATAAACAGCAGCGATACGCCGCCGCATTTGTTAACCTGTTTTTAACCTTAGTGTGTTTCGCGGCCAAATGTCCACATCCGATACAAATATCATCGGCTAACATTCTGTTCGGCTACAGTGATCCAGTTCACAGTTCGGATCGCCGCCAATGATCAAGATCATGCCGAGTCGCTGCGCCGTTGATGCGGGCGTGAGCAGGCGTTGGCTCATTGCCGATTCGGTGACGCGTTATCGACGGAGTTGTCCGGTAATCATTTGGAACTAATTGTAATCGGTCCCGATTGGCCGTGTCACGCGATCGTGTTCGTCCATGCCGGAGGATGGTCGGCGGCTGCCTCGCAGAGGTATCACACACGAATGTATTCTGATACGGTAACGCAATGGGGTCAGTGGATGTCAATCCATGTCCGCATTTCGTCCCGTCGTATTGTTACTTTGCCGCTCGGTCATGATGCTGTCTTCCTGCCATTGGGCGAAGCAGGCGGAGACACACTGAAGGCAGATCGTGACGAGCCTGCATCGGGCGTTACAGTTTCTCGGCAATCCGTCGCGGAATTCCGGCTTTCGAAACTCAGGAAGCCGCGAGCATGGCGCGCGTCGAGATCACAGTGGCAGGGCTGGTCCCGGCGCCGGTCGCCGCCGTCGAGGTGCCGGGGGCGCCGGCGCTCAACGCGAAACTCCAGCATCTCATCCCGCAACGCCGTGATGCGACGTCCGGCCTGCTGGCGTTCAGTTCAGGCGGCCGGCATTCGGATCGTGAGACAGTCGTATGGGGTGGCACACCGATCGCGGCCGTCCTGGATGCCGCAGAGGGCGTTGCGACACAGCTTGCCACCGATCGGACCGGCAAGCCGGAGCGTCCCGTCTGGACGGTGCCGGCCTGGCGAACGTCAATGGGCGAGGCGACCCGGCGCCTTCTGGTCAGACACCGATTACGTCACCAACGACCGGGCCTTTCATTCCGACCTCTTGGATTTTCTTTTTATCTGGGCATACGCTGCAAGCGAGCAAACGCGCGAATCCGCACGCGATCGAGGAGACTGGCAGGCCTGATGGACACCGCGGGCGGGAACTCCGAGTACGACCTGGCAATTATCGGTGGTGGCGTGAACGGGTGCGGCATCGCCCGTGACGCGGCCGGCCGAGGCTGGCGCGTCTTCCTGTGCGACCAAGCCGACCTCGCCTCCGGCACGTCGAGCGCATCCACAAAGCTGATCCATGGCGGGCTGCGCTACCTGGAACATTACGAATTTCGCCTGGTGCACGAGGCGCTGATGGAGCGCGAGGTACTGTGGGGTATCGCCCCGCACATCGTCTGGCCGCTGCGCTTTATCCTGCCGCACCACAAGAAGCTGCGCCCAGCGTGGCTGCTGCGTCTGGGGCTTTACATCTACGACCACCTCGGCGGCCGAAAACACCTGTCACCGACTCGCTCGCTTCGCCTGCAGGACGGTCCCTCGCGCAGCGTGCTGAAGCCGGAGTTCACCCGCGGCTTCGAGTACTCCGATTGCTGGGTCGAGGACTCCCGCCTTGTGGTGCTGAACGCACGCGATGCAGCCGAACATGGCGCAACGATCGCGCCGCGCACCGCCTGCGTGTCCGCCGAACGGAACAACGGCACTTGGTGGATTACCCTGCGCGACGAAACGACAGGCGGTCAGCGCCGTATACGGGCGCAGGCGCTGGTCAATGCTGCGGGGCCATGGGTGGCGGACGTGGCCGGGTCGGTCGTCCGTGCGAACCTGCCGGCTGCGGTCCGCCTGGTCCAGGGTAGCCATGTCGTTGTGCCTCGGCTTTACGAACACGACTCCTGCTATATTTTCCAGAATGCAGACGAACGGATTTTCTTTCTGATCCCCTATGAGCGCGACTTCACGCTGATCGGCACGACGGATCTGGACTTCGAGGGCGACCCAGCAGACGTGCGGGCGAGCCCGGCGGAGATTGAGTATCTGTGCCATTCGGCCAGCGCCTATTTGCGCAAGCCGGTCACGCCCGACATGGTGGTATGGACATACTCGGGCGTGCGGCCGCTCGTGGACGACGGATCATCGGCAGCACAGGAGGCGACACGGGATTACGTACTGAAACTCGATGCGCCGGCGGATGGTCCGGCGCTGCTGTCGGTATTTGGCGGCAAGATCACGACCTATCGGCGGCTTGCCGAATCCGCGCTGGCGCAGTTGCAGCCGCACCTTCCGGTCGTATCAGGCCAGGCCGCGGGCTGGACCGCGCGGGCCGCGCTGCCGGGTGGCGATTTCCCGATGAACGGTTTCGACGCGCAGGTCGCCGCGGCCCTGGCGCGGTATCCTTTCGTTGCGCCTTCAACGCTGCGCCGGTTGGTGCGGGCCTATGGCACCGATGTTCATGAATTGCTGGGCGACGCGACTTGCTCCGCCAACCTCGGTGCGGTTTTCGGGGCTGACCTGACCGAGGCCGAACTGCGCTATCTGGTGCGCTGGGAATGGGCCCGTTCGGCCGAGGATGTCGTATGGCGGCGAAGCAAACTCGGGCTTCGCCTGTCCACCGACCAGATCGCCGGGATCGATGCGGCAATCCGCCAGATGGTGCCGGAACGGCTGGCCGTCTCATGAGCCTGGTGCTGGAGCATATCGGCCGGAAGTCCGGCCGGGACACGATCATCGACGACGTCTCGCTGATGCGCGAACGCGGCACCATGAACGTGCTGCTGGGGCCGACGCTGGCAGACCAAACCGTCAAATACTGGTACGAGCAGACATTGACGGACGGCAACCTTGCATCGCAGCGCAAGCTGGCGAACGAGAAGCCCCCGGCTGAAACGATCGACTACGACGCACTGACCCAAATCTGCGCGCCGGCCCCGCCGCGACCGAAGAAGGTCTGATCCACGGACAGCCTGGACCGGGCGATTTACCAGGCCCAGGCTGCTTCCATAACCTTATGGGGAACGCACAATGGCGAAGCACGTGCTCGTCATCGACCAGGGCACAACATCGACCCGCAGCATCGTGTTTGACGCTGCGGTCGCACCCGTTACCTCAGCGCAGCAGGAATTCACCCAGCTCTATCCGCGGCCGGGCTGGGTCGAGCATGATCCCGAGGAAATCTGGACCACCGTTCTGACCACAGCCCGACAGGCGCTCGCCAACGCGGGGCTTGCCGCCGCTGACATCGCCGCTCTCGGCATCACCAACCAGCGCGAGACGGTGGTGGTGTGGGACCGCCGCACCGGACGGGCGATCCACAACGCCATCGTCTGGCAGGACCGTCGGACTGCTGATCTGTGCGAGCGGCTGGACGAACAGGGCCATGGCGACCTGATCGGGACGCGCACCGGCCTGCGCCTCGATCCGTATTTTTCCGCCACCAAGATCGCCTGGCTGCTGGAAAATGTAGACGGTGCCCGTTCGGCTGCCGAATCTGGCCATCTGGCGTTCGGCACAGTGGACAGTTTCCTGCTGTGGCGCCTGACCGACGGTGCGGTCCATGCGACCGACGCCACCAACGCCTCTCGCACCCTGTTGTTCGACATTCATCGCGGGACCTGGGACGACGAATTGCTGGCGTTGTTCAGCGTGCCGCGCGCCATGCTGCCCGAGGTGCGCGATACCGCCGGAATGTTCGGCACCACCACACCGACGCAATTTGGCGGCCCCATCGCCATCCGCGGCATCGCCGGCGACCAGCAGGCGGCACTGGTCGGGCAGGCCTGCTTCCGGCCCGGCATGGTGAAATCCACCTACGGTACCGGCTGTTTCGCGCTGCTCAACACCGGGCGCGAGGCGATTCCCAGCAAGCATCGCCTCGTCACCACCATCGCATACCAGCTCGCCGGTCAGCGTACCTACGCACTGGAAGGCTCAATCTTCGTTGCCGGCGCAGCGGTGCAATGGCTGCGTGACGGACTAGGCCTGATTGCCAGTGCCGCCGAGACTGGTGCGCTGGCCGCCGAAGCCGATCCGGCCCAGGACGTTTACATGGTCCCTGCCTTCGTCGGGCTGGGCGCGCCGCACTGGGACAGCGAGGCGCGGGCGCTGCTCACCGGCATGACGCGCGGCACCACCCGCAAGGAACTGACTCGCGCTGTGCTCGAATCCGTCGGCTACCAGACGAAGGACCTGCTCGACGCGATGCAGGCCGATCTCGGCGCGACCTGGTCCGAATCCGGCACGGTCATCCGTGTCGACGGCGGCATGAGCGCCAGCGACTGGACGATGCAGTTCCTCGCCGACATCCTGGCCGCGCCGGTGGACCGGCCCTCGTATCTTGAGACAACAGCGCAGGGCGCCGCTTACCTGGCCGGGATGGCGGCCGGTCTCTACCCCGATCCGGCGACATTCGCCGCGACCTGGTCAGGGGAAAAGCGCTTCGAACCCGCGATGCCAGCGATGGAACGCGACCGGAAATACCGTCTCTGGCAGGACGCTGTCGCGCGCACATTGTTGCGGCCCTGACGGAGCCAGAGCGGGGTCGCGATAGGTATCGTGTTCCGCTGCGCCCCCGCTCTGGCTGACCAACTGCCCAGGCCTCTGCCGGCGCGCGGCGCGACTGGGTGCGGGCCATGCAGCCGAAGGCCTTCTCGCCGACACACGGCACAGAGGTGCACACCGTAAAGCAGTGTCCGCCGCTCATCATCGACGCCGCCTGTTCAAAGGTCTGGGCCATGTCGGTCGCATAGGTCGGCGCGACGCACGAGGCCAGTCAGCCGGCCGACGCATGCCGAATCGGTTCGCCACAAAAATGGTCTGGGCGGACCCAGTTTCGGTTCCGCGCCAACTTGATGAAGATATGCGCTGCGGGAGAATGCGGGCGTCCCGACATCGTCGCCAGGCAAACCGTCAACCATTGCGACGGTGAGACAGGACGGCGCAGGATCCCCACGCGGCTCGGCTGGCGTTCCGTCGAGAGGCTGACACCCAGCCCGGCGGCAACCATGTCATGGATATGCTCCTCGGTTGTCCCGAGGTGTCGCACCATGCGTTCGCTGCTGCCGACAAGCCTTGCACCGACGCGATCGAGCGGCGTGTCGCCGCCGATGCGGCCGACAATCGGATGATTGGCCAGCGTCGCCGCGTCAATCGGACCATCGCCGGCGAGTTGGTGATCCGGCGCAACCAGCAGGACGATAGGATCGTCGAACAGCGGCCATTGCGTCGCGCGCTGCGTCAGACAGAGACTGTCGGCGATCAGGCCGACATCGATCTCCGATGCAAGAAGCCACTCATTGATCTGGCTGGTCCCACCCTGCCGCACACTCATCGTCAGCCGCGGCATGCGCTGGTTTAGTTCACGCAGGACCGGTTCCAGCGCTGACGTCGCGACCCCTGATCCAATACCAAGCCGCAATGGCATGACGTCCGGCCTGCGAAACTCCCTGGCCAGGCGGCTGGCATTTTCTGCCGCCTCGACGGTGCGCTGCAGCATCGGCAACAGATGGCGGCCAAGTTCGGTCAACTGCGTCCGGTCGCGTTCGCGCAGGATCAACCGGCCGCCGAATTCATCCTCAAGCCGCTGAATCGAGCGGGTCAAAGCGGGCTGTGTCACGTTGCAGGCGTCGGCCGCACGCGTGAAGTTGAGCGTCCGGGACAGCGCCAGGAAGTACCTGATCTGCGTCAGATCCATGTCAGGCCGCCACATATCTGCCGGTGACCTCGACGATGACGCTTTCGCTGCATCGACATTTGCGGTTTCAACCTCCAGCGAGATAACGATGAATTCACGACAACTCCTTTCGCGCGATACTATCGACAGGTTACGGCCAAAGAAGAATTCATTCTTGCGATCTGGTATTGCCGGAAATGATCCAGGCGCTGCGACAACATCCCACCGCATTGCGACCTCAGTCCACTATCCACGACTTTCAGACGCCAAAGTGTTCAGACCCTGTCATTCGCCCGTGTCGACCGCCAGGTTACAGGGTTGCTTTGGCGGCTGGCGAAATCGCATAACGGCGACGTATCGAAACCATAGCGAACGGGCATTTCCGCCGAAGCCTGCCGATGCGTATCCAGGACCTCGCTGAACGATTTGTCGCAGGAGGCTAACAATGAAAAAACTGTCTATGCTCGCATCCGTCGCCGCTCTCGGTCTCGCGTTCGCCGGCCCCGCTGTCATGGCGCAAACCTTGACCGGGTCGCCCGGTGCCGTGCTGGCCGATCACAGCATGCGCACCAGCAAGCTGATCGGCATGAAAGTGGACAACGACCAAGGGCAGCCGATTGGCACCGTCGAGGATATCCTGGTGAAGGACGGTGCAATCGAACCGACTGTCATTCTTTCAGTCGGCGCCTATGTCGGCGGCGCCGGGAAGCTGGTTGCCGTGCCACTCAGCCACGTGCACGTGGAAGGCATGAAAGCGATGATGCCGGGCGCCACCAAGCAGGTCATGGCCAGCATGCCCACCTTCACCTACGAGGGTTTGAACGGCGGCGGTGGCTAACTCCCGTCCCAGACGCTTTCCAGTATGAAATGGCCCGGCTCGTTCCGGGCCATTTCCATGACCGGATCAGACGCGGCTGCCGGGTTCGGTTACCAGCGCGTCAGGCGCGGCAGCACCAGGCGGGCGAACAGCGTCACAAGTCCGCAGCCGATGGCGTACCATACGGCGATATATAACGGGTCGTCATGCGGGCAGGCGAACACGAAGACGAAAGCGCCCCAGGCGGCCGCCGCGATGCCGACGGCAAGCGCGGTCCCCCCTGTGTCGGTGGGCGCACCGCGTCGCATCAACAAGCCCAGGCCGACCACCGGCGGCACCGACAGCAGGACCATTTTATAGACGCACACCAGACCGTCCCGCCAGTCGCATCGGGCGACCAAGGCATCCATCCCGTCCCGAACCGCATCGAGACCCCAGCCGACCGCGAGACACACAGTGACAAGCGCCAGCAGCCAGCGCAGACCGCGGCGAGGCGACTCCACCGGATCGAGCGAAAGGATCGCAACCGAACCGCCCACCAGGGCGATGATCCCGAGACTACCCAGCTTCCACCAGAACGAAGGCTGCGCCATCGCCATCGACATGTCGGGGCGCATGAAGCCGAGCGCCAGAAACAGCACCAGTTCCACGCCACACAGTGCACTGAAGATCAGCGCGTCGCGCCCGCGCGTGCGCCGCCGCACCGGCTTCAGGTCAGCGACCAGATGCTCCAGCAACCGGTCATTCGACATCAGATTGCCTGCGTACCAGGGACGTCAATCGTCCCAGCCCACGATGAATGTTCACCTTTACGAGCGAAATCGACTGTCCGGTGCGCGCCGCCGCTTCCTCGATGCTGAGGCCTTGCAGCTTGACCAGGCGAATCACCTCCGACTGTGCTGGCTTGAGTTCCCGCAGCAATCGTTCCAGGGACCAGGCACTGGTGACGGTCTCGCCGTGATCGGCGACGGCAATATCCTCGGTCAGGGCCTCGGTGGGGGTCGATTTCATCGCGCGCAGCCGGTCGATCCATTTGTAGCGCGCAATTGCCGCAAGCCAGGGTTCGAACGGCCTGGACGGGTCGTAGGTGTGGCGCTTTTCGTGGATCGCCATCAGCGTGTCCTGCACGGCATCCGCGACCATAGCGGGCGGCAGCCGCCGTCCGTAGTAACGCCGGAGCCAGTCGCCGACCTCAACCAGCAGGCGATGATAGGTCGGCGCGTTGCCCGCCTGGGCCGCCACCATCATCGTGCTCCAGTCACTATCGGCCATGCGGCCTGCCGGCGTGCTCAATGGCATAACAGCCGAGAGCCGCAGTATCGCACGCAACCGAAACCGCCACAGTATGATGGAATGACCAGACCGGTTTACCGCCATGTGGCCTCATTCGCTGCAACCGGACCCACGGTTACTGGCACTGACGATTATTTGGCATGCCGGGAAGCCGGTCACCGGCAGGGTCCCGTCCAACGCCGGGTCGGATTGGCGAATCGGCGGCGACGCAAACGATCCTCCTTGATATCATGAGCCGCCTGCCAAAGATGGCGCTCCGGACTCAATCACCCTGGTGGAATAGGTGGCACCGAACCGATTGGCAACCGTCGCGTCCCGGCTTCCCGAAGCGTCGAGGTTCGTCGGCCGTTGGCGCAGGCCACGCGGGGGATGCCTCGCACCATGATCAGCAATCCACTGGCAATCGCGTGATCGCCTGGAATAGACTTCGGGCAGGCGACAACGTGCGAGTTCAACGATTTGACCAAAGCAGTCATTCTCGCCGGCGGCTACGGCACGCGGTTGATGGAAGAAACCGACATACGCCCGAAGCCGATGGTCGAAATCGGCGGGAAGCCGATCATCTGGCATATCATGAAGATCTACTCCGCGTTCGGGATCAACGATTTCATCATCTGCCTGGGTTACAAAGGGTATATGCTGAAGGAATACTTCTCCAACTATTACCTGCACATGACCGACGTCACCTTCGATATGAGCAACAACACGACCACCGAACTCGACCGCAAGGCTGACAAATGGCGAGTGACACTCATCGATACGGGACAGGATACCATGACCGGCGGACGGCTGAAGCGGATCGCCTCGCAACTTGACAGCGAGGACTTCTGCATGACCTACGGCGATGCGGTCAGCAACGTGGACATCGCGCGCACGATCGCGTTCCACCGGGCGCATGGCAAACTGGCGACGGTCACGGCCGTGCGGCCGCCGGCTCGGTTCGGCGCCCTGGATATCCAGGACGGCACCGTTCGCGGGTTTCGCGAAAAGCCACGCGGGGACAACCAGTGGATCAACGGCGGCTTTTTCGTGCTGTCTCCGAAGGCTCTGGATACGATCGAGGGCGACCACACCGTCTGGGAACAGGCGCCGATGGAAGTGCTGGCGCGTTCGGGGGATCTCAAGGCTTACGAGCATGAGGGGTTCTGGCAGCCGATGGACACACTGCGTGAAAAGCGTCAGTTGGAGGCTTTGTGGCAGCAAGGCCAGGCGCCGTGGAAGATCTTCTGACGCCCGATGCGGGCTTCTGGCGCAACAAGCGGGTCTTCCTGACCGGCCATACCGGCTTCAAGGGGACATGGCTCGCCCTGTGGCTGACCCGGTTCGGAGCGCGTGTGCGTGGCTACTCCCTGCCGCCCGACCGGTCCGACAATCTGAGCCTGACTACGCATCTTGCCGCCCATATTGACAGTGTCTTTGGCGATATTCGTGACGCCACCGCGTTGGACGCCGCTATGGCGGATTTCGTGCCGGACATCGTCCTGCACCTGGCGGCACAGGCACTGGTGCAAACCGCCTACCGCGACCCGGTCGAAACGTTCGACGTAAACGTCACCGGCACGATCCGCGTGCTGGAAGCCGTGCGGCGCTGTCCCACCGTGCGCGCGGTTGTCGTGGTCACGACCGACAAATGTTATGAGAACCGCGAATGGGTGTGGCCCTATCGCGAATCCGAGGCGCTGGGTGGTCGCGATCCCTATAGCGCCAGCAAGGCATGCGCAGAGCTCGCGGTCGCCGCGTGGCGTGCCTCGTTCTTCGAAGGAACGGCGGTCGCGCTGGCCACAGCCCGCGCCGGCAACGTGATCGGCGGTGGGGACTGGGCCGCGAACCGGCTGATCCCCGACTGTATCCGTGCCATGCAGGCCGGCCTTCCAATCGAGGTCCGCAGCCCACACGCCACACGCCCCTGGCAGCACGTTCTGGACCCGCTGCGCGGCTACCTCATGCTGGCGGAGCGTCTCTGGATCGACGGTCCGGCGGTGGCCGAAGCCTGGAATTTCGGACCGTCCTTGGTTGATGTGAAGCCGGTCAGCACCGTAGTCGATGAGGTCACACGGCTTTGGGGTGACGACGCATCATGGCAGCCGATCGGACCGCAAGGCGGCCACGAGGCCGCCCGGCTGGCCGTTGATGCCGCCAAGGCGCAAACCCGCCTGGCGTGGACGCCCCGGCTTCCGCTCAGGACTGCGCTTGAATGGACAGTTGCCTGGTACAAACGCAACCAGGCCGGTGACGACGCTCTCGCGCTGGTGCTCGAGGAGATCGCGCGTTACGAGGGACTGGGAAACGCTCGGCCATGACCAACTGCCGGTTCTGCGGGGCGCCGCTGACGCAGACTTTCGCCGATCTTGGCATGTCGCCGCTGGCAAATGCGTTCGTTTCGCCCGAGCAGGCCGGCGCGATGGAACGATTCTACCCGCTGCACGCGTTCGTCTGCGACGCCTGCCATCTGGTCCAGCTTGATGCATTTGAGACGCCAGAGCAGATTTTCAGCGACTACCCGTATTTCTCATCGATCTCCGAGTCCTGGCTCAAACATGCACAAGCCTATACCGTGCACATGATCGACCGGTTTGCCCTGGGTCCCGGGTCACAGGTTGTCGAGATCGCCAGCAACGACGGCTATCTGCTGCAGTATTTCCAGGCAAGCGGCGTGACGGTGCTCGGCGTAGAGCCGGCGGCGAATGTCGCCGCGGCAGCGAGGGCGAACGGTATTCCGACCGATGTGGCGTTCTTTGGGGCCGCGACGGCACGGCGGCTGAAGGCGGCCGGTCTCGCGCCCGACCTGATCGTGGCTAACAATGTCCTGGCGCACGTACCGGACCTGAACGATTTCGTCGTGGGGATTGCAACGTTGCTAAGTCGTAACGGTGTGGCGACGGTCGAGTTTCCGCATTTGCTGCAATTGATTCAGCAGAACCAGTTCGATACGATCTACCACGAACACTTCTCCTATTTTTCCCTCCTGACAGTAGAGCGTATTTTCGCTCGGCACGGGCTTCGCCTGTTCGACGTGCAGGAACTGGCGACCCACGGCGGATCGTTGCGCATCTTCGCCACCCACAGCGGCGATGCGACGCAGCCGACGACGCGGGCGATCGCCAAGGTGCTGGCAGACGAGCGCACCGCTGGGCTGGAAGAACGGGAAGCCTACGCCGCCTTTGCCGAGCGGATGATCGACGCCAAGGCCGCGCTGCTGTCGTTCTGCATCCAGGTTCGGCGCGAGCGGAAGAAAATTGCAGGATACGGCGCGCCGGCAAAAGGCAACACGTTGCTGAACTACTGCGGCATCGGGCCCGAATTTCTGCCGTTCACGGTCGATCGCAGCCCGCACAAGCAGGGCAAACTGCTGCCGGGTGTGCATATCCCAATCGCCGCGCCGGAGGCGATCTTTGCAGCGAAGCCGGATTACCTGCTGATCCTGCCATGGAACCTGTCGGACGAGATCGTCGCCCAAATGGCCGGCATTCGCGACTGGGGCGGCCGCTTCGTGGTGCCGATCCCGACGGTGCGGGTGTTCTGATGCGGTTTACGGCGACTAGGCTGGCAGGTCTGGTCATCGTGGACATCGCGCCACTACCCGACGATCGCGGGCACTTCGCCCGCACCTTCTGCGCCGAGGAATTCGCCGCAGCCGGTTTGCCAACCGCGTTCCCGCAGTCCAACCTGTCGTTTAACGCCGTCCGGGGCACGCTGCGCGGCCTGCACTGGCAGGCCAACCCGTGCCCGGAGGGCAAGCTGGTTCGCTGCACGCGTGGCGCGATTCTGGACGTGGCGGTCGACCTGCGCGCCTGCAGCCCGACTTATCGCGCGTGGTTCGCCGCGGAGCTGACCGCCGACAACGCCAGGGCACTTTACGTTCCGCCCGGATTCGCGCACGGATTCCAGACCTTGGCCGATGCATCGGAGGTCTTCTAT
>Ga0182012_10004766_pt1 | contig 14080 bp, 14 predicted proteins | sample 612S2SmetaG_FD_120486 | JGI IMG/M metagenome (GOLD analysis project Ga0182012, IMG submission 120486) | Permafrost microbial communities from Stordalen Mire, Sweden - 612S2S metaG | ecosystem: Environmental > Terrestrial > Soil > Wetlands > Permafrost | place: Sweden: Stordalen | collected... | reverse complement strand
TGTCTCCTCATGTGGTCCTCCTGGTGCCGTCGCTCCGACCGCGGTTCGGGAGGCAGCGTACCGGGGTCGCCCGCGGCCGGTGCAGAATGTGGCGGTGACCGGCTCCCGTCCTGACCACCGTCCCGAGCCGGCGGCGCCGGTGGCGGTGTGCTTCGTGTGCACGGGAAACATCTGCCGGTCGCCCATGGCCGCCGTGGTCCTGGCCGAGATGGCCGCGGCCGCACCGATGTCCGACGGCACGCCGCTGGCGGATCATCTGGAGGTGTCCAGCGCCGGCACCGGCGGGTGGCATGCCGGCGAGCCGATGGACCCCCGGGCCCGGGAGGCCCTCCGGCGACGGGGGTACGGCGACGGGGGACACCGGGCCCGCCAGTTCGCCTCGGCCTGGTTCGACACCACCGACCTGGTGGTGTGCCTGGACCGCGGCCACCGCCAGACGCTGGCCGGACTGGCCCGGGCCCGGACCGGGGACGACCGTACGGAGGAGCGCCTGGTCCTTCTGCGGTCGTTCGACCCCCGGGCCGGCGGAGCCGTCGATGTTCCCGATCCCTACTACGGCGACGACACCGACTTCGAGCGGTGCCTGGACCTGGTGGAGGCGGGCTGCCGGGGGCTGGTGGACCACCTGGTGGTGTCGGGGGCCCGACCGACGACTCAGTCGAAGGCGAGGAACGACTCCGCCTCGTAGGCCCGCATCCTCTCGAAGGTGTCGCGCAGCTCCGACCGGCGGGAGCGGTCGTGGGCCAGGTTGACCAACTCGGCCGGATCGGTGTCGTGGTCGTACCACTCGTGGTCGTTGTCGTCGAAGTCGCAGTCCACATCGAAGAGCTTGTGGCCGGGCGACCGCCCCCACAGCCCGGTGGAGGGCTTGCCCCCACCCACCCCGTAGTAGCGGGCGTACTTGGTGTGGCCGTCGTAGAAGCCGCGCAGCGCGTAGCGGACGGCATTCAGCCGGGTGGTCTGGGCCGAGTCCTGGGCGAACAGGATGTGGTCCCGCACCGTCGCCGACGGGTCGCCCAGCACCGGCGACAGGTCGGTGCCCTGCACCGTGGCGGCCGACCGCTGCGGATCGACCCCGGCCAGTGCGCAGATGGTGGCGGCCAGGTCGACGTGGCTGCCCAGCGACGATGTGACCGCCCCGGGGGTGGTCAGGCCGGGGACCTTCATGTAGAGCGGGACCCGCATGATCTCGTCGTAGACGAAGGGGCCCTTGGAGCGCAGCCCGTGGGACCCGCACATGTCCCCGTGGTCCGAGGTGAAGATGACCACGGTGTCGTCCCATCGCCCCGAATCCTCGAGCGCCGACAGGACCGTCCCGAGGCTCCGGTCGGCCAGCTGGTGGAGGTGCACGTAGTAGTCGAGGTGGCGGAGCCAGGCCCCGGTGTCCGCAGGGTCGATGTAGCCCCACAGCCCGTGCTGCTGGTCCCACCGCCACTGCCGGTGGGCCTCCGGCTTGGAGTGCAGATCGTCGTGGAAGTTGTCCGGGAGCCGTTCGACGACCTCCGGGTAGGGGTCGGTGTACACGGGGAGGGGGTCGTCGTCCTTCCACGCCGCCGACTCGAGGACCGACCGGATGGAGGCCACATCGTCGGGGTGGTTCTCCCGGTAGCCGGGCTGGTCCACGGGAAACCACATGACGTCGTGGGGATTGACCAGGGCCACCGTCAGGAACCACGGTTCGGCCCCCCCGGAGGCGGCCGTGCGGCGGAGCCAGTGGGCGGCGTTGGAGGCGATCAGGGGATCGAAGTGCACCCCGGTTCCGGCCCAGCCCATGAAGTGGCGGTCGTTCCCGTCCCAGTCGCTGAAGCCGTAGGCCTCCATGTCCGGGCTGGCCGACTGGGACAGATGCCACTTCCCGATGTACGAGGACCGGTAGCCGGCCCCGTCGAGCAGGGTTCCGAGGGTCGGGGTCGACGCGGGGAGTTCGTCATGCTCGGGCATGATGACGTTGTCTCGGACGCCGTGCCCCTCGAGGTAGCGGCCGGTGAACAGGCTGGCCCGGCTGGGGGAGCAGGGCGAGGAGTGGGTGAAGTACTCGGTGAACTCGAGCCCCTCGGCCCGGAGCCGGTCCCGCCAGGGGAGGGAGACCCCCTCGGGGAGCCACGACCGCTGCCTCTCCTGGTCCGAGACGACCAGGAGGATGTTGGGGCGGGTCCCAGTGTTGTCGGCCATGGGACGCCACGGTAGCGCCGGCGGTGGCCGGGGCTGTTGGCGGACAAAAGTGAAATGTGTTCTACTTTGCGAAATTCAGGATTCGACGAGTTGCCAGGGGGAGGATCGGGATGCCCGAGAGTGAAGCGCTGCACGCCAGTCACCACCTCGAATACCCGTATTCACGTTCGGTGGGACCGGTCATCGGGGCCTTCCTGACCGGACTGCGCGACGGGAAGCTGTTCGGGGTGCGCTCCCCCGGAGGGTCGGTCATCGTCCCCCCCACCGAGTACGACCCCACCACCGGCGAGGACACCGGGGAGATGGTGGAGGTCGGCCCCGGTGGTGCCGTGGAGTCATGGGCCTGGGTGTCGGACCCGCGCCCCAAGCACCCCTTGTCCCGGCCGTTCGCATGGGCCCTCATCCGCCTGGACGGGGCCGACACCGCCCTGCTGCACGTGGTCGATTCCGGTGGACCGGACGCCCTGGCCACCGGTGACCGGGTGACGGTGCGGTTCCGGCCTGCGGCCGAGCGCATCGGGGCCATGGCCGACATCGAATCGTTCGTGCCCGAAGCCGCTACAGGAGGGTCAGCCCGATGAGCGACGAGACCACCGACGGGCCGTCGGGGCCGGTGACCACTCTGGCCACCCCCATCCGGCTGGACTTCGACTTCACCCCGGGGGTGGCCCAGTCCCGCTTCCTGCGTGGACTGGAACAGGGAAAGTTCATGGGCCAACGGTGCTCGGTGTGCGGCAAGGTCTACGTGCCGTCGCGGGGCTCGTGCCCGACCGACGGCGTCCCCACCACCGAGGACGTCGAGCTGGCCAACAAGGGCACCATCACCACCTACTGCGTGGTCAACGTGCCCTTCGCCGGCCAGTCCATCGAGATCCCCTACATCTGCGCCCAGGTGCTGCTGGACGGGGCCAACCTCTCGTTCATGGGCCTCATCCAGGAGATCCCCACCGATGAGATCCGGATGGGGATGCGGGTCGAGGCGGTCTGGGTCGAGCCCGATCAGCTGACCCCCTCCCTGGCCTCGGTCAGGTACTTCCGTCCCAACGGCGAGCCCGATGCCGACTACGACACCTACAAGGAGTACCTGTGAGCCCCGCCCGCTCCGTCCGGCCCGTGGCGGTGGCCTCGTTCGCCCAGGCCCCCAACCTGCGTCGCGACGACCAGCACAACGAGGTCGAGATGCTCATGCCGGTCATCGCCGAGGTGTTCGGCAACATCGGCATCACCAAGGACGACGTCGACTTCATCTGCTCGGGCTCGACCGACTACCTCATCGGTGGGCCCTTCAGCTTCGTGACCGCCCTCGACGCGGTGGGGGTGTGGCCGCCCCGGGCCGAGAGCCACGTGGAGATGGACGGGGCCTGGGCCCTGTACGAGGCCTGGGTGCTGCTGCAGGAGGGCGTGATCGATGCCGCCCTGGTGTACGCCTTCGGGCGGTCGTCACTGGGGAACCTCAACGAGATCCTGGCCGTCCAGCTCGATCCGTACTACCTGGCCCCGCTGTGGCCGGACCCGGTGAGCCTGGCCGCCCTGCAGGCCCGGGCCCTGATCGACGCCGGCCGGGGATCCGAGGACGAGTTCGCGGCCATCGCGGCCCGGAGCCGCAAGGACGCCCTGGGCAACCCCAAGGCCCAGGTGGCCAAGGACCAGACGGTGGCCACGCTGCTGGAGGATCCCTATGTGGTCTCCCCCCTCCGGCGCCACGCCCTGCCGCCCATCACCGACGGTGCCGCCGCCATCGTGCTGGCGGCCGGGGACAAGGCCCGGCAGTGGGCGCCGAACCCGGTGTGGATCACCGGCATGGACCACCGGATGGAGACCCACGCCCTCGGAGCCCGCGATCTGACCTCCTCACCCTCGACGGCGGCGGCCGCCGCAGCCGCGGGCGTGGCCGACGGCCCGGTCGACGTGGCCGAGATCCATGCCCCCTACGCCTCCCAGGAGATCATCGTGCGGGAGGCGCTGGGCCTCGACGGGTCGGTGACCGTCAATCCGTCCGGCGGTCCCCTGGCGGCCAACCCGATCATGTCGGCCGGCCTGATCCGTATCGGCGAGGCGGCCAACCGGATCGCCTCGGGCCAGGCCCGGCGGGCCGTGGCCCACGCCACCTCGGGGCCGTGCCTGCAACAGAATCTCGTCTGCGTCCTGGAGGGTGAATGATGGCAGAGCGGTGTGCGGTCATCGGGGTGGGCCAGACCCACCACAAGGCCAAGCGGGACGACGTGTCCATCGCCGGCCTGGTACGGGAGGCGGCCAAGATGGCCCTGGCCGATGCCGACCTCACCTGGTCGGACATCGACGCCGTGGTCATCGGAAAGGCCCCCGACATGTTCGAGGGCAACATGATGCCCGAGCTGTACCTGGCGCCGGCCCTGGGCGCGGTGGGCAAGCCGATGATCCGGGTCCACACGGCCGGCTCGGTCGGAGGGTCCACGGCCATCGTGGCCTCCCACCTGATCTCGTCGGGCACCCACAAGCGGGTGCTGACCGTGGCCTACGAGAAGCAGTCGGACTCCGATGCCATGTGGGCCCTGTCGGTGCCCCAGCCGTTCGCCGCCCCGCTGCTGGCCGGTGCCGGGGGCTACTTCGCCCCCCACATCCGGGCCTACATGCGCCGCTCGGGTGCCCCCGACCACATCGGCCGGATGGTGGCGGTGAAGGACCGTCAGAACGCCATGCGCAACCCCTACGCCCACCTCCATCTGGCCGACATCGACATGAAGATGGTGGAGGAGTCCATGATGCTGTGGGATCCGCTCCGCTACCTCGAGGCCTGCCCCTCCTCGGACGGGGCGGCGGCCATGGTGCTGGCGTCCGAGGACGCGGTGTCGGGCCAGTACCCGCCGGCCTGGGTCCACGGAACGGCCATGCGCTCCGAGCCCACCATGTTCGCCGGCCGGGACCAGGTCAACCCCCAGGCCGGCCGGGACTGTTCGGCCGACGTCTACGCCCAGGCCGGGATCACCAACCCGCGTGAGCAGATCGACGTGGCGGAGATCTACGTGCCGTTCAGCTGGTACGAGCCCATGTGGCTCGAGAACCTCGGCTTCTGCGAGCTGGGCGACGGGTGGAAGCTGACCGAGTCCGGCGCCACCGCCTTCGACGGGGACATCCCGTGGAACACGTCGGGCGGGGTGCTGTCGTCCAATCCCATCGGGGCCTCGGGGATGCTCCGCTTCCTCGAGGTGGCCATGCAGGTGCGGGGCCAGGCCGGCGAGCACCAGATCGACGGGGCCTCGCTGGCCCTGGGGCAGGCCTACGGCGGGGGCTCGCAGTTCTTCGCCATGTGGGTGGTCGGCAGCGACAAACCCTGAGGACCGGGGGCGGCCCCATCCCATGAGGAAGCCCATCCCATGAGGAAGACGGCCACCGAGGCCTGGAGGACCCTGGTCCCTGTGCCCGGGGACCGCCACGGGCCCCTGGCGCCCCTGCTGGTGGTGCTGACCGTGGTCAGCGGACTGGTGGATGCCTTCAGCTACCTGGCCCTCGGGCACGTGTTCGTGGCCAACATGACCGGCAACGTGGTGTTCCTGGCCTTCGCCCTGTGCGGGGCCAAGGGCTTCTCCATCGGGTCCTCGGCCGCCGCCCTGGTGGCGTTCGTCCTCGGGGCGGTGTTCAGCGGACGCCTGGCCACCCGGTTGGCGCCCCGCCGGGGCCGGATGCTCGGAGCCACCGCCGCCGGCCAGGTCGTGCTGGTGGCGGCCTCGGTGGTGGTCGGATGGAGCGTGGGCCACCCCGGGGCGGGCGCCACCCGTTACGCCCTCATCGGCCTGCTGGGCCTGGCCATGGGCATGCAGGCGGGCACGGCCCGCCGGCTGGCCGTGCCCGATCTCAACACCGTGGTCCTGACCCAGACCATCGCCGGCACCGCGGTGGACAGCCGACCGGCCGGCGGGACCGGGTCGCAGGTGGGTCGACGGGGGGTGGGCGTCCTGGCCATGTTCATCGGGGCCCTCGTCGGTGCCCTGTGCCAGCTGCACCTGGCCGAGCCGGTGGGCCTGGTGGTGGTGCTGGTCCTGCTGGTCCCGGTGGCCGTGGCCGCCGCCCACCTGTCGCGGTCCCGTCCCCCCTGGGATCTGGCGGTCTGACCGCTCCGGGCTCAGCCGGCGCCGGTGAAGACGTCCCGGCCGAAGGTGGCGCTCACCGTCCTGGCCTGCCCCAGCTTGGGCAGCCCGAAGAGATCCTCGATGGTGGCCAGCGTCGAGTAGTGGTTGTAGGGCACGGTGCTCACCGTGCCGCCCTTGATGAAAGGGGAGATGAGCACGGTGCCGATGCGACCACCGCCGGGCCCGGTGATGCCCGGCAGCGCTGCGGCCGGCCCGGGCATCTCGTTGCAGCAGGCGGTGGCGTCGGCGGGACCGCCGTCGACGTCGGCCTCGTCGAAGGTCACCTCGAGGAGTCCGTCCTTTTTGAAGGCGGGCGACCCGGTGATGAGGGGCACCCAGGTCTGCAGGAAGGCGTCGATGTTGACCAGCGGTGAGGCCGAGCCCGGCTGGTTGATGCACGGGGAGTCGTGCCCGTCATTACACAGGTTGGGGGTGATGACGCTGAGGTTGGGGGTGGTGGAGACGGACCGGAGGTCGGTGGCCAGGCCGGTGGTCCCGGCCGGCGTCCCGGCCGGGAGGGTCCCGGTGGTGGTGCCCAACGGGACCACGTGGGCATCGCAGTAGGTGGTGTTGTCGATGATCGAGTGGAAATAGACGAATGGATCGTGTCGGGCCGCGTACCCGTCACCGGGGACGGCCTTCTGCGTCCTGTCGGGCGTGCCGATGCCGGCATGCCCGCAGACCGGCGACTCCCGGGTGGGGATGTTCCCCATGTCCTGCATGTAGCCCTTCCAGGTCAGGTGGGCCGCGGAGAGCTGATTGGCCACCGTGGTGACCGAGGTGGGGAAGACGCAACCGGAGTCGTCGATCTGTCCGTCGGAGGCCACGGTGGCGGTGGCGGGGAAGTTGACGAACTGGATGCAGTCGGACTGGTTGAGGGGGTTGGGGGCCTGCCCGGAGATGAGCGCCACGTAGTTGTCGTTGGAGAAGTGCCCGATGCCGTAGTACTCGGTGAGCAGGGCCCCGTGGGCCGGCAGGGTGGAGGCCAGGTAGGGATCGTTCGACGGCGTTCCGAAGGTGGTGGTGTACCCCTCGTTCTCGAGGACGATGACGAACACGTGGCGGATGGCCGGCAGGCCGTCGGCGGACGTCGTGGAGGTGGCAGTGGACGTCGTGGGGATGGTGGAGGACGAGGGCGCGGCGGCGGTCGACGAGGTGGCGGACGGGGCCCCGGTCGGGGTCGACGAGCACGCCGCCGCCACCACGGCCACCAGGGTCAGGAGGACACCGAGGACCGCCGCCGGGCGGGGCCGGGTGCCGCCGGAGGGATGCGGGCCTGAGGGCTCCGGGATGGGTGGATTCCGGTGGGTGGGGGGCGGGGACACGGGGAGTGTTCTAGCCGACAGCACCCTCCCCTGTCCGCAAGGGGGCCCGCCGACCGGCCGGTGGCCCGGTACACTCGGGCGGGTTCGCCGAGCATCCGGAGGCATCACGTGAAGATTGTTGTCGACTACGACGAGTGCGCCAGCAACGCCGTCTGTATGGGGATCGCTCCCGAGGTGTTCGAGGTGCGTGACGACGGATTCCTCTACGTGCTCGACGAGCACCCCGCCGAGGCACTGCGCGACAAGGTGCGTCAGGCGGCCAACGGCTGCCCGACCGGGGCCATCACCATCGTCGAGGACGAGTAACCCCGGAGTGTCCGGGGACACCCCGAGGGTCCGCTTCGCCCCGTCGCCCACGGGCTACTTCCACGTGGGCAGCGCCCGCACCGCGTGGTTCAACTGGTTGGTGGCCCGGCAGTCCGGGGGTACCTTCGTCCTGCGCATCGAGGACACCGACACCGAGCGGGGCCGCGAGGAGTGGGTGGACGGGATCCTGTCGGCCATGCACTGGCTGGGCATGGACCCCGACGAGGGCCCGTTCCGCCAGTCCCAGCGGACGGCCCGCTACCGCCAGGCCGTCGACGCGCTGTGGGAGGCCGGCCGGCTCTACGCCTGCGACTGCACCCGCGACGCGGTGGCCGCCCGCAACGAGAAGAACGGCATCCTGACTCCGGGCTACGACGGCTACTGCCGCCACCGGGGTCTGCCACGGGGTGACGGCCGGGCCCTGCGGTTCCGGACACCCGATGAGGGGATGACCACGGTGGTGGACGTGATCCGGGGCGATGTCGAGTTCCCCTGCGCGGCCATGGACGACTTTGTGGCGGTGAAAGCGGACGGTTCCCCCCTGTTCGTCCTGGCCAACGTGGTCGACGACATCGACATGGCCATCACCCACGTCATCCGGGGCGAGGACCTCCTGCCCACCACGCCCAAGGGGGTGCTGATGTGGGAGGCGCTGGCCGGGGCGGGGTGGACCACGGACGGTTGGGCCGGGCCGGTCGGTCCCGTGCCGCCGCTGCCCGTCTACGCCCACCTGCCGATGCTGGTCAACGAGCAGCGCAAGAAGCTGTCCAAGCGCAAGGACCCGGTGGCCGTCGAGTCCTACCGGGAGCAGGGCTACCTGCCCGGGGCCTTCGTCAACTACCTGGGCCTGCTGGGATGGAGCCCGCCCGGGGACCGGGAGATCTTCGACACCGCCGAGGTCCTCGGGTGGTTCCGGCTGGAGGACGTCAACCACTCCCCGGCCTTCTTCGACGTGGCCAAGCTGACCCACATCAACGGGGAGTACATCCGGGCCCTGCCCACCCCGGAATTCGTGGAGGCGTGCCGGCCCTGGCTGGTCGGGGACGCCGCCCCGTGGGCCGACGCCGACTTCGACGAGGCCGACTTCGTGGCCATGGCCCCGGTTGTGCAGGAGCGGGTGGCCGTCCTCGGCGAGGTGCCGGCCATGGTCGACTTCCTCTTTGTGGAGCGACCGGTCATCGACCCCGATGCCTGGCAGAAGGCCATCGGTTCGGACGAGGTGGCGACCACCATCCTGGCCGGTGCCATCGAGGCCTACGAGGGCCTCCCTGCCGACGGCTGGACCCACCAGGCCCTCCACGCCGCCACCCTGGCGGTGGGCGAGGCGGTGGGCCGGAAGCTGGGGAAGGCCCAGGCCCCCATCCGGGTGGCCGTCACCGGCCGCCGGGTCGGGCCGCCGTTGTTCGAGTCCCTGGAGGTACTCGGGCCCGACCGGACCATCTCCCGTCTCCGGGCGGCCCTGGAACGGGCGGTCTCCCCGCCGCCTTCATGAGAACCCGGCACCGGGCCCCACGGGCCGCGGAGCGCTGAGCCCGGTGGGGATCCTGGCCACCCTCACCGGCCTCCGGCTGCTCCGGTTCATCATCCGGATGGTCAGCCTGGTGGTGACGGTGGTCCTGATCTATCTGGTGGTGACGGCGGTGCAGGTCTGGATGACCGGGCGCCGCTACGAGGCCCGACCGGCCGGCGCCATCGTGGTCATGGGGGCGGCCCAGTACAACGGGGTCCCCTCCCCGGACCTGGCGTCCCGGTTGGACGAAGCGGAGATCCTGTGGCGCCGGCACGACTCCTCCACCGTCATGGTCACCGGGGCCAAGGAGCCCGGCGACCACTTCACCGAGGCGGAGGCCTCGGCGATGTACCTGGTGGCTGCGGGGATACCCGCCCGGGACATCCTCGAGGCCGGAGGAAGCGACACCTGGCAGAGCCTGTCGGAGGTGGCGCCGATCCTGCTGGCCCGCGGCGACCGCACCGTCCTGATCACCACCGATCCGTTCCACGAGGCCCGGAGCCTGGCCATCTCGTCGTCGCTGGGCCTGGATCCGTATCCCACACCCACGCAGACCTCGCCCATCCGGGGGTTCTCCGCCGTTCCCTACTACGCCAAGGAGACCGTGGGGGTGGCCCTGGGCCGGATCATCGGCTTCGACCACCTGGACTGGCTGCACTCGTGGCTGGGATGACCACCGGATCCGCCGCCTAGCGGTCCGGTCCCAGCAGCAGCTCCGGGAGGTCGGCCACCGACTCGATGAGGTGGGTATGGGGGGCCCGGGCCAGTTCGGCGCGCGCATGGGCCCCGCTGAGGACGCCGATGACCAGGGAGGCCCCCGACCGGGATCCGGCCAGCAGGTCGCTGGCGGTGTCGCCGACCACGGCCACCTCGGCCATGTCGTCGATCCGCAGGGCCAGGACGGCGGTGAGGATCATGTCGGGCCACGGACGGCCCCGGCCGGCGTCGGCGGGGGACAGGGCCAGGTCCACCCGCGATTCCCAGCCCAGGGCGGCGATGATCCGGTCACGGGTGGCCGGCGAGAAGCCGGTGGTCAGGCACAGGCGCATCCCGGCCGACCGCAGCCGGGCCAGGCACTCCTCGGCCCCGGGGATGGCCCAGACCTCACCCCGGTCCACGGCCTGATCGAATGCCGCCTCAAAGGCCACGTTGGCCTGTTCGGCCCGGTGGCGGTCGCCGCCGAGGAGTTCGGTGAACACGGTGATCTTGGACTGTCCCATGGTGCGGCGGATGTAGTCCTGCGGATCGTGGCGGAGCTCCCCGGCGGTCAGGCCGACCGCATCCAGGGCCTGTTGGAACGCCTCTTCCACCGCTCCGTCGTCGGCCACCGTGGTTCCGGCCATGTCCAGGGCCACCAGGCGGATGGGTGCGGTCATCCGACCACCTCCTCCCAGGTCTGTTCGGCGATGGCCGGGGACAGGGTCATCCCCCGGCCGGCCGGTCCGGTCAGCACCCACACCGCGGGGTCGATACGCCGGCGGAGGTAGAGCGAGTCATCGGTGGTCCCGGTGTACACGCCGGCCCAGCGGCGGACCACCGGTGGCAGGTCCCACCCCAGCAGGGCGCGGGCCCGGGCGGCCAGATGGTCATAGGGGGACTCCTCCACGGCGAAATCGAAGGGTTCGTCATAGACGTGGGTGTCACCGATGGTGAGCCCGCCCCCGGCCCGCTGCACCAGGAGCAGCTGCATGCCCCATCCGACCGTTTCGGGAGTGGGGACCGGGAGTGCGGAGCGTCCGGGGAGGTCGAAGGCCGGGTAGTAGCGCATCGAGTCGGCATCGGCGACGGCTGTAGTCAGACGTTCGGCGGTGGGGGCGGTCTGCATCATCTGGAGCCGGCACCGCCGGAGAGGTGCCCCGGCCAGGGCGGCACCGACCCGACCGCCCAGTCCGGACAGCCGGTCGCCGATGCACAGCAGGGCCAAGGCACCCCGGTGGTGACCGCCGGTGTGGTCGACCACGGTGGCCCCGGTGCCACCCGCGTCGTCGGTGGACACGTCGACGGCCTGCCGGCCGGGGAGCCAGTGGTAGCGCCCGGTGGCTTCGAGGGTGTTGCGGAGGGTTCCGAGGACCGCGCCGGGTTCGACCACGGCGTCGTTCCGGCACCACAGCCCGCCGACCAGATCGCCCCGTAGCGAAGGGTTCACCGCCCGCACGCCGGCGGCGTCCAGCAGTTCGAATCCCCGGAGGGCGGCGTCGGCCTGGGTGCCGGCCTCGGCCATCAGGGCCAGCTCGCCCGGATCGGTGGCCACGGTGAGGGAGCCGTCGGGGCGGAATCCGAGGCCGGGGGAGTCGTGGGCGATGGCCTCCCACAGCTCCCGGGCCCGGAGGGCCAGGTCCAGTTCCGGCCCCCGGGCCCTCCCGCTCACCCAGATCAGGCCGAAGTTACGCACGGAGGCCCGGCGGGGCCCGGCGTCAGCCTCCAGATGGAGGACGTCCCAGCCCCGCCGGCACGCCTCACGGGCATGCATGGTGCCGATGATCCCACCACCCACGATCACCACCCGTTCGGAGTCCATCGGACCCGATGGTAGCGATGGAGGGCCGGAGGGGCGGAAGGGCCCGGACGGGGCCAGAAGGGGGCAGTCTCGTCCCCGGCCCGGGTGGGCTAAATTGGCGATTCGCCCATTCGGGGGTGGCGCAACTGGCAGCGCGCATGATTCTGGTTCATGAGGTTGGAGGTTCGAGCCCTCCCCCCCGAGCGTTCAGGCTGCTCCTGCAGGAGCGGAGTGGCCCGAGTGCATCACCCGGTTTCACCAGGCTGTTCCGTCAGGGGCAGCCACCACGGTCCCATCGTCTAGAGGCCTAGGACACCACCCTCTCAAGGTGGAGACACGGGTTCGAACCCCGTTGGGACTGCCAGTGAAAAACCAGGTCAGGGGCTGTTTCTCTGGATCTGCTCCAAGTGCTCCGAGTTGGAAAACCCAACAAATGCCAGTCCGTCGGAGACTCATGTGGCGGATAGATCCTGGTCAGACGGCATAATGGCGTCCGAATCCGACGTCTCAAAAAGCCAACATTTGACCCAACAACTCCGTTCCACGGTGTAGCAGGGCGGCTCAGTGCGTCGAATTGTTCGTCGAGACCAGCCGATGTGGCCAGCGGAGATGACATCCTCCGGGACGAGATGGGCCGCCCCGCCCCGCTGGGCACCACCCCCAAAAGGTGGAGGCCCAGGTTCGGGGCACCGTTGGGAATGCTGAGTTCCCGAGGGCAGTTGCCCGCTGCAGCGAAACACCGGGCGGCAGTTCCTACGGCTTGGCGGTGGGGCTGAGGATGACGCCCTACGAGGCCTCTGCGCTAGAGCGCAACCAGGAGATCAGATTTCCAGGCTCTGGATCCGTCGCTCTTGGACGGCGAAGACGAACGGACCAGGCAGTTGGCAGGCCGTGACGATGGAGTCGAGGTTGGTCAGGAATCGGCCAGCCATTTCAGCACCCGTCAGATCCTGGCGTGACAGGCAGAAACAGCGAACCGCGTGGCGTCGAACGGCATCCTTTTCGGCCGGGTTGTATCGCACTCGAGCGTCCTTGAGGAAGACGGCCTCTCCTCGTTGACCAGCATCAGCGAGCCACGTCTCGTCGGCGATTCCTTCGTCTCCGGGTACGCCGTACCGTTCGGCAAGCGTGACGAGTCGCAGGCCGGCTTCCCGAAGGAGAGTTGGAACCTGGATCCGACCGAGACTTCGATCGAGAAAGAGATCAGGCAGCCCGGCGGGATGTGGCACGGAGGACGTCCTCAATCTCGGGGATTGGCACGCCGAACTCTGCAGAGAGGGTGTCGATGTCGTCGCCGGACCAGAATCGCTGAAGCACGTCGTTCAATGATGCAGCGCCATGAGCAAAAATGGGCTGCCCGAACCCTCGAAGTGGGTCGGCGATGACCTCCGCCCGTTCGTACGCTGGCAGCCTTATCTGACTGGCGTAGTCGTCAGATCCATAGGAGATCAGCTTCAAGTACTGATCGACGATTTCCGCGAACACCCTCTGACCGCTTCGGACCACGACAAGCTCACGAACTAACTCGGCTTCGTCGCCGGAGAGTGCTGTAGCGTGATCGAAGAGAATCTCGGCTCCGTCTGTGAACAGACGCCTTGAGGCCAACGCGTGTTCGATCCCGATTTCGCTGGAGAGGGCGGCCAATGCCGGTCGGACTCGTTGAAGTGGAACACCGGACTTTCTGATGCCCGCCAAGACCAGTGCCTCGGCAAGTCCAACAAACGGGATGCTCGGCTGGCCATGGTCACTCTGCAGGGATGTGACGATCGCCTCGCCCCGTACAGGCTGTCTGCCCGGAGAATGACGGACATAACCCTTCGCCCAGGTGGAGAGAGTGGAAGGGTGCACCCCCAGGGCCCGAGCTGCCTCGGCCACGGTGTAGAGGGGCACGTCGAATCGGATGTCGGCTTGGTTGCTGATCACAATCACCTCACCATCCATCATGCTCCATGGGTGATTCAGAGAGGCGAACCACCAAGCCCAAGCCCTTGCGGGACGAGGGAAAAACCCAACATTTCGCCCAACAAATCCGTTTCAGGGTGTCGCGGGGCGGATCAGTACGTTTCACCGAGGGTCGAGAGCTGCCGATTCGACCTGGCAAAATGACATCCCCTGGGATCGGGTGGATCGGGCTGCCACGATCCGTTCCGCCCTCTCAAGGTGG
>Ga0182012_10004765_pt1 | contig 14080 bp, 5 predicted proteins | sample 612S2SmetaG_FD_120486 | JGI IMG/M metagenome (GOLD analysis project Ga0182012, IMG submission 120486) | Permafrost microbial communities from Stordalen Mire, Sweden - 612S2S metaG | ecosystem: Environmental > Terrestrial > Soil > Wetlands > Permafrost | place: Sweden: Stordalen | collected... | reverse complement strand
GCGTCGGGCGCCTCGCGATCGCGACCGGGCCTCAGCCGCGTGCTCGAGGATCTGTCCGCCGGCGACACGCTGGTCGTCTGGCGGCTCGATCGCCTCGGGCGGTCGCTACGCGACCTTCTGGATATTTCCGAAATGTTACGCGAGCGCGACGTCGCGCTGCGATCGCTGACCGACCACATCGACACGGGGACGGCCGCCGGCCGGATGCTCTACGCGGTGCTTCGGCGCCGTCGCGCAGTTCGAGCGCGAGGTCCAACGCGAGCGAACCGTCGCCGGCATGCGGGCGGCAAAGCGCCGCGGCGAACACATCGGCCGCCGGCCGGCTCACTCGGCCGCCCAGGTTCGCGAAGCGCGCGAGCTGGTCAAGGCGGGCAAGAGTCCAACCTACGTCGCGCGGATCATGCGCGTCGGGCGGTCGACTCTCTACCGCGCCTTGGAGTAGTCGACGCAAGGTCCCGCGCGGGCGGCGCGGGGGTAGGCCGGACTCCGACGCGATCAACTTTACGATGCCAGAGGTTGAGATTACGGGAAGTCAGGCCGGACTGCTGTGTCGGTAGCTCAGGAAGCGCTAGCGGTCGTCGAGGCGGCCGGGAGCACTGCAACGATCGCCTCGTCCACTCCGTCGTCGCAGCCGGTTAGATTGTAGTAGTCGAAGTAGACTCGCGCGAGGGGCTTGCTCTTTGTGCCGATCGCGACGTTGCTCAATTGGATCGATAGTATTTGACCTGGCGCGAGCGTTACCGATGCCGAGTCGGGGAACGCTGCCCAGTACGAACCGTATGTATCGTCTGCAAACGGAACGAACTTCCACCCAGGCGCCGATAGCGCGATTGCGGACACGTCCGCATCGTCGACGAGTGACTCGATATGCATGTAAAACACCGACGTGCCTTCCGGTTGGTCTTCGGGGCCGACGCCCGTTTGGGGCGCCGAGGCAAAAACGATCGGGACGCCGCGCGCGTTCGTTAGTGTCAAGGTCAGCGACTCGACGTTGCCGGCGGTCACGACCGGCGCGTCGCCCTCGTTATTTGTTAAGCGAAACTTCAGGATTTCGGGATTCAGGCGAAGCCAACCCTCGGTGATGCTCTGCGGGCTGTACTCCCAGACCGCACGTGCGGTTGGTGTATCGAGATCGGGATCCACGACCCATTTCGTCCTCGGGCTCGCTTCGCCGGCTCCACCGCTCGAGGCTTCCTCCGTAATCCAGGATTGGTTGAAGCCCGCGATCGCCGGGAAGGGCAGCGCCATCGTCCCATTCGGTCGCAAGACGGGCCACACCGGAAAATACAACTCTATACCGGTAAGGAGATCCTGGTACTGACTAGGGGGCAGCGTCAGAACGCTCGTCGGGAGAATGCCGATGGTGGCGTGAACCGGCGTTCGCGGATCCACGAGCATTAACAGCTTCGTTTCGGGCACGGTGGATTTCGTCTCGACGAGTGCAGCGACCGGGGTCAACAACAGGTTCGTCGTCTCGGGCGCAACAACGCCCGGCTCCGAGCCTATCGCGGCTTCGCAATAGAAGGTCGACGTATCGTAGGCACCACCTTCGCCCATCTTGAAAAAACCGACCAGACCGTCATCCAAGCGAGCCAGGTCGCCGACGACGACGGGGAACTGGACGCCGCTCAGGGCATGGTCCGTCTCGGTGAATGCGGTTGCGTATGTGTTATCTAAGGCAGCCAAACCTTGCCGTTCCAGGCGCAACGACGTTTGCACGATGGCGAGTGGCCGGCCGACGAGCGAGGCCAAAGCGGACTGGCTATCCGGCGTTGCGGGCGCAATGCGCGCCGCGGCCGAGTCGACGGCTCGATAGAACGCCTGAAACATTGCGGGCGAGAAGGTGTTGCCCAGGGCCAGGGTGAGGTCGCGCAGGTGCGGGTTCTGATGCGCCATCACCGTATCGAGGTCGAGATCGATCGTGGCTTGATCGCCGGGCGCGGCCTGCCACACGATGCGCGCGAGGTCGTCGCTCAGCGTTAACGAGCCCAGCGGGTTGCCTTGCGCGTTGTATACGAAGAAGCTGATCGTGGTGTGGCTCGGTATCAGCCAGCCGCATACCGGCGTCGTCGCCGGGTGTGCGTTCATCTCGTCGAATCCGGTCGAATCCGCCGCGACCCAGCGCCATAACAGGCGGCTAGGCTGCATCAGTCGCGGCTGCGCGTACACCACATCGTTGACGCCGCTGGGGGTGAGGCTGTTGCTCACGTAGAGGTTTGAGATGTCAACGCCTCGCTTGAGACCAAACGGGTCCATGACCTTTACGTCGAGTTTGAAATAGCCGGCGCGCACGGCGTTATAGAAGCCGTTCGGGTCGGGAGCCAAGGGAGGCAGCGGGCCGTATTTCTGGACGGCCGAGGACAGGTTGCGCGTTAGCGGCAGATTTACCGTGCTCGACTCGCCGATCGGCAACTGCAAGCCGCGCCGCCTCGAAAGCAGCGCATCGTTGAGCCCGGAGAGCCCCTGCAACGAAAGGTCGACCTGGAGCTGCTTGTCGATAGCTTGTAAGGTCTGGTCGCTCGTGAAGGCGGGATCACCTTCAATGCGTTTGCGTAGATTGTCGGCAGACGTCGACGACAGGACGACGGCGCCTCGATAACTCTCGACGTCCGGACCTCCGAAGTCCCCCGGATCTATCTTGATTCCGCCTGCTCCAGGTTGGTATGCAATCTCGCTCGGATTGTTGGGGTCTAGGGCGTAATTGGCGGTGAAAAAGTCGGCGGGATAATCGACCAGCGTCTGCTGCGCCGTCCGGGTGGCGAGCAGAGGCCGGAAGTGAATCTCCCACAACAGCATAATCGAGCACCACGGGTTTTTGCCCGACCATCTAGCCACCGCCAGCGGGGCCGGGGCAACGCCTAGCAACTTGGCGTAGTGTTTCGGCTCGCCCCCATTCAAGCAGACGTCCAGATCGGAAGCGAGCGTAGACTCCGCGATGCCGGTCAGTATCGACGCGACGGCGGTATCGAGCAGGGCGGCTTCTTGGATCAGGGCGCCGATTGCCGGACCGGGGAGATGGTTGGGAGCGGGTGGTAAAAGTGTCGCGAATTGCGCCGCCGTCATTGTCGTCGAATCGATCGTCAATCCGACGAGCAGCTGGCTGTCGAGGCGGCACGGGAGAAGGCTCCCGGACGTTCCGGGGACGCCGCCCTTGTACCGCCGCGCCGGCGCGGCCGCATCACCGGCCAGAACGACGACCGGCTCGTTCGGGGTGCGGAAGCGTTCGGCCGGCGTCGTGACCAGTTCGAGGCCGGCGAGCATGGACGTAACAGCCGTCTTGGCATCGTTTAGACGCTGGTTCGCATCCGCGAGAGCCGGAACGACGACGTTCTTGAGCGCGGCGTCTTGCGCGTTGAAAAGCTGAATCGCAGCGTTCTTGGACGCGATGTCGCCGTCGCTGATCAAGAATAGTAAGGTCCAGGTGGAGTACAGACGCCAGACGGACTGAGCAGCCTGGGCGGATAAAGCATCAACAGCCTGCTGCGCCAGGTTCAGCGCGTTGAGCGCATCCGCGAGGCTCGGCGGCAAATTATCGACATCCGTCGTCCCTTTCCTGATGGTGTAGATGGACCCACCGTCGACGCGGTCGAATTGGAACTCGTGCAGCGCTTCCTCCGCGACCGCAAGTTGGCTCGGTTTGGGCTCGTTGAATTCCGGCAGGAGGCCGCCCGCATACAGAGTCAGCAGGTCTTCAAAGAGTGGCACGGCCTGTAGCTTGCCGCGCACGTAGGCGGCGATCGCTTCAGCGGGATGGTTCCCTATGGCAATATCCGCAGAAAGCGGTGAAGCATCGATATACGTGCCGTCGGGGTTCCAGACGACACCCTGAACCAACCCGCTATAAAGCGAGGCATCCGGCTTCTCGTCGCCCTCGTCACCGTCGGTCGGCGCGAACGTCCACTTCAAGCGCGACTGGAGTTCGCCAAGGCCGACCCCGCCGAACAACGGGTCGTCCGCGGGCGTCCCGTACCAGCCTGTGACCACGTAGGTCAACTCCGGTGGCACGCTCGCTCCGGCGAGATCCGCGAGATCGTCGTGGAAACCAAATATCGATCGGGAGTTCGGATAGAAGGCTGCGAAGGTAACATCGCCGTTGGCGACGGCGTGCAGCCCCTGTCCCGTGAGCTCCTTCAACGATTGGCCCGGGGGCGGCGTGGGCTCGCTCCAGGCCGCGTCGAAGTCTTTGGTTGCGCCGAGATAGCGAAACCCGCGCGGATCATTGGGCTCCGAGGTCGGCACCGTCGTAGGAATGCTGCCTTGGGAGGCTAGGTCCGAGGGCAATGCAGAGGCGAGCGTATCGCTTTCGATTATCCACTGCCGCCTTCCGAGTGGGTTCGCTACGATCCGCGTCACGAGCCAGCGATTCGGGAGTGCAGGAAACTGCATCGCGCGAGTCGCGCCGTTCGCAGCGTTTGGGTCGCTTTGTCCCTGCGTTAGCGCGCTAGGGACGGCCCAGTGCAGGTGCACGCCCTTTTCCAACGGCCAGAGCGGACCTTGGCTCTCGTCGAACACCTCGCGTAAAACGTTGACGCCGAGGTAGGCGGGCACGTCGGTGGTCGACTGACGGCTATAATCGAACATCGCGCCGGCGAAAGAGGGTCCGATCGTCTGTTCGCGAGCTTCTTCGACACTGACGCAATAGGCCATGACGTCGATCGGAACGATCAACGCACTCATAGAGTGAAACCTACCTCGACGACGCCTTGGGTCATTTCCACAGCGAACTCGGCGGAAGTAACGCCGCTTTGCGGCGACTGCCCGCGAGCAGCGAGCGCAGCTGCTATCGTTTTTGCAGTGGCCGACACGTCCACCGTCCGGCCGTTCGGGGCTGCCGGAGTTCCGCGAAGCGAGACCACCACGGTTGGATGATCGGGGAATTGCTCGCCGGCGGTAATGCTTTGGGCCGGCACGTCCACGAGCGACCGCAGCGTCGTCGAACACGAGCCGTCACCGGCGATCTCCGCGCCGTGGTGCAGCTGCTCGGGAGGCTCGCGGACGTACAGCGAGGCTACGACACCATCGAACAAGCACATCACGGTGTCTTTCGAAAGCGCGAACACCTGGCACGCGAGCGGGTCGCTAAACTTTGGGTCGCTGAAACCCGACACGCGAAGATTGGGCCAGCCCGTAACGGCCGCCGAACGCAGTAGGAACCCGGTGAGCGGGACGGCATCGTCCGCCGTCGCTTCGCTCGCGGTGCGGCGACGACCGCGCTCGCGCGCGAGGCGCCGCACCTGCGGCGAGTGCCGCGCCTCCGGTGAATCTTCGGCGACCGTCGCGCGCCCCACACTGAAAGCGCCGTCGGTCAGTGCGTCGACCCAGCCCGCATCGACGTAGAAAAACCGCATGGACTCCGGCGGCAGCATGCGTTCGTCCGGCACGAGATAGTTGAACGGCACACCCTGAAGCGTGCCGAGCTTTTCGAACCAAGCCGCGACGTTGGCGGGGATGAGAACGGCGGGCTCTGACCCGGCATCGTCGCGCGTGGGGGCGGCGGGGGTAAGGTAGCTCGCAAACAGATTCTGCCCCTGCATTCGCTCGCGCAAGAGTTGCTGTTCGGCGAGCCACGCGTCGTACAGGCTCAGCGAGCGCTTCCACTGATACAATTCGTTCGCCATGCCCGCGTTCTGTAAGGCAAGCAAATGTCCGATCTGCCACGCGGCCCCGTACGACACATCGAACATGCCGGTTTGAGGGTTGTAAGCGTTCGCCGCGTCCGGACCGCTATAGTAGGTCGCAGTTGCGGCCGGCGGCGGCAACGGTGCGAGCGGTCCGCGGTAAAACGAGACCGTCCGGCCTCCGCCGCGCGCGTGATGATTCATGGGCACGTAGCCCATCAACAGCGCGTTTTGCATCAGTACTGCCGCATCAGCGGGCGACGGATGACCGCGCTCTTGGGCCGCCAGAGCCGCGGCGAGGCGCGTCCCGAAGCTCGAGTCGGGAACGGCCGTTGGGAGCGCCAACGTCCCGACATCCAAAGCGTTGAGCAACCGTCGCAGCGACTGGTCATCGTCATTGGCGGTATAGCTCCACGATCGGAACACGATCAATCGAACGAACGCTATTTCCGGACCGATTGCGGGGCTCTGCCTGCCGTCCGAGCCCGGCAAATAGTCGAGCATCCCTTCCAGCGACACCAGAAATGAGCGAGCGGGCGTGTCGACTTTGGGCAGCCGGTTGCCGATGACGACGGCGTGCAGTTCGGGTGTCGGGTCGCCGCCCCGACTCCCGATAACGTCGACTTCGCGAACGTGCGCCAGGTACGGGAGGTCGGCCTCGGCGGGCGCGATTTGGTTGAACAGTTCCAGGGGTATGTCGACGACGGCGCATGGGTCGTCGGGAGTCTGACCGTACTCGAGAACCTTGAGCAGACGCTCGCCGTATGAGAGCCGATTCGCAGGAAGTGTGCCGGTGCCGCTTACCTGAGGATCGTCCTGCGCCGTAATCGTCACGCCGGACTCGACCAGATCCTTCACGGTCATCTGCTTGACGATCAATTCTATGAGCCGAAACGATGACGCGGAATCGTCGTCGACCGTCAGAACGGCAAGCCACGGTCCTCCCGTCCCGCGTTCCCAGGGCAACGTAGCGCGATTGAGTACGACCAAAGGGAGCACGCCCTCGAACTCACCGCTTGCAAGGTCGGGCGGGAAAACCGAGTCGATCTCGCTTGGGGCGATGCTGAAACGTTCACCTTGTACGATGAACGTGCTCGTGGTGGAGAACGAGCCTGGGTTCTGATTCGGAACGGTCTGCGTTGCGGTTAACTCGTAGGCGCCGTCCTCCAGCGGTGGACGCGCCTTTTCGATGAATGTGACCGTGCGGTCGAGATCGGTGCTCACGCCGCACCGAGCAGGTGCGAACGCGGTGCTGCCTGGAGCGAGCCTGCGATCCCGGACACGTCCACGAGCGCCTCCACCGGAGTGCCCGCAGGTGCCAGAAGCACGCCGAGGGGGCCGAGTGCTTCAAGCAGCGCGTCACGCACGCCGGCCACGACGGTGTCGGCGATCGTGTTCGCAACCGTCTGCTGTTTGGTGAACACGGCATCCGCCGGCGCAATGCCCTGGCTCCAGCCGAACTGTCGATCCGCACCCTCGTCGGAGAACTCGAGGGAGACGAGGGGAATCGGCAAGGTCACGTCGGCCGGATCGACCATCGGGGTTAGGGTTAAGCCGACCAAGGCACTCGGAATCGTCGCGTTCGTCAGGCCCGTCTGCGGATCGATCTGCGGGACGCCATTCGCGTCGAACGTCTTCTTCTCCCAAAGCGCTCTGGGCGCGTTGGTCAAGCGATGACTCGCGCTGAGCTTCGACGTACCTTCGCTCGCCGTAATCGTCAGGGTTAGAGCCGGGCTGAAATCCGCCGAGGCAAGCCCTACCGGACCAACGCCAAAATCCGCCTCGAAGGGGGAGTCGTCCAAGACCCCCCAGTGCGTGCCGAGGTAGTGCACCTCTTTGTTGGGGATGAAGGTCTGCACGGCGCACTGGAACGTTTCGGCCGTGACCAGATAGGTCGGCTTGTCGTCTTGGGAAGGCAGTACGCGAACCAGTCCCGCGATGACGTTGATCTGCACGAGGTTCGGCTCGTCGTCGGAAGACGCCGCAGCACCTAGGGCTCGCTGTGAAGTGCTTGCCGGCGCTTTGGGTAGCGTCTCGATGAAATCGAGCCATTGAATCGTGACGTTGGTTTGAGCATCCACGCCATAGGCGCCAAACTCGATCGTGAACGAGATGATCCACAGATCCACGATCGCCCGGCCCGCGAACTGCGGACCCCATAGAGCGAGGTCGACGCCGAGGTGAAGTGTTAGCGAGAGTGTGAAGAGGCCGAAGTCGATCGTCAGCGAGACGCCAAGATCGATGCCACCATCGAGGTAATAGTGGAAAGGATTGAACGTAATCAGGAAATCGGCCCAGACGATGAACCACGCCCTGATGACGCCCGTGTCGAACACGAGACTGAGCTTTCCGCCGGCCATGATCGCGTTCGAACTGACGGTGAAGTACATTTCGCCGGTTATATTGACGACGGTACTGACTTTCCAGATAAACCCCAGGCGGGGTACGGCCGGATAGTAGTCGGGGACGGTGAAGTGGGGATTGTACCCGCCCAGGCTGAGGACGGTTTCGCCGGCGTGCGGCGCCTTGAACCACAGGTAGAACGCGAAGCCTCCCGTCAGGCGGCAGTCCTTGGAAAGAATGTAGCTATTGCTGGTCAACTGTGCGGCGATTGCGAGCAGCCCGGTACCGGTCGAGAACGAGACCTCGAGCGCCAGTTGCACTTCGGCGATGGGCTCGTCGACGTCGGGCGGCACCGTCAGCGTCGAGAGGCCGAGCAGCGCGATCTCGACGTCGGCGCCCACCGTCAGAATCAGCAGCGCGAACGAGTCGATGAGCTCGAAGCTCGTGAAACGAATACCGGCCGCGAACCAATAGTCTCCGACGCTCGGCGCCACGACGCCCGACTGCGCCAGCTTTACCAGAACGTTCTCGACTTGGCCGCCTATGGGCTGCTTCGGGTCCATGGTGGGTGCGTCGTTGCCGACAGCCCAGTTTACGAGCGGGAAGGCCGCGACTCCCGACACGTCGGGAATGATCAGCTTGCGGTTGAAGCCGAGGCCTGCCGCTATCCCCGTTATGAAGAACGCCGGAGGGCCGCCCAGCGGAATGTCGAGGATGCCGTACAGGAAAAACGACGGGTGGTCCTGATAGAGCGCGTACCCCGCCAACGCGGCTAGCGTCACCTCGGGTGCGTGAATGCTGAGCGCTCCGGTGAAGTCCACGGTCGGATCGATCGTGCCGAGCATTCCGCCCATCACCGAAACGGGCCCGGCAACGAAGCTGACGTCGAGGCCCTGAATCGTAAACTTCGGCTCGGGATGCGTGAGCGGCGACCCGATGCCGATTCCGAGCAAGTCTATCTCGAGAGCGCCGGTCGCCAGCGACATGTTCGATACGACGAAGAGCGCGCTATCCTGATACGAGAATCCGACCTTTTGGATGGAGACGGGCCCAAAGCTTTTCTGGACGTCGATCCACATAACCGAACTGCTCGCCGAGGACGGCGTAGCCAAGTCCGTCCCGGCCACGCTTGTGGTACCGAGGGCGGCGGGTGGTGCTGTAACCTTCTTCGGCGGCGGCGGGCTCGTGACGAGGACCGTCGCCGCGCCAAGCTCGAGCTCGGCAATGACGGAGAAACCTTGCGGTATCGCGTCGCCGCCCGCGGTGCTGACCTGGGGAACCGGGAGCACCGCGTGCGGCGAAATGAGGTTGATGAACGACACGTCGTCGGCCGTCAGAGCCGCCGACGCGACCATCACCTTCATCTTCTTGATTCCGGCCATGGCATCGGCGGGCAGTGACTTGCCGATGAGCGGGAGGTCGGATAGCGGGAACTCCAGCGACACGTCGATCGCGAACAAGTACTTCTTCTGCTTCGCATCCGCCCTGTTCAGGTAGACGAGAATGGCGTCGTTGACGTCGACCTCGAGCCCGTCGGGTACGAGTTCCGCAAGCTTGGGCGAAATGGAGTTCAGCAGCGGTCCAACTGCTATCTTCCCCGCCTCACCCTCGGCATAGTATTCGCCAACGAGTGCGTCGGTATTAGCGCCGAGCCGGGTCGCTTCAGCAAATCGAACGTCGAAGTCCAGGCCGTTGAGCGAGAACCCGCCGAACGCCGTATAGTCTTTGGTGGCAAAATCGAGTTGGAAGCCGAACATAAACCGGGTGAGGGTGAGCTCGCCCGGGATCAGTTCCCAATCTAGGGAGGGCGACAGCGGATCGTCCGCGTCGGCGAGCTGTAGCGTCAGCCCGAGGTTTGTCAGCTGCGCCGGCCCGAAGACGAGGCCGAAGTTGAGCCCCGTGATCAGGAAATGCAGGGGATGAATTCCGCCCTGGTCGAGGCCGCCTGCTTTGACCAGCGAACCCACGTCGGCACCTTGGCTGATCGGAGCCAGGTTGGCCAAAGTCGGCAGCGCGATCGCGGGCGAAACGACGTCGAGCCGCCATTGCTCGGCTGAGGTGCCTCTTCCGAAACGGACCACGATCTCCGAAGGCGGCAATTCGATTTTTCCGAAAATAGAGCCGTAGACACCGGCCTTGCCGGCAACCGTCAGGTGAATGCTAAGCGAACCCAGTTCGAGCGAGCCCGGAACCAGCGGCCACTTATTTACCGTGCCGAAAGCAAAGCTGAATTCGACCAAGCTGAAGGTCTTCGCGTCTATCGCGATACGCAGATACGTAAACTCGACCTCGTCCAATATATCGCTGAGTTTCGCGGGCAACAGGTCGGCGAAGTTGCTGCCGGGTGCGAGCAGCACCGCGAGGTCATCGAGCGCCCCCTCCAAGGTGAGGTTCGGAAACGCGGTCAACGACCATACACCGTCGAGCGGAAACGGAATCTCTGCCTCGAGCACGAGCGAACCGAGCTTAAAGTTGCCTTGTACCCATCCGCTTCCGGCCAGGGCTAGCGTCGTGGTGTCCGAGAATTGCAGCGCCAACGTCACGGCAACGTCGGTGAGTGCTACCTTGCCGTCGTCCACGCTCCAAAGGGGTTTCGATGGGTCGGCAGTGTCGGCGACATCGAGCCACAACGACGACAGGCCGGGCAATTGCGGGTAGAGATTGAGATCGAAGCTTTCGAGCCCCAGATCTCCCGTCGGGATGATGCTCGGAAAGGCAGCCAGAATTCCCAGGCCCGAGACCAGGCCGGCGACGTCGGCGAATCCCCAGGTGTCGGTCAACGGCGCTACGTGATAACCGCTGCTCGCGGTCTCGAGTTCGACGAAAATTCCCTTTGCGCCGTCGGGTAACGCCACATCGCCGTCGACGCGAGGCGCAACCCACTTCGTCATGAAGCCGCCGTTCGGTATAGCCGCGCCCATTACACCGTAGCTGGGCGAAGCGAACTGCAGCACCGTAAGTCCGGGTATCGCAACCCGCTTTCCGATCACGTCGATGCCGCTGAAAAAGCCGGCAGGCAGCCCCGGGCAGAGTTTGCCGAGCGCTCCTACGTCAGGCGCTTGAAAGAGAGAACGAACCGCGACCTCCCCAAGCACGTCTTCGAACGACAAGCCGAGTGTCACACCTTGCCCGGTGCCGCTCACGAGAAGCGTATCGCCCGTGACCGTCGCGGGCAGGGCAACGTCATCCATCGTAAACGCGCTGATCTGCAGCGTCGCGAAGATATCCAGCAGGGCCTTCGCGCCCGTAGTGCCAAGCGTGGCCCCGTCGAGCGTTAGGCTAGTGCCTTGCTTAGCCTTCGCTAGCGCAACGCGCAGTTCTTCGAGAACGGTCGAGGGTCGCGTTAACCCGATCCTCCGGCGTCTCATTCCGGTAACGGTAACCTGTTGCCCCGACCCGTTACGTTCCATGAAACAAACGGCAACGCAGCCTCTGGCTCTCCTCCGGCTACGGCCATAAGGCAGAGCGCACCGAGAATGTTTTTCTCGAAGACCATCTGGATTTGATCTTCGGGAAGAGTAAATCCATCGTCGACTGCAGAGGAGGGATCTAACTCTATAGTAAATGAACGTACGCCATCAAACGCTGAGGCAAAATCTGCCAGCGAGGCGATCCCGTCATAGCCCAAAAGTTCAGGAGCCGTACCAAGCCGGTAGCCTGTCTGGAAGCTCAGTACTTGGCCCATCCGTTCGTACTTCTCTGTCACTCTGCCGCTGTTGAAAGCCTCGCTTGGATATAACGTCAACTGCGCATAGCTATGATAATCTACCGTAGCTTTTAGGGTATCGCTAATGCTCCTCAAGAAGGCCGCAATCGCTTTCGTCTCGGGTTCGGAGGCGCCATCCGTCCCGAAGTAGTCGTCACTTGCGGGCATGGGAATGAAATTAGTCTCTGATGCCCATTGCCCCCATGCCGCCGTTGGAAAGTTTCGGTTGAGATCGGCTCCGATGCCTTGAGGGGCCGGCTTGTTCTTGCCAAATGGCGGGACCCGAAAGGAGTAGGTCTTGTTCCCTCTCGGCGGAGGCGGCGCGGGGGGGTTAGGATATCCTGGGATCGTATAGGTTACTGTGTTGTATTTGTAGAAACCTACTTCTGCCGTCGTAAATACATTTGTAAACGGCGCGTGATTTAGGGCATGCACCCAGCTCGGCCCATCAAGTGGAAGCTGACGACGATTCCTGCGCCAAAGACGCGCACCGCTGTCCTGCGAGAAGATAGTGTACGTGTGACCGCACGGATTGAGGATTGGCAGAACGTGAATCCGCCGATTTTCGACTAAGTACCGAATGGCCTTCTCGAACTCGTTGGAAGAAGGTTCCGTCGTGAAATTCAAAAGCAAATATTCGGCTATTAGGTACGCTATTTCACACGAGATCCATTCCCGTGCGTGAATGCCACCGGTTATCACAATCGCGGGCGCGTCCTTCGGTCCGAAAGAAAGAATTGGAATCGGGAGAAGGTTTCGATCCGAATCCTCCCCGAAGCCGATCCGTGAGGTCGAAATTTCGGGGACCTTCTTATCTTGCCCAAACTGAGCCAGGCCGGCGAGGTCGGGCAGCATGCTGTAAAATCGGAGATTTCCGATATGCGGGAGAGTTCCGGAGAGCGTCCACGGATCCGGCCCAATGTCGAGCGCATGGAAATGAAAATCATCGGGTCTCATGCGTGTAGGCGGTGGCATTTGTCGCTTCCCTTCACTGCCGTCGCAGGCTCTCGAGTTCCAGCAGATGGGCGAGCGTCGGTGCATCGGCGACGACTCTGAACCGGCGCTGCAATCCCGCCGGATCGCCTTCCTCGGTGGCCCAGCGCTCGGCCAACGAGCGAACGCTCCGCTCGATGGCGATGGACTCCAGCAGCGGATACGGGCTCGTTCCGCCGGCGGCTAGAGCGTCCTCGAGATCGGTTCGGTGACTCCGCAAAATAGGCAGGAGCGCTCGATGGGCTAGCGAGTGCTCGAACTCGAGCCGATCTCTGAGATTACGCAGCACCACGCTCTGCTTGAAGAGGCGGCGCACGAGATGGGCTTGCGCCAAATCACCCACGCAGTCCGTCGCGGTTCGCGCTATGGCCAGGCGTCGCGCTAACTCGGCGTTCGTCTCGCTGCGCTCGCCGCGGCCGGCCAAGTCAAGGAGTTCGTCGCAGTCGAGAAAGAGAACGAAGATCCGGTAGCCTGCAGCGCGCATTTCGTCGATCTCCGACTGTGGCAACGCGACGACGAGGCCGTCGTTCCAGCGCAAGAACCTGGCTTCCGTTCCGACGAGACTGCGCTCGAATTCCGGTCCGGGCGTCTCGACGTAGACACCACACCATCGCTCGACCCCTTTCACGCCGCCGACGTACAGGCGTACGCCGCAGCGGGCGGCATCGACGAGCCGTTGAGCACGCAGACGGGCGCCGGCGGCAGCCACTCCTTGCAAGTCTTCGGCCAACAACACCTCGCTGTCGATAGCCGTGCGAAAGATCGCAGCCGTCGATAGGTTCTCGAAGGTCCCACGGCCGTAGAACCAGGCGAGGCGGTCTAATGTGCTTTCGAGTTGTTTCTCGAGGAGCGGCTCGGCAGGCTGGCCGCGATGAGCCGCGAGCGCACGTGCGTTCTCCATGGCTCCAGCCCGCAGCAAATCGGCGATTTGATCGAAGGCGACGTGTTGCGGCAACCGGGGAGGCATTTTCTTACGCCCGAGAGGCGGGCAACGGGACGCCACCCGAGATTGTCGCGGAGAACGTCGCTACGAAGCTTGTATTGGAGTCGTCGAAATATAGCACGGTGAAAACCGTGCAATCGGCGGACACAGCAAGTCTGCTTTGATCGGAAAACGAATAGCCCGGGGGGACGATCGGCGGCATATTCGGCACTTCAGAAACCGCGGCCGGGTCAAATATCTTTATTCCCGCAGAACTTACGACGAAAAGCGTCGACGCGTCATTCGACAGGACGAGTTGCGCTATTTGGTACGGCAGCCTCAGCGGCGAGTTCGGCTCGTTCGCAAGGGACGCTGCATCGAGCAACCAGATATCGCCGGTCTCGTCGTTGGCATAGATCCGGGATTGCGAAGCAACCAAGCAATCCGTCATGATGTCGACGCGCGAGACGATCTGCAGACCGTCAGCCGAAAGTGAAG
>Ga0182012_10004761_pt1 | contig 14095 bp, 8 predicted proteins | sample 612S2SmetaG_FD_120486 | JGI IMG/M metagenome (GOLD analysis project Ga0182012, IMG submission 120486) | Permafrost microbial communities from Stordalen Mire, Sweden - 612S2S metaG | ecosystem: Environmental > Terrestrial > Soil > Wetlands > Permafrost | place: Sweden: Stordalen | collected... | reverse complement strand
TTGCCGGACGCCGAGTCACGTGGAATGTCCGACCTTCCGCCGCATCCTGCGGGCCGCCGCGTCTGGAGCTTTCAGGCCACAAAGGAAAAAGAGCTTGGCAGCAGGGTCATCCTATCATCATCGGCACCGGTACTCTGGCGCTCATTCTATGCAATTGGATTCACGTGTGATCCTCGTGAGAGATCGATCCATGGTGCGAGTCCCTGGAGAAGCGGACGGAGACCAACGTGCACGCCAAATGCTCCCCGAAGTACAGCCTGACGCTGATGTCGGTCGTACCCATCGACTTTAGCCATTCATATCGCAGGTTTGCCCGTGACTGGCATCGGGAAGTTCATGCGCTTCTCCTCAGAAGTGTCCAAAGCTGAGTAGCGTACCCCGCAGTGCGCTACGAAGACAGGTCGGGGCGCGCATTTGGACCCCAACCCCCTGCGCCCAATGCAGCAACAGAAAATATATCTCATTGGCCTGCCTAGGTTTTACTTGTGTCCTGGTATCGAGCGGGAAGCGGGACCGAGATCGAAGTAAAAGTTCCTACTAAGGTGGCCTGCCGCTCTGCTCCACGCAGAGTCAACGGCCTTCTTACAAAGTTTCTGAAGCGCTGACCAGGCCGGCAGAATGACACGGAATGCGACGCGGGTGGCCCTCAAAAACTTTGTAAGTGGCGTTAGGACAGTTAAAGGATTGCGAACGAGTGTCGTGCCTGCACCCTTGTGAATCGCCTATAGGTGGATTAAACCGCGCTGCAACGCCGTGACCACAGCTTGTGTGCGATCGTTCACATTTAGCCGCATGAGAATCGCGCTGACGTGGCTCTTCACTGTAGCTTCGGTGATACCCAGTGAATGCGCTATCTCCTTATTGCTCTTGCCAGCGACAAGCAGGCCAAGAACCTCCTGTTCGCGCGCGCTCAACTCTGAATCCGGCATGCGCGAGGCCAGAGCATCAACCACCGTCGGCGGCAGAAAACGTCTGCCTGAATGAACACGTTGCAGCGCCTGCACCAGCACTTGGTACGGCATTCCCTTAATGACGTACCCTTGGGCTCCGGCCTCCAGGGCCCGATGAATGTCCTCATCTCCTTCATAGGTCGTGACGACGATAAAACGGGCCGTGGGGTGCACCTCACGGATGGCTTTGATCGTCGCGACTCCACTCATCCCAGGAAGCTTCAGGTCGATCAGGGTCACGTCGGGCCGGCATCGTGGAAACAATGCCACCGCCTCTTCCCCGGTTTGCGCCTGGGCGACCACGTTCATATCCGAACGCGCATTCACAATAGCAGTAATCCCAACTCGCAAGAGGGGATGGTCGTCTACTACCATGACTTTCATTTTTTCTTCTGGCTTCAAAGGGCTCTCTCCTGCACTTCGCCGCGCCCCGCGGCTACGGAAGCGTGTGGCACCTCGATCACAAGATTTGTTCCGGCACCAGGCCGGCTGTCCAGGACAAATTTCCCGCCTATCCTTTGCATGCGTTCTCGCATTCCGATCAGTCCATAGTGGCCCCGTGACGATGCCGCCAAAGATGCGAAATCGAACCCTGCGCCGTCGTCGCTAACCTTCACCGTGCAGCGCCGTTCCTCAAAACAGACCTCAACCTTCACGCGTTGGGGCTGACCATGGCGAACCGCATTGTAGAGGGCCTCGCGCGTCACCATGAGCACGTTGTGCACCACGGATTGATCGAGCCCAAAAGGCTTACCAGCGACCGCGAACTGCACTGGTATTCCAAATTCATGATTCACTTGCTGCGTCATTCCCTCAAGCTGTGGCGCCAGGCTCGCAATTGCGTTAGAGTTTTCGCGCAGGTTCCAAACGGCCTGGCGGGCCTCGTCAATCGTCGATCTTATCTGCGTGCGAGCATACTCCAGCAGATCGTGCCCATTGTTCCCCGCAGCGTGTCCGATGCTGGAGTGAGCTTCGAGCAACGCGGACACGCCCACGCATCCCTGAATCAGCGTGTCGTGCATCTCCCGCGCTAAGCGGTTACGTTCGTCCAATACGGCCTGAAAGCGCGAGCGCAGTTGCCCCAAGCGAACCCGATAAATTCCCAGCACTGCGCCCGCAGCCAGCATCAAACACAATCCCAAAAACCAGAGCGTGCGATAAAAATGCGGCTCTTGCACAATCTCCAACGACGTTTCGGCGATTTGGGATGGATTATTCATTTCATAAGCCGCCACGCGAAAATGATATCTGCCTGGTGGCAAGTTGGTGTAGTAGGCTGTTCGGCCAGACGAAGCATCACTCCAGCTCTTGTCGAAGCCGTCGAGGATGTATCTGAACTTGATACGCTCCTGCGATCGCAGTAGCACGACGCCGTAATGCAACTCGAGTTTAGCGGTGGTGGGGCGCAGCGAAATACGGCTTCCGGTCGGAGCCTGCAAGCCGTCCACCAGGGCGCGATCGATCACCACAGGTGCTGGAATCGACGGCGGGGGTTGATCGGTTGAAACCAGCACCGGTCCCTTGCTGCTAGGAAACCATACTTCTCCACGCGTGGTGAGAATGCCCGCCGGCTTTTCACCGCCACACATTTGTATTGTTTCCAGACCTTCGGAGATTCCATAGAGAGTAACTGGCACACGGTAGCCGGGATGATCCACGAGCATCTCAAGATCCCGACGGTTCATCACTGAAATTCCGTTCGGACCACTGGCCCAGAGCTTGCCGTTGTGATCCTCCAGCAATTCGTAAATGCTATTGCTAGTCAAACCCTGCGCCATGGTGTAATGCGTCAGTTTCGCGGATTGCCAGCGGTACAGGCCGCCGGTGCGGGTTCCAAACCATAATCCCCCATCCGGGTCCTGATGAATCGCCCAAACTTTTTCTTGCTGCAGCGCTCGAACCACATCACCGCCTTCGAACCTATTATTGTGTACTCGACTGACGCCGTGATCCGTCCCGATCCAAAGATCCCCGTTGCGATCTTCAAGAAGCGATCGCGTGCTGAAATAGCAAAGCCCATCTTTCATCTGATAGTTCGTGAATCGGCCGTTCTTCCAGCGGCTAACCCCTTCATCGGTTGCAATCCAGACGCTGCCGTCCCCACTCTGCAGGAAGGCACGAACGAAATTATTCACCAGACCTTGTCGGGTCGTGTAGTGGATGAGTTGCTTTCCGGTCTGGTGATAGACCCCGCGACCGTCGGTTCCGATCCAGAGCTTGCCTTCGCGATCGCGAAATACATTTCTCACCCTAACACCCTCCAGCGCGGGAAAACGATAGAGAGCGGCTTCATCCTTGTGGAACCGGAACAGGTTGGTAGCGGCAATCCAAACATCGCCATCCACATCCTCATAAACGGTCTCGGCGTCGGAATCGGAGGCATCCGGCAGCGCCACCGTCCTCACTGGGGTTTTGCTGAGGCGAAGCATTCCCGCCTGCGTTCCAACCCAAAGATTCTTCTCCACATCTTCGAAGAGACTCAAGACCGTGTTGCTGGGCAGTCTGGTAGGCGCGGTAATCTCCGAGAATCCATTGTGGCCGTAGATGTGGAGGCCGTGACCGATCGTCCCAATCCACAATCTGCCGTCAGAAGTCTCACGAAGAAAGCGAACCGTCACGTTGAATCTGCTTACTTTTTGGAAGGCCTTGATCTCAGGATGTTTGGGCAACGCGTTCGGGACCATGCGCTGGAGTCCAGAAACTGTTCCTACCCAAACGGTACCGTCTTCCGTCTCAACTATGGATTTCACTCGATTCTGGCTGGCTTGGCCCTGCAGTTGATACTCAATCGCGGAGTTGCCATCGAGACTGAGCAATTTCGACCCGCCGATCCATAGGCGATCGCTGCGATCCTGGTACAGAGCGTGCACGGCTACCGCCGGGATCTTTTCGGTACCGTCGATGCGCTCGAGCCGTTCTCCCGCCAAGCGGAACAATCCGTCGTCTGTGCCAATCCATATCTGTCCCCTGGAATCCTGTTCTATGGCGCGCACAAAAGCGTTGGTTAATCCATCTCCGGCCGAGTAGGAGTGGAACATTCCGTCCCGATAACGAATCAATCCCCCACCTTCGATTCCGATCCAGAGCGAATTATCCCGAGACACGGTGAGGCAAAAAATATTGTTGTCTCGAAACGCCGGCGTATTTTCGCGGTCATACAGCACGAAACTGGCGCCGTCGAATCGGAGAAGTCCTCCAGTCGTTCCAATCCACAGGTAATGGTCAGCGGTCTGCGCAAAGGCTTGCACAATCTGTTCTGGCAAACCATCTTGCATTTGCCATTTGCGTTCAGCGTAAGCATTCGGCAGAAAGGAAGAGACCTTCGAAGCAGCCAAGACGAAAGGAACGTTCAGGGTCAGTAGCGCGAGGGTAATGACCGTCCAGAGCACTGCTTGGGGCCGCACGCCGTTCACCGTCAAAACAGGACCATCCTGCATCCAGTGCAACGCCATGAAATTTACCATACTCCTGGTTTCCATGGACAAGCCAGACGAGAACCGCGCCCTACCAGCCATTTAAAGATAATGGTCCAATCCTACTTTTGTCGGATTCGCGCTTTCTCGCTTAGGCATAAGATTCGTGGCGGTCCCGACGAGTTCGCGTGTGTCTGAGGCTAACTCAGAGAGGCCGGCGACAGAGCCCGAAGTGCGCAGAAGGTATGAAAAATGGAGAGCGCAAATTGAAGAACACCAAATTAGTGATCTTTCGTCAATCACTGGTTGCGATAGCCATCGCATTGGGATTTCTTGTCTGCGTTACGGTTCCGGCGCGAGCACAGGTCGGTCAATCGACCTTGAACGGCAACGTCGAAGATACGACTGGGGCTGTAATAGCGGGCGTGGCCATCACTCTGACCGACGTCGCAAACCAGACGTCCAAGACGGCCACCAGCGATTCGCACGGCTTTTTTTCTTTCTCCAGCCTGCCCGCCGCTACCTATGACGTAAAGTTCGAAAAACAGGGCTTTGCCGACTTGCAGCGCAGGGTCGTCGTGCATATTGCCGACCACACGGAGATCCCCGACATCCACCTGCGAGTGAGGGCCGCGAACGAGACGGTCACCGTCACGGCGGCTTCGGTGGCGATTACGCCCGACACTACGGGCGAGGTTTCCTATACTCTCACCGCCAAGCAGGTTCAGAACTTGGACATTCAAGGACGCAGCGCTATCGAACTGCTTAGCTTGGTTCCGGGAGCGGCGGACTCCGGCAATTTCAACAGCGACAGTTATAGCGGCCAGACCGCTGGCTTTACCCAGAACGCGAGCGCCTATAGCGTGAACGGCAATCGTTTCGACCTCACCCAAATCGTGAGCGATGGAGCTCCTGTCACCGATGTCAACACGGCCGGGTCCGCGGCCGTAACTCCCAACGTGGAGATGATCCAGGAAGTCAAAGTGGAGACGGCCGCATTTTCCTCAGATAACCCGAGCGGGCCGATCGTGTTTCAGACGGAAACCAAATCTGGCGGGAAGGACTTCCACGGCGAACTCTACGGGACAGTGCGTAACCATATTCTGGACGACACGGATTGGCGCGTGAAGAACCTCCAGTTGCCCAAACCGAACGACAGCTACTACTATCTCGGGGCCAATGTCGGCGGTCCGGTGCTCATTCCGGGAACAAAATTCAACGAGCACCGCGACAAGCTCTTCTTTTTCGCGGCTTTCGAGAAGGCTCTGCAGCATGTGCAGGACCCGGTGGCCGACATCCGCGAAGCGGTAACGCCTACGCAAGCGATGCGCGACGGCGACTTCACCGATGCGGCATACCTCCAGAGCCTCAATCAAAACACCGCGTATTACGCCACCACTACACCCTGCTCCCTAAGTTACGAAAACACAAGCCTGTGTTCGTCTCCAGGTACTATCACCACCTTCGACCCGAATGGAAAAATACTGATTGACGCACTCCCACTGCCGAATGCCAACCCCGCCCTCACGAATGGGTACAATTTGGTGAGTAGCGTGGTCACCTTTCAACCGCGCGATCAGGAAGATCTGAAACTCGATTACAACATCAACAAGGCGAACCGTGCGTCCATCCGCTATAACCACGAGAGCGAAACGGTGCCGTTTCCCTTCGGCTACTACAATACTTTCACGCCGAATGCCTATGCCGGCGATCAGGTGGGGCACAACACCTCGCACTCCATTGTGGCCAACCTGGCAACTTCCTTTTCCCCGACGCTGCTCAACCAGCTCATATTCGCCTATTCGCGGCTGAATTTTCTCACCTACCTCGACGATGAGGCTGCAGTCTCCCGTTCCGCGCTCGGATACAGTGCAGCGGACCTTTACCCCGACAATTCCGACATCCTTCCCAACGTCCAGCCTGGCTATGGCGGCGCTGGGTATGCCTCGCTTTACCTGCGCGGGGGCAGCTATCCCACCACCAATGCTCCGCAACAGGTCTACACGATCAACGAAAACATAACTAAGCTGTTCGGCACGCACGTTTTTAAAGCTGGCGTCTATTTCGGTCACCAACAGTTTGGTCAACTTACACAGGGAACCGAGAACAGCACCATCGTCACAGGAGAGTACAACGGCGCCTACAACACGGGCAACGCGTTCGCCGATCTGCTCACCGGACAGATTGCCGGTTACCAGCAGAGCACGAGCAACTTCGTGGCCAACCTGCGCGAAAAACGCATTGATTTCTTCGTCCAAGACCAGTGGAAGGTGGTGCCGCGCTTCAGCTTTAACTATGGGCTGCGCGTCAACCATATCGGGTCGTGGTATGACCCACGAGGTCAGATGGTGGTGTTTGATCCAGCCCTCTATAACCCCAGCGGCACGTATGCAGAAGCACCGGGCTTGGTGAGCCACGCCACGACACCGAGCATCTCCATCAGCGGAAGCCGCCCGCAGGGATTTCAGTTCGCTCCTGCTCTTGGATTTGCCTTGGACGTCCGCGGTACCGGGAACACGGTCCTTCGGGGAGGCTTCGCGACCACTTATTACGTCGACCCTGGCGCTAATGCCTTCTCCACCATTCAGGCCCCGCCCAACGAAGCATTCACGACTTACTACGGTTTGAATACGATATCGAGTACTTCACCGGGAGCATATCCAGGCGGTGGCATACCGAACATCAATACGTATCTGCCACTCGGGGCGTATGGCATTGCCGATATTCACGATCACAAGCTGCCAACAACCTACTCCTACTCCTTCACGGTGGCGCAGGCGATCGTGCGGTCCCTTCACCTGGAGATGGGTTATACCGGGAACTCCTCGCGTAACCTTACCGGTTACACCGGGACCAATATAGTGCCGGAAGGCTGCCCCTACGAACTGGATGCTATTGAAGGTTACGGCACCGGTTCATACAACGACACGCTATGCCGTCCTTATCCGCTGAATGGCGGACTCAGCACCATGACGCACAATCTAAGTTCCTACTACAACTCGGCCCAGGTTACCCTCTCCAAACAGACCGGCATGGTTAATTTCTGGGCCACTTATACCTGGGGCAAGACCTTGGCCTACAACTGCGAAGATCCTTTCGACGAACGCCGTTGTTATGGCGCCGCACCGTTTGATCGCAGCCAGAATCTGAACATCTCGTATCTGATCAACCTGCCCAACGTCAGCGCCAAGTATCTGGGTAATAACAAAATGCTCAACGGCATCCTCGACGGCTGGCAATTGAATGGCATGGAGCAGTTCGCATCCGGCAATCCGATTGATATCACGGCTGCCGCCTCCGCCAATGGCGGCACCGGCAACGAGTACGACGGCTACCACAACCGCACCGTCGGTTTCTATTCCGTGTACAACTCCAACACTGGCATTACGCCCGATCTTAGCAACCGCAACATCCTGGGCACGCCCGATGAACAATGGGCACCGACTCTCGTTTGCAATCCCGCAGTCGGTCTGCAGAAACATCAGTACTTCAACGCCAACTGTTTCGAGTCGCCGGACGCCGAAACGGTGGCGAACACACCCAGCATTGGAACCTACCGGTTCCCCTACATCCATGGCCCGCGGTACGAGCGCGACGACATTGGACTCTATAAGGCCTTCAAGATCAACGAAGCGAAAAGCATCCAGATTCGTGCCCAGGCTTTCAACATTGCTAATCACCCTGAGGATGCATTTGTGCCTTACGATTCGAATCTATACGTGGGCTATAACACTTACGGAGGCCTGCCCATCAATGCGGGCACAGTTGGGTTCACGGAGAATAAACTCGGTCACCGCACGATCCAGCTAGCGGCGAAATTCTACTTCTGATCCCGAATCGATTCGCCCGCGGGGAAGCCATGGCCCGGTCCGATGACTTTGACAAGCAGGTCTCGCACGTTCTCTACGTTGTGCAGATTACGGTTGCCCGATAATTATTTCTGCGTGGGCTTATCGAACACCATAATCACCGGCAAGACATTGCCATTGTCATCGAAAAAACTGCGCGAACTGATGGGCTGTGCGGGCACCGCCGGTTCCCACCAAAAGATTCCTTTGCCGAATCCGCCCGGCGTTTCCTGCACTGCCCGACTCACCGCCTCCAAAAACTGTTTCTGTCCCTCTGGCGTTTCAGGAAACGGCGCCTTCCTCTTGGTGTATTCAGTGGGCTTCCAGTTATAGGCAGTCTCAACGACGAAGATGTCCTTCTTATAGGTCTTAGCCATGAAGCGCAGATTTTCCCGCAAATCGTTCAGGCTGCCGTGCCACCAGGGATAGTACGACTGCCCGATCACATCGTAGGGCACGTGATATGAATTGAGCTTATCGAAGAAATACCTGGTGCCTTCCGTGTCGCCGCCACGGTCAATGTGGATCATGATGCGGGGGTGCGGACCGTCGCCTGTTCCTGCCGCCACGCCAGCGATGCCCGCGTTCAGCAGCGCAGCGAAATGAGCCCAGTTCTCCGGTAAGCGACCGTCGGGCCAAAGCATACCGGAGATGATCTCATTGCCAACTTGCACCATGTCTGGAAGCACGTCCGCCGATCGGAAGGCAGCGATGGTGTCCCGGGTGTAGGCGAAAACCGCTTTCACCAGCTGATCATGGGACAAGCCTACCCACTTTTTAGGTGTGAATTGCTTTTCGGGATCGGCCCATGTGTCCGAATAGTGGAAGTCCAACAGAAGATGAAATCCGAGCTTCTTCGCCGCTTTCGCGGACGCAATCGTGTAATCGAGATCGTTGGGGAGATCGGTGGGCGAGTTGAAGATTCGAAGCCGCACCCAGTTGTATCCGTGCGCCTTTAGAATCTCCAGAACCGGAGTCGCCACGCCATTCTCTTTGAACACAACCCCCTGTTCCTCGGCCTGCCGCGCAAAGGATATATCGGCACCGATCGCATACCCTTGGCCATGACTGCAGGAAAACGAAAGCATGAGAAACGTGAAAAGCAGGACTCTAGTGCGTTGGCGCAGTCGTTCCTCCTGCCTCCGTAACTGGAGCCGCACCTGCCTTCGATGCGACTTCGCTGCGGTGCCAGTCAACACTATTTTCCGCCGCGATCGACCCCGTAGGAGTCAGCAGCGTCAAGTGCAGCCGGAGCGCGGATGTCTGTGCCAGCGGCTGCAGGGTTCCGGCTATGGTGCGCACATTGGCGAGATCGGGCAGTCCTTGCGCTCCCCTGGCAATGATCTTGTTGTTCTCGTCTCGCACCTCCCATTCCAGCCGATAATCGCGCATGGGATAAGACGGCAAGCGTTCCATCGAGTTTGCCATCACCGTGGCCAAAAAGGTCCCCGGCGCGCCGTCGGGGGACTGCTCAAACCGTCCTTCAATCGAAGCCGGAGCGTTCATCTCCTTCCAGACATAATAAGAAGGACGCCGCTGTCTATGCTCGTCCACCAATCCGTGATCGACATAGCCTTCATCCAGACCTGGACGGAGGTTGCGGCGCGACTTGTAATCCTGATAACACCAGAAGATTGCGCCCGCAATCCAGTCATGGCGTGCCAATTCTGGTATCTGATCCTGGATGATTTTCACACGCATACGATCTGCTTCTTCAGCGTCCTTGCCGAAAATTCCCGGCAGCCCGAACTCAGAAATGATCACCATCTTGTTGGGAAACAAACGGTCCACTTTGTCCAGCGAAGCGGGCAACGCCGCAGCCGGGCCATGCCAACTGCCAAAGTATTGATTCATCATCACGAAGTCCGCATCGTTGGCGGCGGAATCCTGCGCTTGCTGGAGCTTGGCCAGATTGTCGTCGGCATAGCTGACAAAGCGTTCTGCATCGATTTGGCGAATGAAGTCGCGCATCACGCGGAAGTACGCGATTCCACCGGGGGTTTCGGTGTCGCTTTCGTTGCAGACGCTCCAGGCAAAGATACTGGGATGATTGCCCGCTTGCTCGATCATCTCGCGCATCTGCTGCTTGGCTAGCGCAATCAGCTTCGGATCGCGCATCTGCGCTTCGCTGAATTGCCATACCGGAATTTCCGGTATGAGCAGAATCCCGTGCCGGTCGGCGTAATCGAGGATGAACGGATTCTGCGGGTAGTGCACCGGCCGAGTTAGCGTCACCTGCAGAGTCTTCATGTCGTCGTAGTCATAGCGCATTGTGCCCGGCGTTTCGGCCAAGCCTTCCCAAGTAGAATCTTCATGACGTGCAATTCCAGTGAGCCGCGCGCGCTCTCCGTTGATCAGCAGATGACGATTGCGAATCTCGATGGTGCGGACGCCAAACGTATCGCTATTTTCGTCCAATAGATTTTTGTCAGCGTCTGTGATCTGCACCACCATGCGATAAACGTTCGGATGATCGATGCTCCATAATTTCGGTGCCGGCAATTCCAAAGAAACCGCCAGTTCATGAATGCCCGGGTCGACCATTACGACGTGTGTCTGTGTCGTGGCAGGCTGGTTGTCGGGTCCAAATACCGTTGCTCGCGTGACCAGACGCTCGCTCTTTTTGAATCGGCTCTCGATGAAGATACTGTCCTCGACAGTCGCTGCTTTCTCGTGCACATGGCTCCGGATCCGTTGCCGGTCAACTTCGATCGGCCCGGAGAGCGTCAGCCAAACGTCGCGAACTATCCCTCCATAGTTCCACCAGTCGTACCACATCTCTTTGCTGCCAGATCCCCGCATGGCGAAACCGGGAATGGTCGTCTCACTGATTCGGTTGTCGATCTCAACCGCCAGATAATTTGTAGTGCGGAGATAGGGCGTGATGTCCAGCGCGTAGGCGGTGTAGCCGCCCTCGTGTTCTCCCACGAGGGTTCCGTTGAGCCAGATTTTCGCCGAATAAAAAGTGGCTCCGAAATGGAGCTTCACATGAAGGTTCGACGTCTGCGCCGGCATGTCAAAAGTGCGGAAATACCAGGCCTTGCCGATGTAGTCGTCATGCTTGCCAATGTTCCAGGTATGCGGAAGGTCCACCGATTCTGTATCTGCAGGAAGTTTCTTTTGCCACTCACCGGCATCGCCGATTTGGTTTGGATCTATGCGAAAGAACCAGTCGTGATCCAAATCAACCGAAGTCGCTGCAAAGGCAGGAGCGCAGACGATCAGAAGAATAGCAGCGCCCAGGGAAATACCTTTCATGAAGCCTCTGAAACCGCTAATGACAGTCGAGAGATGGAAATCCTTTGATTCCAGCAAATTCCTTGAAATCCTACACTCTCGGAGAAGCTTATGAATCCTACAAAAGTAGGATTTGTGCAGCAAGGGGCGCTCTTAATGGCGAGTTCGGCCGCAAAGAGATGAATTCGAATGCGGGAATCCCGACTGCTCCACAGCGGCGATGAGTTGTTGGGCACGGTTCATTCCTGACTCTCTCCTTTTCGGTAAGGGATGAGCATGTCATATCGGCAAACGGTTCAGCGACCACCTGATATTCATCTTCGTACACGACATAGCTAGCCCGCTGCGCTTTCAAGATCCGAACCGGAACGCCGTGGGTCTTCAGAATTGAAGACCAACCCACGAACCCGCGCAAAAATGCTCGGTTGCGCCGTCCTTAAACCACGAACGGGGGCTTGGAGGCCGTCAAGTTTCTTTTGTTTTTCCGCGGTTCGACGGAAACGATGGTTTCGCCTCCACCAGTTCGTTAACCAGACCAGCCGCGGTGGTGAATCGTACCCGGCGCTTCTGCCGTCATGCCGCCACACAGGTAACCTGATGCTAGCTGTCGATCCTGATGAGGAAGCCCCGATGGGAGAAGATGAGGACTCGCCTCATGATCGACATGTTGGAGCAAGGAATGGAAGGACACGAGACAGTCAACTTTTATACCTTCTTCGGCCCACCCGATCCATCCTGCGGTGGAACCTTTCACCTCAAGGTAGGCGAGATCGCGATGCTGCTGGTTCCCAAGGCACTCACGCTTCGCGGAACTTCTCCTAAGCAAGGCAGATCGGCCGAACTCTGTTGTTGACAAAGAACCTTCCTGCTCGTCCCGAAAGCCTGCCATCTTGACGGGAAGCGGACCCAGATAGAAGCAGCGACCTTAATTACAGCTTCTAGCCTTGAATGGCAGGGATTATCACCAACATTCATCAGGACATGATCAGCCAGCAGAACTTTGTATTCTCCAGGCTCGTGGAAGCACTCCTCATGGTTCCATCTCTTTCCGAGTAGCGTGATGATGGGGCCAAGAGGCACGCCATCGGGGGCAAACGTTTCAATTAGCGCTGGGACCGTGTTAGTCGGTACTCCCCACTCATGAGGAGAGAGACCCACGACCGGAGAGAAACGAAACACCCATTCGTGGAGCTTAATTCGAGTCAGCAAAACAGGAATTGTGACCTCTGATTTCCAGTCGGTGTCCTCAGTGTCGAGATAAGTGCGGGTATCAATTCCTTGGGCTCGCGCCATTTCGACGGCTGCCGGGGTAAATCCCGAAGTCGAGATCATGACTCCTTATATTCGCCTTCACGTCGCGCAAAGTGCCGCCAAACGCGCCCATAGTACCGACATCGATAGGCCGGGCTTCGTCCTTGCACTCGATGACGATGAGAAGCTTGTACTGGGCCACAGTGGCCCTAATTGTCACATCGAGTTGCCGCTCTACCTTCGACTCGTAGCCTACGATCTTGTCGTCCAGCGAGACTACAGTGTTCTCGGGAGCAAATTGCGTGGCAATTGATGGATGAGTTTTTCGAATCGCTTCCACTTTGGCTCAGCCATACGGGCGTCTCCAAGCGCTCTTTGGCAAAGAGAATTTCAACCACCGAAAACAACAATCACAAAACGAGCACAAACCGGGTAAAAAAGCTTAGGGCACCCTCTGGTAGGTGCCCTAATTGTTGAATCGATTGGTTGCGGGGGCTTACAGCGCGCTCAAGCTCGGGGTGCAAATGTACCCAACGGAAGATGGGGAGGGTTGGTGCTACCTTGCCGAGGGAACTTGGGATCTTATGGGGAATGCACCAGTTGGGCCGACGCTTGGACAGCCTGAGGATGGGTGGAGGTTTGAAATGGTTGCGGGGGGTGGATTTGAACCACCGACCTTTGGGTTATGAGCCCACAAATACTAGTCTTTTCAACAACTTACAGGACGCGGGTGGCCCCTGAAAAACCTTGTTAGAAGTGCTAAGGAATCCTTATTGGACAGTTAAAGGACAGTCGCGAGGATAGTGTTCACTGCCGCATTCTAGGGGCGCAGTTCGACTCTCATCATCTCGTGTTCGGGCCGTGAAAGGGCGCGCGGATCTATTGTATTCAACCCGTCGTTTCGCTCGACTGGAATGGCATAACGAAAGAACGCATGAACCCTCTGTGTTCAAGGTTGCCATCCTTGCTTTCTTCAAAGTCCCATAGCTTTACAAGTTTGTCATTCACTTCAAGAACTACAGTCCAGGGTTCCATTCGATTTGGCACGTAGGCGTATCCTCCAACTTTGAAGTTTGCCGTTCCCTCCTTAAAAATCGTCGAAGTACGCGGTTTCAGAGACCTGCCGAGGATGAGGTTTCGGTCGAGCCAAGCGTCCGCAGCAGCCTTTTCCTTCGGAGCCAGATCGATTGTGCTCAATACCGCCATCTCGAGAGATTTTGCGAGATCGTCAACCACCAAACGGGGAAAGAGCTTCCCTAGATAGCCGTTTCCAGCAAGTAGAAAGTCGTATTCTCCTGGGTCTTCGAAAGTCCAAACTGGCGGCACATCCGCCTTATAGTCATAGCCTATTTCCCAAGCCAGCCAACCGAGCAGAACATTCAAGCTCCTTAACTCC
>Ga0182012_10004760_pt1 | contig 14097 bp, 14 predicted proteins | sample 612S2SmetaG_FD_120486 | JGI IMG/M metagenome (GOLD analysis project Ga0182012, IMG submission 120486) | Permafrost microbial communities from Stordalen Mire, Sweden - 612S2S metaG | ecosystem: Environmental > Terrestrial > Soil > Wetlands > Permafrost | place: Sweden: Stordalen | collected... | reverse complement strand
GTCATCTGCCACTCCAGATGCGTCTCTACCTTGGGCACGCCGTTGACCATGCCCTGGTACTTGAGGTAGTTGCCGCCCAGCGAGCCCTTCGGCATCTTGTACCAACCCAGGTCGACGTCCTTGGTGCACGCGCCGAGTTCGTAGCTGAACTTCACCTCGTCGAGTTCCAGGTCGAAGCAGTCGGCCATCATCAGCACACTGTCAGCGAAGACGCGGGTGTACTTCTCCAGCTTTCCCGGAATGCTCGGGTCGTCGACGGGCAGCCCGTAGCCGACCTCGATCCACGTGTCCTTGCTGTGGTGACACGACACGTCGACCGACTCTAGGGTGACGATGTTCTCGATCTCGGCGACGTCCGCCGAGCACACCACCCCGAGGATCTGATTGAGGCCGGGGTTCATGCCGGTGCCGTAGAAGCTGGCCTGACCCTTCTGGCAGGCTTCGGCCAAAAGTTGAGTCACCAGCTTCCCGGAATGGTGCGGATGGTTCTTGTCACGGTGCCAACCGGTGATCCAGTCGGCGGTGGTCACGATGTTGATGCCGGCTTCCAACACCTGGACGTAGAGGTCCTCGTCGGGGAAGACGCCGTGGAAGGTCAGCACGTCAGGGTTGGCGGCGATGATCTCCTCGACCGTGCCGGTCGCCTGCACCCCGATCGCCGGCAGGCCGACGATCTCGCCCGCGTCACGGCCGATCTTGTCGGCGGAATAGCAGTGCAGGCCAACCAGTTCCAGGTCCGGGCGGTTGCTCAGGCGCTTGATCATCTCGGAGCCGACGTTGCCGGTGGCCACCTGGAAGACGCGGACGGGAGCATTCATGGTGCGACCTTTCGACCATCGGGATAGAACTGCTTGGCCCACTCGCGGATCGCGGTGAAGCCCTGGAATTCTGAGGACGACAGTGCGGGCGGGTCCGAATAACGCTGGTGTGACCAGATGTAGACGTCCTGGCTGAACTGCCGGATGACCTCTTGGCCGAACTCCCGCGCCTTGGCTTCGGCCCTTTCCTGGCGCGCAGGGTCGGACTTGCCCGGGGCCCGGCCGATGTAGACGGTGAACCGCACGTCGCAGGTGTTCTCGTCGACGGGGGTGACGGCCGAGATGGTTCGATTGTCGACCATGCCGGAGCTCTTGGTCACGGCGACGCCGAGTCCGCCGTTGATCGCCTCGACGCCACTCTTGACGTCGTCGATCGACTGATTCTCGTCGCCTTCGAACGTGATGGTGAAGTCGACGTAGGACACCGGATCATCGAAGTCGTGGCGGGTGAACACCGGCACGATCGGTGTCTTGTGCACGAACTTGAAGTGTGCGGAATCGACCCCGTTCTCGAGGACGTACTGCGGATGCAACTCAAGACGCTGCTCGTACAGACTGGCGCGGGGGTAGTAGTCGGCCAAGCTGCTGCCGTCCTCGAAGCTGGCGAAGACGTCGGGGATGTCGAAGAACGGATCCCGGCCTTCGGTGTCATGCCAGATGTAGACCGACTCGTTGCGCTCCACCACCGGGTAGGTGCGCATCTTGCGTCCCCGGTTGGGCCGCTTCTCGTAGGGGATGCAGACGTTGCGGCCTTCGTGGTTCCACTGCCAGCCGTGGAAAGCGCACTCGATGACCTCGCCTTCGACGTGACCACCGAAACCCAGATGAGCGCCCAGGTGCTCGCAGTACGCGTCCATCAGGGTGATCCGCCCCGACTGCGCCCGCCAGGCCACCATTTCTTGGCCGAAGTAGTGCATCTTGTGCACGTCGCCGACCGAGATCTCGTCGGACCACGCGACCTGGAACCAGCCGGTCGGCTTCATCGACAGCGGTGGCTTCGCCATCTGAAAAGCATAGTGGGCTCGTTGGAAGAATCAACGAGGACTCTGCGAAACACTGAAAACGCATGTTCGGGCCACGTATCATCGGCAAGGTGACGGAGACGGGTGTTGCGCCGCAGCGCACGAACCGGCGCGGTGATGCCACCCGCGAGAACATGCTCGAAACTGCGCTCAGGGCGTTGGCCACCGGCGACCCCACAGCGGTGTCGGCCAATCGGATCGCCAAGCTGATCGGCGCCACCTGGGGTGCGGTGAAGTACCAGTTTGGCGATGCCGACGGACTGTGGGCTGCGGTTCTGCACCGCACCGCGGAGCGACGGGCCGACGTATTCATACCCGCCGACACGACGGCACCGCTGCGAAAGCGCGTCGCGAAAATCATCGACACTCTCTATGACGGCCTCACAGCGACCGACTCTCGAGCGATCGAAAACCTGCGCGCCGCGCTGCCACGCGACCCCGCTGAACTCGAACGCCTCTACCCGCGCACGGCCGCCGAGCTAAAGTCCTGGGGACGGGGCTGGCTGGAAACCTGCCAGACCGCGTTCGCCGATCTCAATGTAGACCCCGATCGGCTGCGCGAAGTCGCCACGTTCATTCCGGGGGCGATGCGCGGCATCACGTCGGAACGTCAACTCGGCAGCTATTCTGACCTGGACCTGGCGCGGCAGGGCCTGACCAACGCGATAGTCGCCTACCTCGAAGTTGCCCCGGCTAAACCGGTACCCGCATGAACCGATGACGGGCCCATAGGAAGGGACATCCGGGATATTTCAGTGGCCGAACTGATCAGCGGTCGAGCAGAAGCACTAGCGACCATGGACATCTTTGAGGGATGCCCTATCGCAGACTTGATGCCATTGGCGGCCTGCGTAGAGCCGCTGCGCGCGGCCGCCGGCCAGGTGCTGATGCGGCAGGGCGAGCGGCCTGTTTCGTTCCTGCTGATCTCGTCGGGTACCGCCGAGATCAAACACGTCGGTGCCGACGGCCTCGTGACCGTCGGAGAGGCGTCACCGGGCACGATCGTCGGCGAGATCGCCCTGCTGCGTTGCGTTCCGCGGACCGCGACGGTCACCACGGCCGAACCGCTGACCGGTTGGATCGGCGACAACGACGCCTTCACCCGGATGGTGCACATCCCCGGCGTCATGCCGCGGCTGCTGCGCACGGTGCGCCAGCGTCTTGCCGGATTCATCACACCGATCCCGATACGGGTTCGCAACTCAACCCTGCTGATGCTGCGCCCGGTCCTGCCCGGCGACGACGAGCGGACCGCGCACGGCCACATTCAATTCTCCAGCGAGACGCTTTATCGGCGGTTCATGACGGCCCGCGCTCCCACCCCGGCATTGATGCAGTACCTGTCCGAGGTCGACTACGTCGACCACTTCGTCTGGGTGGTGACCGACGCGAGCGACCCGATAGCAGACGCACGATTTGTTCGTGACGAGACCGATCCGACGGTCGCCGAGGTCGCGTTCATCGTCGCCGACGCCTATCAGGGCCAGGGGATCGGGAGCTTTCTGATCGGTGCGCTGGCCATCGCCGCCGAGGTCGACGGAGTCGAAAGATTCTCCGCGCGAATGCTTTCCGACAATGTCCCGATGCGCACGATCATGGACCACTACGGCGCGGTCTGGCAGCGCGAAGACGTCGGGGTCATCACCACCGTCATCGATGTGCCCCGCCGGCGTGACCTGCACTTGAAGCGCGACATGGCTGACCAGATCGAACGCGTTGCCCGTCAGGTGATCGAGGCGGTCGGCTGATCCGTCAGAATGCCGGCTGGTAGGGGGTGAATCGTGCAGTGACGTCGCCGATCAGCGATTCGTCGTAGGGGTCGATCACCTGCGGCTGCGCTCCCTCGGTGAGGTCGAGGCCGTCGAGTTCGATCCATACGATATTCGGGCTGGTGGTGAGCTCGAAGAAGTAAATCTTCCGAGTCAGATCCGATACCGTCCGGTATTCGGTGTTGTAAATGCCGAAATCCCGGTAGGGCGCTCCGAACGGCACCGAGACGTTGCGCATGATCGCCATCACGCCGGCCACGGCCTGCCGTGTGGTCTGCGCCTCGGGCAACAGCGCCAGGAAGTACGCCGCACGCTGAAACCGGTCGATGGCGTTGACGTTGCCTGGTAGCGGCATATCCCGGTCGGGCTGCGAAAAATCCTGCCGTGAAAGCAGTTCCAGCTGTTGCTCGTAGGTCGGGTCATTGGTCATCAGGGTGTACTGGCGACCGTGGTGCACGACTTGGCGGCCGTGTTCGTACTCGACGATCGCCGAGTCGCCGGTCGCGTCCTCGATAGCGAGGTGAATGGTCGCGTTGTAGCCATGGGCACCGACCATGACGAGTTGAACACCGTCCATGAGGCTCAGCGCCTCGGAGACGGTGGCGGCTTGGTCGAGTAGGTACTGCGCCCACAGCCCGGCGTGCAGTCCCGGCTTCGACGGGTCCCGGGGACCGAGGTCGGTCGCCTGCAGGTAGAGCCCGTGCACACCCAAGCCGCGCTCGTTGATGCCGTCGATCGAGCCGATGTCGTAGACCGTGGTGACCAGGCTGCCGTAGCGGCTGGTCCACCGCAGTGGGTTCTCCTCGATGACCGTGGTGCCGGCCGCCGCGCCGCCGTCTCGCCGACGCCCCCGAGGGAACGCAACGATCAGCGGCTCGGTGGACTCCGGCCAGTCCATGCTGCGCCCAGTCAAAACCGCGAGATCGTTGGTATTCCAGAGAACTCGTGTGCACACAGGCGTCAAGCTACCTGACGAACCAGTTGCCGTGATAGGAACGGGCTATGCGGCCGTTCTGGATCGGCACGGCGGTGATGCTGATGGCAGCCGCATGCGGGTGTTCGCCCGCACCCTCACAGTCGAACTCGTCTTCCCGATCGGGCTCGCCGGCAAACAACACTGCCATCAACCCCGCGAACATCAAGAGGGTTGGTCGGGAGATGCCGCCCGGTTATGAGGTGACTACTGGCATCCCCAGCGGAGTCTCGCCGCGGGTGATCTGGAATCTGGAAGCGAACGCGACAGCCAAGCCGTCACAGTGCGCGACACTCGCCGACCCCGGCAACGGCCGCGACCAATCCGCGCAGGGTGTCTCCGGCTCAGGTACCGGCGGCATCGTCGACGCGGTGTTGGTGGCGTTTCCAGCTCTGCCAGGGCCGCTTGAACTCGACCACGATGTCGTCGCGGCATGTGGCCAGTGGACTATGACGGCCGGGCACACCGCCGCCAGCGTTCGTCTCACCGACCCTCCGCACATCGACGGTACCGACACAGTCGGTATGGTGATCGACATCAAGACATCCGTCGAGTCGGGAACCGAAATCGACTCGCGGGCATATACATTCACCGCCTACCTGGGCAACTACTACGCATTCACCACAGTTACCACCGACCCCGGGTCAGTTCTCCCCGCGCTGACCGCCCAATTCGCCGCGGATCTGCTTGTCAAAACGGTGTCCACGTTGCGCAGCTAAGCCATCTGCTTTGGGTAGATTGGCCACGATGTTGAAGGTGGGACTCGCGATCGCATCAGTGTGCCTTCTGGCGAGCTGCTCCTCGGGTGCGAATACCCGCGCGACGAACGCAGACATCAGCAAGGTCGCCGGCGTGAAGTCAAGCTTCGGGCCCGAGTACAAGGTCGTCGATGTCACTGAAAGGGCTATCGATCCGAAGTTCTTTTCCGGCCGCAAACTGCCCGACGGGCTGACGTTCGATCCCGCAAACTGCGCGAAAGTAGCGGCCGGACCGGACATGCCACCGGGTTTGCAGGGCAACATGGCCGCGATCTCCGCCGAGGGCAACGGCAACCGGTTTGTCGTCATCGCAGTGGAGACCTCGCAGGCTTTGCCGTTGGAAGAGCCGGGGAAAGATTGCACCAAGGTGGCATTCGCCGGGCCCCAGATGCGCGGCGGCATCGAGGTGGTCGATGCGCCGAAGATCGACGGGACGCAGACGCTGGGTATTCGCCGCGTGCTGCAGGCCCTCGTCGGCGGGTCAGCCCACACCGGCGAGCTCTACGACTACTCAGCTCAGTTCGGCGACTACCAGGTGATCGTCATCGCCAACCCGCTGGTGATCCCGGAACAGCCGGTGGCCCCGGTCGACACGCGACGGGCTCGCGACTTGCTCGTCAAGGCGGTGACCGCGGTCCGGAGCTAGCGCACGTCGCGTGGCCGGAACTGAATGCTGACGCGCGGACCCGTGGGCGACGACGTCTTGGGGACGGCGTGCTCCCAGGTGCGTTGGCATGAACCGCCCATCACCAGCAGATCGCCGTGCGCCAGCGGCAGCCGCAGCGACGGGCCGCCCCCGCGTCGCCGCAGCGCGAATACCCGGGTGGCTCCAAGGCTGACGATCGCCACCATAGTGTCCTCGGAGCTGCTGCGACCGATGGTGTCGCCATGCCACGCGACGCTGTCGGAGCCATCGCGGTAACAGCACAAGCCGACGGTGGTGAATGGTTCACCCAGTTCGCCGGCGTAAATGTCGTTGAGCCGCCTCCGCAGCCGCGTCAGCAGCGGATGCGGCGGATCTTCGATTGTCAGATCATGAAAACTCACCAATCGGGGCACGTCGACCACCCGGTCGTACATTTGGCGGCGTTCAGATCGCCATGGCACGGTCTTCAGTAGCCCGTCGAGCAGGTCTTCGTCACCTGCTGGGGCACCCGTCAGCCAGCCGGAGCGGATCTCGATGAAGGCGCCGTCCCCGAGTCGTCTGCGTTCGTTGTGCTCGAACAGCGAACCCTGTACCGCGATTCCCACGCCGGCCAGTCTATCGCACATTCGTTCGATCAAACGGGAGCGACTGGGTGCAGCGGCTAGCGTGCTATCTGTGGGTGTTGTTGAGCTGGGGACCAATTCCGAGGTCGGAGCGCTACGGGTGGCCATCCTGCACCGCCCTGGCGCAGAGTTGCGGCGACTCAATCCGCGCAATCATGACCAGCTGCTGTTCGACGGGCTGCCCTGGGTGGCCCGCGCGCAGGAGGAGCATGACCAGTTCGCCGGGCTGCTGCGCTCCCGCGGCGTGGAGGTGCTGCTGCTGGCCGACCTGCTGACCGAGGCGCTCAACCACAGTGGGGCAGCCCGGATGCAGGGGGTGGCCGCCGCGGTCGATGCACGCAGGCTCGGAACGCCTCTGGCGCAAGAGCTTTCGGCCTATTTACGGGGACTCGAACCGGTCCGGCTGGCACAGGTGCTGATGGTCGGCATGACGTTCAACGAACTGCCGTCGGACACCCGGACCGAAGTCTCATTGGTGCTTCGCATGCACCACGGGGCGGATTTCGTCATCGAGCCATTGCCCAACCTGGTATTCACGCGTGACTCGTCGATATGGATCGGGCCGCGAGTGGTGATCCCGACGCTGGCGTTGCGCACCCGGGTTCGCGAGGCGTCGCTGACCGACATCATCTATGCCCACCACCCGCGGTTCACCGGGGTGCGGCGAGCGTATGAATCGCGCACCGCTCCCGTCGAGGGTGGCGACGTGCTGTTGCTCGCTCCGGGTGTGGTCGCGGTCGGGGTTGGTGAGCGGACCACTCCGGCCGGTGCGGAAGCGTTGGCGCGCAGCCTTTTTGACGATGGCCTCGCGGACACGGTGCTCGCCGTGCCAATCGCCCAGAAGCGCGCGCAGATGCACCTTGACACGGTGTGCACAATGGTCGACACGGACACAGTCGTGATGGATGCGAACATCGTCGACACGCTCTCGTCGTTCACGATTCAGCGCACGCCCGATCGTGTGACCATCAGCGACTCGGCTCCATTTCTCGAGGCGGCGGCCAAGGCGATCGGGATAGACAAGCTTCGCTTGATAGATACCGGTGTGGATCCCCTCGCAACGAATCGGGCGTTGGCATTGGCGCCCGGTGTCGTCGTCGCCGATGAGCGCAACGTGCAGACCAACTCGCGGCTGCAGGACGCCGGCATCGAAGTGCTGACCATCTCGGTGTCTGAATTGGGCACCGGCCGCGGCGGGCCCCGCTGCATGTCCTGTCCTGCTGCCCGCGACCTTCTTTAGTTGCGCCGAGATTGCCGCCGTGGTTGTGATCGGCGGCGGATAACAGCCCTCACGGCAATCTGGGTGTACGCCGACATCCCAACGCGTCGTGTGTCCGCGCGATGATGAAGTTTGGCCGATCCTCCTTGATCACCTTGATGACGGTCCAACCCTGACGGTCGACCATCTCGGCTCGTCGGATGTCTTTGACGTATTGAGGTCGATCTGTGCGGTGTTGGTCGCCGTCATACTCGAGTGCCACCATCGGCTCTTTCCATCCCAAGTCCAGATAGGCGACGAGGCGCCCATCGGTGACCCGAATCTGCGTGACAGGCCGGGGGAACCCGGCATCTATGAGGACCAGCCGCAACCAGCTTTCCTTCGGTGATTGCGCGCCGCCGTCCATCAGGGAAAGGGGCTCTTGGCATTGGCGCACGCCCCTTGCTCCTTTATGGCGGGCGATCAGCGGCGCCACATCGGCGGAGGAAAGGCCCGTCGCTGCCGCCAGCGCATCGAGATGGACTACCGCCACAGCGCGCGGCAGATGCCGAGCAAGATCGAACGCTGTACGCGCCGGATTCGTCACTCGTAGCTCACCCATTTCGACCACGTCCTCAACGCCGATCCGTTCTCGGCGAACGATGATGCCCGGGGGCGGATGGTTGAACGGACCTACCACCTCTATCGGGGTGACATCGTCCACCCATTTCGCTCCGTGCAGCGCGGCTGCGGCGCGGCCGGCAATGATCCCGCGGCGCCCCGACCACAACCAGGCTGCGCAGATGTTGTCCCACAGCGACCTGGGTGCTGTCTTCGGTAGGTATACGTCCCGATGGATTTGCCTGTAGTTCCAACGTAATTGGCCGCGGGTCAAGGTGCCCCGTGCTATCGCTTCGCTCCCCAGAAAGACCCCCGCCACGCGATCATGATGCTGGTTGCGACCGACACAGCGCCGAGATTGCCGCCATGGTTGTAATCGCCGCCCGAATCGCAGCCCTGACGGCAATCTCGGCGCAGTTAGGCAAGAGCTAGCGCCAGCTGGGCAGCCAGATCTCCATGTTCCAGGTCTGTTGTGAGATGGGCAGACCGGTGAGCACCGGGAACAGCCAGGCGAAGTTCGTCACCACTAACGCCGCGTAACATGACACCGCGATCAGCCCCAGCGTGCGTCGTTCAGAGCGTCTGGAGCGCCTCCGTCCAAGTTCTGGCCCGGGGGTGTAGAGAATATCGCCGCAGATCAGGGCGATACCCATCACCAGGAAGGGCGCCATCGTCGTCGCGTAGAAGAAGTACATCTGTCGATCGATGTCGGCGAACCAGGGCAACCACCCGGCGCAGTAGCCGACCCAGACCACGGCATAACGCCAGTCCCGGCGAATGACCATTCGCCACGAGGTATAGGTCAAGACCGGCACCGCCAGCCACCAGATGGCGGGAGTGCCGACGAGCATCTCTGCCTTGACGCAGGACTGGGCGCCGCATCCGGAAACGTTCTGCTGGTCGATCGCGTAGAGCACCGGCCGCAGCGACATGGGCCAACTCCACGGTTTGGATTCCCACGGATGATAGTTGCCCGCGGAATTCGTCAGGCCCGCGTGGAATTGGAACGCCTTAGCCGTGTAGTGCCAGAGCGAGCGAATAGCGTCGGGCAGCGGAAGGACGCCGCGGCGACCGATCGTCAGGCCGACCTCGTGCCGGTCGATGGCGGTCTCGGACGCGAACCACGGCGCGTAGGCGGCCGCATAGACCGCCAACGGGATGAGCGCCAGCGCATATGCGGTGGGGATAAGGTCGCGTCGCAAAACCCCCAGCAATGGCCTGAGCACTTGATATTGACTGCGTGCAGCGACATCGAACGCCAACGACATCGCACCGAAGAACACCACGAAGTACAGACCGGACCACTTTGTCCCGCAGGCCAATCCGAGGAGTACCCCGGCGCCGAACCGCCACCAGCGCACGCCCAGCCGCGGACCCCATATGGTTTCGGCGGTGCGGCCCTCCAGCAGTGCGATGTGCATCCGCTCGCGGACCTGATCCCGATCGACGATAAGCGCGCCGAACGCTGCAACAACGAAGAACGTGATGAACCCGTCGAGTAGCGCCGTCCGTGCGGCGACAAAGCTCACGCCGTCGCAGATGAGCAGCAACCCGGCGATGGCCCCAACCAATGTCGAGCGGCTGATCCTCCGGACGATCCGCATCACCAGGGCCACCATGATCACGCCAAGCAGCGCGCCGGTGAACCGCCAGCCCATTCCGTTGTAACCGAAGATGGCCTCGCCTAACGCGATCATTTGCTTGCCGACCGGGGGGTGGACGACCAGACCGAACCCGGGGTTGTCTTCAACCCCATGGTTGTGCAGCACCTGCCAGGCCTGAGGCGCGTAGTGCTTCTCGTCGAAGATGGGTGTGCCGGCGTCGGTCGGCGAGCCCAGGTTCAAAAATCGGGTCACCGCCGCCAGCAGTGTGATCACCCCGGTCGCCACCCAGCCGCGCACGTGGTCGATTGGCCCGAAATCTGCGGCCGGGACCAATGGGCCAGGACTCACGACGGGTACGACACGCTCCGTTACGGCATCCTGCACTCCCGTGCAGCTTTCGCGAGGCGGAGCGGACATCACGTTGATCGTAGGCTGTGCGTCATGACCGATGGTCGCCTGTTGCTCGGTGCGACCCCGTTGGGCCAGCCCTCGGATGCATCGCAACGGCTCGTCGACGCGCTCGGCGGTGCCGATGTGGTAGCGGCCGAGGACACCCGGCGGGTACGGACGCTGGCCAAGGCGCTCGACGTTCGCATCACCGGTCGGGTGGTCAGCCTTTTCGATCAGGTCGAGGCTGCTCGGGTACCCGCCCTGGTCACCGAGATCAAAGCTGGTGCGACGGTGCTGGTGGTCAGCGACGCCGGCATGCCGCTGATCAGCGACCCCGGCTACCGGCTGGTGGTGGCATGCGCCGATGCGGGGCTGCGTGTGCAGTGCCTGCCCGGGCCATCCGCGGTGACCACCGCGCTGGCCGTGTCCGGTTTGCCGTCGGAGAAGTTCTGCTTCGAGGGCTTCGCGCCGCGCAAGGCCGCGGCGCGCAGAACGTGGCTTGCCTCGCTGGCTGACGAGCGGCGCACCTGTGTGTTCTTTGAATCGCCGCGCCGGCTGGCGGGGTGCTTGCGCGATGCCGTGGATGTGCTCGGCGGCGCACGTAGGGCGGTGGTCTGCCGGGAGCTGACCAAGGTGCACGAGGACGTGATTCGCGGATCGCTCGACGAGCTGGCGACATGGTCCGCCGACGGGGTGCTCGGCGAGATCACCGTCGTGCTGGCTGGCGCGACCCCGCGCGCCGACCTACCGTCCCTGGTAAATGCGGTGGAGCTGCTTGCCGCGGGGGGTGTTCGCGTCAAGGATGCCTGCGGGGAGGTGGCCGCGGCGCATCCGGGGGTGCGCTCGCGCCAACTCTACGAAGCGGTCCTGCTGTCACGCCGCCAGTGAGCGTGGGTGACCTAGTAGGCGGCAGTCAGATCAGGGGGTGCACGCCCCGATGGGACCGAATGAAGGTGTGCACAGCTTCGGATGCGGGATGGCCGGCAGGGGCGGCGGTCCCAGGGGAATCGCGGGTAGTGCGGGGAGACCCACCGCTGGGAGCGCAGGTAGCCCGGCGGGTAGCGCGGGTAGTGCCGGGAGACCCACCGCCGGGAGCGAGGGTAGCGACGGAAGACTCGCCGCTGGGAGCGCTGCTGCCGACGGGAGACTCACCGCTGGGAGCGCTGCTGCCGACGGGAGACTCACCGCTGGGACCGCTGCTGCCGCCGTTGTTATTCCGGGAATGCTGATGTTCGGCAGCGAGGGGAGACTGATCGAGCTCGGCAGCAGGCCCGCGTTGTGCAGATACGCAATCGCAATGGCGGCAGTGGACGCAGTGCCCACGATGCCGGTTCCAATGCCTACGACGCTGCCCGCCACGCCCACCGTCCCTTGGAGGATGGAGTAGGCCGTTTGGACGCTTTGGAGCGAGCTGGGCGCAGCGGCCAGGGTGTTTAAGCCGCCGACGCCGCCCAGGGTGTTGAGGGGGTCGATGTCGGAAAGGGCGGGCAGGCCGGCGCCCGGCACGGCTTGCCCGCCTGAGCTATTCGATACGCCCGTCCCGATGGATACTCTGGGCTCCGTCCCGCCGGCCGTCGAGGTGTCGACTGACGGCTCACTCGGATCTGGATTGGATCCGGGCGCGATCACATTCGCCGCGGCTGAGAACGGTTTCGGAGCTGGGTTTGCCGCTGCCGGGTCAGACGGGGGTCCCGCCTCAGGCATCAGTACCGATGCCAGTCGCTCGCATCCGGCGCCGCATCCTCCAGCCGGCATGGGCGTTGAGACCGAACTGACCGGCGTAACCGCCAGCGCTCCACCAAGCACGGCGGCGGACGCGGCGCCAATGATGGTGATTCTCATGACGAAGCCCTCCAGCTGTCGACGTGCGATTGACAAGCGTAAATTCCGAGCTTAGCCGCGCGCGGCCTTCGATGTAGGAGTTAGACGATATTCCACAGGTAACTGCTGTGAGTAATCTTAGCTAACCGACCCCCGCCGCGATGGCCGTAGCCGGCAGCCCGACGATAGGGGCCGCCTTATGCAGGCATTCCTCCCACTCGCCGTCGGGATCGGAGTCGGCCGTGATCCCGCCGCCTACTCCGAGTACGGCGCCACCTGTTGTGTCGAACTCGACGGTACGGATCGCGACGTTGAGCTCGCATCCGGCGATGGGGGAAGCAAAACCAACTGTGCCGCAATATATCCCGCGACGTTTGTGCTCCCATTGTGAAATCAATTGGCGGGCGCGATGTTTGGGGGTCCCGGTGACCGAGGCCGGCGGGAACGCGGCGTCCAGCAGCGCCGACGTCGGCAGTTCGACACGAACCTGCGCCGCAACCGTGGACACCAGGTGCCACACGCCAGGCGCACGTCGCACGACCAACAACTCGGGCACGGTGACCGTGCCGGTGATCGCAACCCGGCCAAGGTCATTGCGGACCAGATCCACGATCATGATGTTCTCCGCGACCTCTTTAGCCGAAGCCCGTAGCGCCGATGGCCAGGCATCCAGTGGCAGAGTGCCCTTGATCGGGCTGGACATCACCACGGCGCCGCGGCGTCGCAGGAAGAGTTCGGGAGACAGCGACGCCACGGCACCCCAGGGTCCAGCAACATAAGCTGCCCGGTCCGGCGAGGTGCGTGCGACGCCATCGATGAAGAAGTCCAGCGGCGACCCGGTGAGGGTCCCCGAGAATTGGGTGCAAATGCACGCCTGGTAGACCTCGCCGGCGCGGATCGCCTCCAGGCAGGCCAACACTCCGCCGCGGTGCGCCTCCCGGTCAGCCGGGCGCCAGTCGATCCGGCAATCGTGAGCCGGCCCCGGTGGCGCTGCCAGTGCGGTGGTCAGCCAGTCGGGCATAGGGGCACCGGATAGGCTCTCGTACCACCAGTGTCCGTCGCGGTCGCGGCGCAGCACGCAGTCGGTCCAGCCGCCGGCTGTTTCGGGGATGCGGTTCGCCCGCCCGTCGGCGCCGGCGTCCGGATAGGACAGGTAGCCGAACCAGCCACCACCCACCGCTCTGGAATTAGCGACATCTGTACCCGGCGTGCCCGGCTGGACGGCGAATGCGTCGTCGGCTTCTACCGGCCGCACCGACAGACTCGGTGCGATCACCGCCAGCGCACCGAACCAGTCGCCGGTCAGCGCGGCCGGTGGTGGCAGGTCAAGCCGGCTGGTGGCGTCGCCGACGGCGCGCAACACGCGGGGAGCCCCGCCAAGATCGCCGAGCCGGTCGATTCGCACCGCCCTAGCTTGACAGAACGCCGGACTTTCGCACTCCGGCGTCCGTCGGCCGCCAGCCTTCCCCGCAGCCACCGACCGCTGGAGGCGGCGCGGGATCCATCGCAGTATCCATCGCGGCGTTGTAGACGCCCGAGCGGTCTGCCATAGGCCTTGTTCCGAGGCATATGCAAGCGTTAATGACAATATGAAGGACTCTAAGTCGGATAAAAAGTGACAAAACGATCTAATGGTATGTATGATCCTCGATCAGGTATATCACCGGTATATGCAGACGGTTGTACCCAGGCGCCGCCGCAACCGCGGCTCGTTTGGGGTCGACCTGCTTCCACGCAGCACTACACGCACAGATGGGCAGCCGAATCATGACCAGCGTTTCATCGTCAAACTCAACCGAATTGGGACACGGCGAGTCGGTGCTGTCGCCGGCGGAGTCCACGGGGGCCGCGGAG
>Ga0182012_10004758_pt1 | contig 14101 bp, 11 predicted proteins | sample 612S2SmetaG_FD_120486 | JGI IMG/M metagenome (GOLD analysis project Ga0182012, IMG submission 120486) | Permafrost microbial communities from Stordalen Mire, Sweden - 612S2S metaG | ecosystem: Environmental > Terrestrial > Soil > Wetlands > Permafrost | place: Sweden: Stordalen | collected... | reverse complement strand
TGCTGAGGGCGCGTTACCGCGGGTCGATCCTGGGCATCGTTTGGTCTTTGATGAATCCACTCCTGATGACGGGCGTGTACACGGCCGTTTTCGGCTACGCCTTTCGGCAGTACTACGCGGGTTCGGTCCTGCACTACGCGCTCGTGGTTTTCATCGGACTGACCGTGATCCAGTTCTTCTCCGGCTCTACGTCGCAAGCGCTGAGCAGCATCGTGGTCAACAGCGGCTTGCTCAATAAGATTCGCGTGCCGTTCGAAGTCTTTCCGGCCTCGACCGTGGCCTCGCACGCGGTGCAACTGGGCATCGGCGTCCTGCCGTTGTTGATCGTGGTCACGCTCTTTTCCACGCACGACGTCTTCCGGGCGCTCTTGCTCCCGCTTCCGTTGGCCGGATTGATTCTGTTCAGTGCGGGCGTCGCGTATTTGATGAGTACGATCTATGTCTACTTCCGCGACATCCCGCACATCTACGAGTTGATCACGTTCTTTGCATGGGTCACGTTGCCGATCTTCTATCCGGCGGCGATCGTGCCCGAGCACGTGCGCCGCTTCCTGGTCTTCAACCCGTTGTTTCCGACGGTGCAGAGTCTGCGCGATCTGGCGCTGGGCAGCGGCTGGCCCGACCTGCCCTCCATCGCCGCGAGCTTGGCCATCGGGGCGCTGGGCCTGGGTCTGGGACTGACGATCTTCACGTGGCGTCGTCGCGAGTTCATGGACCTGATTTGAGTTCGGTGCGTTTGGAGGCCGTCAGTCTCTGGCGGCGGCTTCAAGAAGAGGCGAGCTTCGACCTCAAGCGGCGGATCTTCACGCTCTTGAAGGCGCGGCGCTACGAGCGCAGGCGGCGGCGCGTGCTCGATGCGGTGTCGCTGGATCTGCCCAAGGGCGAGAAGCTCGGAATCATCGGGCCCAACGGGTCGGGCAAGTCGACGATGCTCAAAATCATCTGCGGCATACTCTCGCCTTCCGAAGGTAAGGTCAGCGTCGAGGGCTCGATCGCGCCGCTGATCGAACTCGGGGCGGGCTTCGATCCCGACTTGGCCGTGCGCGACAACATCCTGCTCTACGGCGTGCTGTTGGGCCACTCGGCGGCGGAGATGCGCGCCAAGATGCCATTCATTTTGGAATTCGCCGAGCTGGACGAATTCGCCGACGTGCCCGTCCGCGCGCTGTCGTCGGGCATGGTGGCGCGCCTGGGTTTTGCCATCGCGACCGACACCAATCCCGACATCCTGATCCTCGACGAAGTCTTATCCGTCGGCGATGAGTCGTTCCGCAACAAGAGCCGCCGGCGCATCGAAAGCATGTGGCACGATCACGTGACCGTGCTGCTGGTTTCGCACGATCTGCAGTTCATCCGCGAGTCGTGCAGCCGCGCCATTTGGATGCAGGCCGGCGGGATCGTCAAGGACGGGTCGCCGGGCGACGTCGTCGACGCCTATCTGCGCTCGGTCGACTCTTCGGCCCAAGAACGGCTGGCGCGGGCCCGAGCCCGCTTGGCTCCGTAACGGCAGTCCGAGGGCGAAGGGCGGCGACCCGCCGCGGCGAAACGCGGCCTCTATGACGTCACTGGGCCGCTCTCCACTCCGTCAGGTTCTTTTCGTGCTCGTCGGGCTCTGTGCTCTGGCGACGGAGGTCGCGTGCGGCGGAGGTTCGTCGAGTACGGGCCCGGGCAGCATCCCGACGTCGGTGCCCTTTACGCCCGTGCCCACGCCCGTGCCCACGCCGACGGTCAATCCGAATCCGAGCCCGACCTCGTCGGTCATCATCATCATCCAGTCGAAGCAGCAGAGCCCGCGCTAGAGTGTCGCTCTAGCGAAAGTGCGCTAGAGGCTGAAGCCCGCTTTGGCCGCGTCGGCCGCGAACATCTTCACCGTATCGAGCGAATAGTCGTCGAGGTCCTTACCGACGAGCCCGAGCTTGCCCAGAATGTCGTGCGTCACCGTGATGATGTGCGTGCCGATGGAGTCGGCGTGAAAGATGTTGAGCAGCTCGCGCGGGCTGGCCCAGATCAATTCCACGCCGGGTAGCGGTGCGATGAATTCGAGCGAGCGGCGCATGATCGGCAGGGGATCGCGCCCGGTGTCGGCGACGCGTCCGGCAAAGACGGAGATGCATGCGGGAGCGCCGCCGACCAGTGCGGTGCATACCTCGGCGACTTGTTCCGCGGTCATCAGCGCGGTGACGTTGACCTTCACGCCGGAGAGCGTCAGCTCGCGCACGACGGGCGCCGTCGTTTCGCGGCGCGTATTGGTGACCGGAATTTTGACGTAGACCTCGTCGCCCCAGGTGGCGATGCGTTTTGCTTGGCGCACCATCTCGGCGTTTTCATCGGCGAAGACTTCGAACGAAATCGGATAGCCGCCGATCGCTTCGAGCAGATCGCGGGCGAATGCCTCGTAATCGGTGATGCCGGCCTTGTGCATCAGCGTCGGGTTCGTCGTGAAGCCCTTGATCGCCGGATTTTTCGCGAGCGCGACGATCGCCGCCTTATCCGCGCCGTCGGCAAAGATCTTGACCTTGAGGCTTTCGATGGAGGGATGGTCGAGACTTGGCGAGCTCTGTAGCACGGCGCACTCCTTAGGCGTGAGATTCAATCCAGTCGACGGCGGCTCCGAGATCGGCGACCGTCGCATCGGCCGGCGGTTCCGGCCGCCGTTCGTCATATTGATAGTCGATGAAGACGGTGCGAACTCCCGCCCGCCGTCCGGCTTCCACGTCGCGCCAGCGGTCGCCGATCAAGAAACTGCCGTGCAAATCGATACCGTAGCGGTGCGCTCCGTGCAAGAGCAAGCCGGGCAAGGGTTTGCGGCAATCGCATCCATCGCGGTCGTCGTGAAAACAGACCAGGACGTCGTCGAGCGGCAGGCGCCGGGCGAGTTCGGCGTTGAGTGCGTCGACCGTCGCCCGGCGCTGATCGCCGCGCGCGACGTCGGGTTGATTGGTGACCACGAGCAACAAGAAACCGCGGCGACGCAACCGCTCGAGCGCCGGAGCGACGCCGGGCAAGAGTTCCAGCGCTTCCACGGTTTCGGGTGGAAAGGGCTTCCGCTCGCGGACGATCGCCTTATTGAGGACGCCGTCGCGGTCGAGGAAGACGGCGCGTCGCGCGGGCAGCGAGGTGTCTACTTGGCGACCGACTCCCACTTGGTTTGCGCGGCCTTCAGCGCCGGGTGGCTGACCATGAGGTGCCAGACCACGGCCTGAAAGGCCTCGGAATGCGGCGTGATATTGTCGGGATTGACGACCGGCACGATGACGGCCGCGTCCGCGACCTGCCCGGTGTAGCCGCCGTCGCGGCCGACCACGCCGATGACCTTGCTGCCGACTTCCTTGGCGTATTGCAGGGCCTTCACCAAGTTGGGGCTTACGTTTTTCTCGACGTTGCCGCCGCCGACCGAGAACACGAGGATCGTGTCGCCGGGCTGCAGCTTGCTGACCTTGAGCCACTCGGAGAAGATCGTGTCCCAACCTTCGTCGTTGGTGCGCGCCGTCAACTCCGAAACGTTGTCGGTCGGCGCGTAGGCCTCGAGTCCCACGATCTTGCGGAAATCGTTGACGGCGTGCGAGGCGTTGCCCGCGCTGCCGCCGACGCCGAGGATGAACAGGCGTCCGCCGCTTGCCCGCGTTTTCGCCAGAATGTCGACCGCGCGTTCGATGGCCTCGACGTCGAGACCGTCGATGACGCGGTGTGCTTCAGCGAGAAACTGCGCGCTGAAGGTGGTGGCGACCGAATTCACTTCGCGGCTCCCGCAAGGGTCTGCTCGGCGCTCGCGACGGTGGTGCCCGGGACGTGTTCGAAGACGCGGAAGTTCATCACCCGTGCATCTTGCGAGGTGGTCTTGCCGCCGCCTTCCACATGGAGGCGGACGGCACTGGGCGGACGCGCCCCGGGCGGGACCGCGATCTTCACGCGCTGACGGGTCTTGACCGAGACCTTCTCCAGCTGCTCGCCGGCGCCGTCGAAGACGGTCAAGTCGAAGGCCTTTTGCTCGACGCCCGGGCCGGGCTCGAGTTCGAGTTCGAGCGGGCCCGCCGGGGTGCCCGTCACTTCGATCATCGCGTCGTTGTTGACCCAGCGGAAGGTCTCACCGCCGAAGGATTCCAGCGGGTACCAGCCGGTCCCGAGCCGGAAGCCGGCGTTGGGCGGAATAACGTCGCCGGGGAGCGCGCTGACCACCACCTTGAATATGCGAAAGTTCAGCACTCGAGGATCGTTGGGCGCGGGCTTGCCCCCCTCATTGGTACGGAGCGTGATCGCGTGCACTTTCGGGTCGCCTGCCGGGATCGTGAACGAAACCTGCTGACGTCCCTTGACCGGAACGTCGGCCAGCGGCTTGCCGTCTTCGACGGCCTTGAGCGTGAAGGGGCGAAGACCCACGCCGGGTCCTGGTTCGACTTGTACTTGCACTTGGTACTCGAACCGTCTGAGGGTGGCGACGTACAAGACTGCGTCGTTGTTCACCCAACGGAAGCTTTCGCCGCGATACGTTTCGAGCCGGTCCCATCCGGCTCCCAACGCCACGTCGTTGCCCGTTACGATGTCGGTGATCATCAGGTGTCCTTCGTAGGGCCAGGGCAGTTGCCGAAGCCAGGGTCCTGCGGAACCCCTACTCTCAAGCACTCGAACCTTACTTGGCTTTCGGCCGCCTCCCTGCCGACGCTGGGCGACCCGCCGGACCCGTACCGGGACGAAGTGCTTCTCCGTAAGAGTATTCTTACAGTTCGGCGCGCTCTTAGCGCGGAAGCCGTTCCAGGGCGGCGTTGAGCGCCTCGATGACCGCCAGACGTTCGAGGGCGGTCGCATGGAGGCGCGCTATTTCCTCATCGCGCTGATTGCACTCTTCGGCCATCATGGCCAGCGACTGGGCTTGCGATTCGATCAGCGCCGCGCGTTCGTCTGCCACCGTCTGCAGCCGTGCGTTGGCCGCGAGCTGATCGTCGAGCTTGGCTTGATTCTCTTCCTGGAGTTTGACGATCCCCGGGAAGGCGCTCGAGGCCTGCAGGTCGCGCTGCAGTTCCGCGATCGTGCGCTGCTGCTTCACGATGAGCGCGAGGCGTTCTTCGCACGCGTCTTGGAGGCGGCGATTGGAGGCGGAGAGTTCGTCGATGATGCGTTGACGTTCCGCCACGACGGCTTCGAGGTCGGCGATGACCGCCGTTTGGGTTTGTTGCGCGGCGTCGCGCTGCTTGAGGGTCGCCTCGAGTTCGGCGATCCGGGTCTGCAGGGCCTCAGACTCTACGATCATCGGGTCGTTTTCTACGCTGCACCTGCTGCGGCATCCAATTCCCGCGGAACCTGCGTAAAAGATACGTTGCGAACCGCGGCCGAGCCGGCCCCGAGTACGAGCCACCAGAGCAATCCCACCTTCGGGAAGAACACCAGCAGGTCGAAGATCTGGTGCAGCGCGAGGGCCAGCGTCGCGCCGAAGGCGGCGAGCGCGAAGGCCGATCGGGACGCGCGCTTGCCCAGGCTGATCAGCGCCGCCAAGAGCGTGCCGACGGTCGCGAAGAAGAGCGCCAGCCCGCCCTCGGCCAAGCTCTGCAGGTAGAGGCTGTTGGCGTGCGTCTGCGCGTCGGTCACGCCCGCGCGCGGCAGTTCCAATTCGTAGTTGCCGCCCCCGACGCCGAGCCAGGGATGCATCCGCCACAATTCGAGCGCCGCGCGCCACAGTTCGGCCCGGGTCCCGAGCCCCGTCGGACGTTCCGGCGTGTCGAAGCTGGCGAACCGGCCGAGTACGCCGAGAGCGCCCAAGCCCACGAAGATCAGCAAGACGGTTCCGGCAACGTACGACGCGTAGCGCCGCGCCCGGGTCCCGCTCGCCCCCAGGCCCACGACCGCGCAACAGGCGACGGTGACCGCCAGAATTCCGCCGCGGCCCAGGGTCAACACGTCGGCGACGACGCAGAGCCCGAGCGCGACGCCGAGACGCCGCATCCTGCCGGCCAAGACGAACGCGAGAATCGCCGGGACTGCGACGTCGAAATAACCCGCGAGCTGATTGGGACCCTCGAGGGGACCGGCGATGCGCGGAAACGTCCGGCCGTGCAAGAGCAGCGACGACGGCGCGCCCGTCCATTCCTGAGCCAGCGCGAGCACCGCTACGAGCGAAGCCCCCGCGGCGAGAGCGTTTGCCGCGAAGCCTTCGTCGGGATCGGCGGCAAAAGCGAGCGCCGCGCCGCAGAACGCGGCGAGGTATTCGCAGGCTTTCGCGATCTCGCGGAGCGCGGGCGGCAGATAGTCCGCCCGGGTTGCGGCCAAGGCCGTCGCCACGACGATCGCGACTGCACCGAGCAAGATGGGCCGTACGGCCGGGGACCACAACGGCCCCGGCGGCGTGCGCCGCAAGGCCAGCGCTATGAGGAAGCCGACGAGCGCCGCCTTGGGCAGCGTGACCGTCGTGCCGGCCGCGGCGCTGCTGAGATCGAACGGATCGATTACGAGCAGCGCTGCCAGACCGTAGATGGGGCGAACCCAGGTGAGGCCCGCGGCGGCAAAGAGGGCGAAGAGATAGAGGGCCACGTGCCCGGCGCCGAGCGGGGCGGTCACCGAAAGGTCACGCGGCCCTCGCGCGCTTGCAGATCGGCGCGCACGTCGGCGTGGCGAAAGCGTCTGGTGAAGACGTAGCCGTCGATGACGGGATCCTCGAGCGGCTCGCCCAGCGGTTTGAGGAATTCCGGATACCACGCGGGGTCGGGCGTGGTGCCGTCGGCTTCGAGCACGTACGCTCCGCCGATGTTCTCGTAGCCCCAGCCGTATTGTAAATAGGTGTAGCGTTGCGCGCACGCGAGGTACGTCGCGAGGGAGAACGCGACGTTGCGTTTTGCTTCGGCGAGTTTGCGCTCGTAGCTCCAGTCCCGCACCTCCGGGTCGAAGAACGTAAAGCCCGGAAAGGCACGGGCCATGACGATCTTGCCCGCTTTTCCCAAGCCGATGACGTCGAGCATGTACTCCTTGAGCTTAGCGGGCTCGTGCTTGCCCACGATGCCGAAGTATTCGATCATGATCCCGTCGCAGAGTTCGAGCATCGACGGCAGACCGTGCCGGCCGGGCGCGGGCACGCCGTTGACGAGCAGCAATGCGGGTTCGGGCAGCGCGTCGAGCGCGTCGCGCAGCAACCGGAGCATCTCGGTGTGGTGCGGATGGTCGCCCTCGGGATTTGCGCCGTCGACGAAGACGCCGTCGATGTCGGGGTGCGCGACGATCTTCGCGCAACTCCGCGCCCACCACGAGCGAAATCCCGGGTTGGACGCGTCGCTCTCGAAACCGGTGCCCGCAGCGTTGGGAACGCGCCAGGCCGGGTCGTAGTCGGCGTACGCCGCGTAATTGCGAATGTTGCCCGGCACGCCCCAGAAGAAGAGCACCTTACAAGCCGGGTTCGCGCGCTTTATCGCGCTCGCATTGCGATAGAAGCCGGTCTCCTGCACGAAGCGGTCGTCGGGCGTCGAGCCGCGTCCGGTACCCGGCCCGAGGGCGATGAAGGCAAACCGTTGGGCGATGAAGTCGACCTCGGCCGGCGTGAAGTCGCCGCGGAATTTTCCGATCTGCGCCGCATACGGAACGCGCTCCCAACTGAAGGCCGGGTATCCGTTCGCCGGCGTGGGCTGCGCGGCGCTCAGGGGGCGCGCAGCGGCGAGGGCAAGCGCCGCCGACCCGCCCACGAACGCCGCTCGGCGCATTACGGCGGGAAGCCGATTTGGTCGATGCGCGCGCCGACGATGCGGCCGTCGGGCGCTTGGAAGTGTTGCGCCGGCGAGAATGTGATGCCGATCTTGTGGTTGCCCGGAACGCTCGGCGCGCTCGTCTCGAGCGAAAATCCGCCGACGCCGAGTTTCTGCACGATGACGGGCGTCCCGTCGACCGAGACGGTGGCGGTCGTCTTGAACGAGTCCGAGCCGAGGCGCGGGATCTCCCCTTGGATCTGCAAGCGTTTGGCGCCCGGCTGCGAGCGCAGGTTGAGTTCGCTCGCGTCGGAGACCCAACCGCCGTCTTCGTAGATGCCCGAGAAGACCAACTGCGGATTCTCGAGCGCCGTCGGGAGGTCGGTGATCCAAGACGGCGGCTCCCAACTGCGGAAGTCCTCGTCGGAAATCAAGCTGATGTCGCGGCCGAAGACGACCAGCTCGCGCGGATCGATCGCGATGTCGCGATTGAACCAGTTCATGAGCCCCGAGAGCGGCTTGCGGAAGTGCACGCCGTTTTCGCCTAGATCCAAACCGATGACCGAAATCCCGTGGACGTCGGCCGGTTCGAAGGCTTCCGACACCAGTCGTTCCGAACCGCTGCCGACGCCTGCGAGCGGCACGCTTTCCGCCGCGTAAATCGTAGCCGGCGGCAACTTGTTGCGGCCCTCGCTCTTGAGCGTCGCCGAAGCCCAGAACACCAGCCGCACGGGACCGCTCGGATTGACCGCTTCGAAGGCCTGATACCGCCCCAGGCCCACGAACGTGCCCACCCCGGATTTGAAGAAGTCGCGTTCGGGACGGTACAGCGTCGGGCTGCCGCCCGGCGAGCCGTCTTGCCACGCGCCGCTCCAGCCGTCGAGCCCGAAGAGTTCGCTCTGCAACGAGACGAGGTGATTGCGCACGCTGTTCCAGGGGCGCAACTGGATCAGTTTGTCGGGTTCCGCGTCGCCCGAGCGGTTGAGGATCGAGGCGTCGGCGCCCATCTCGAGCAGCCATTTCGGTTTGCCCGCGGGCATCCACGGCTCGCGGAAACGGTTGGGCGAGCCGTCGGCGGCGACGATCGGCGGAAAGGCCAGCGTCGCTAGCTGTTCGCGATTGCGGAACTCTTGCACGTCGATCTGCGCGTCTTCGTGCGCGGTCTCGGCATCGGGCACGCCGAAGATGGGACCGTCGCTGCGGAAGCGATTGAGGAAATCGTCTGAAAGCGTCGTCAACGGCGCCGCCGAGAAATACGCCTCGGCGAGCTTCGCGTACTCGGGTTCGTATGCGTCGATCGCCACGGGATCGGTGCCCACGGTCTTTGCGGCCGCGTCGAGATCCTGGAGCAGCTTGCGCGGCGAGGCCATCGGCAGTTGCGAGAACGTGTACCGCTCGGCGTCGGGCGCCGAGCGACTGAATTCGACGTACCCTTGTTGCGCGCCGATGCCGACCAGCGCGAAGGCCACGGCCACCGCACCCGCCGCCCACTCGGGGCGCTCCCGGCCCAGGATGCGCAAGAGTCCGTAGGTGCCCAGCGCCAAGCTGGCGACGAAGAACGGCTGGATGTACATGGCCGTTTTGAAGAGTGCGAAATCGTCGCGGTGCACGAAGAAGAATCCGCCGAGCAAGAGCATCACTAGAGCCGTCAACGCCGCCGGGTGAATGCGTCGCGCCGCGATCAGCACCGCGACGATTTGGAGCACGAGCAGCACGAGGCCCACGACGATCGCGATCGACATGTACGGATCGGCCGGATAGTCGGCGACCTTGACCAGTCCCCACAGATTGGCGATGCCGCTGGGCAGCAAAAAGTAGGGGAAGAGTACGTCGTGCGTGGGCAGGGTGGCCGAGTGGAAACGGTCGACGATCACCTGGGCCATCGTGCGGCCGTAGTTCCACAACACGAGGAAGGCGAGGCCGCAGGAGACGAGCGCCGCCGAACCTGCGATGTAGTCGGGCTTGCGCCGCTCCAGCACGGGCACGACGAAATGTTCGAGCACCATGGCCAGGAGCACGAACGGAAAGAGTTCCGGATAGGCCGCCACCACGAACGCCGAGATGAGCACGCGAAGTCCGATTTGGCCGGCGGGATTCTCGCGCACCGCTTCGGAGTCGGATTCGCCCAGGAGCGCGATCGCGCCGACGCAGCCCGACAGGCCGAAGATTTGTCCCAGCAGTTGCGAGAGCATGCCCAGCGTGGTCAACGACGACAGCGCCATCGCGATCCCTATGCACAGCGCGAGCCGCACGCGTAACTCGCGCGCCAAGCCCAGCGCCGCGGTCGCCCAGATCAGCATGAAATAGCCGGCGCCGATGAGCGGCATGAAGATGTTGAACGGGCGCATTCCGGCCAGCGAGGACACGACCGAAAGCAGCGTGTCGACGCCGACCCGCTCGTTGCCCATCACGCCCTGGAACCAGAAGCCTTCCTCGCTCAGGCGTTGGCCCGCAGCCACGTCGAGCGCGGCGGGCTGCGCGTAGAAGCCATAGCTCTGCAGACGCTGCGCGTCGGATGCGTAATTGATCATGTCTTCGTTGCTGAAGCTCAGCCAATTGGTGCCGAACTCGAGCGCCGGACGGCAGCTCAGCGCGAACGCGAACGGGAGCAAGATCAAGAACGGAGCGAGCGCGCGCCACGGCACGCGGGACTTTGCGCGCCGCACGTAGAGCGAATACCCGGCGAAGGCGCTCAGCACGATCGCGAGCGGCCAGGCGAATGCGTTCACCGGTAAGCCGAGGTGGTTGAGCAATACCGCCGGGATCGTGAAGGCCGCGGCGCCGAGCACGGGGGCGAGCAGCGCGTTGCGCAGCGAGTCGCGTTCGGGTACGAGCGCGACCGCGATCCCATAACCCACGAACGCAAAGAGCGCGAAGATCGCGCATTGCAGCAAGAGTGCGAGCATGACTACGCGGCGGGCCTCATCGGGTTACGAGCCGCTCAGCGCGCGGGCTACGCGCTTGGCCAGGAAGTCTTCGCCGCGCGCGGACATGTGACTGTCGTCGGTTCCGTAGAGCGGCGCGGGGTCCGACGACTTCGCGTGCGCGATGGCGTCGGCGTATTCGTCGTACTCGGTGATCGGCAGAGCCTTCGCGCCGTCGTACTCCAGCTTGAAATCTTGGAGCGAGTTGATCAATTCGCCCGGCAGCGCATGGCCGTTGGAGCTCTGCTGACGTTCGTACAGATTCTCGGTGTTCGACACGTCGTCGGGTTCGAACGTCCAGGCGATGGCGAGCTTGGTGTGTTCGGGCGCGAGCACCTTGAGCAGCGACTCGATGTGCGCGCGGAGGCCCGCCGCTCCGGCCGCCGCCGACGGTGGGGCGTTGTTCGGGAAGATCGCGTTGGCCGCGCCCGGCGTCATGTTGATCAGGATCTCGTCGAAGCGTTCGTCGGCGAGCACGTTCTTGATGTAGTCTTCCATCTGGGGCAGGCCGGCCGCGTCGATCCGGATCGGGTGACAGCGGACGGGCTTGGAGAATTTGTGCGACTCGTTCATGTACTTTTCGAGGTGCGCGCAGAACGAATCCTCGCCCAGGCTGTCCCAAAAGGCCCACGACGCGCCGACGTAGGCGATCTCGTAGTGGTTCGAGTCGGGCTTGATGCCGGTGCCCAGACCCGTCTCGGAAAGCCGGGTGGCCGGCAGACCGATGGCCCGGATACGCCGGTTCCCGGTGTCGGCCACGTAGAGCGTATTGCCGTCGAGTGCGAGGCCTGAGGGCGCGTTGAAGCGCGAATCCTCGCGCGTGCCGTCGCGGAAACCGGCGTTGTCGATGGGGCGTTCGGCCGTTCCCCCGGCAATCGTGCGCGTGAAGACCGTGGTGACGAAGGGCGGCGCCGGCAGGCGCAGATAACGCACCGTATCGGAGCGGATGTCGCTGAAGAAGAACTCGCGCGCGTTGCGCGGGACGAATTGGTACGGATCGCCGAAGGGCCGGTTTCCCTCAGCGTAGTTACGGATGTTGCTGACCGCGCCGACGCCGCCGCTGAGCGGCTGAATGATGAAAATCGACGGCGACGAGGCGATGAGCGTCGAGCCGCCCGCCGGGTCGGTCACGACCGAAAGCCCCAGGATCTGTTTCTCGCCGGTCGTCAATTTGACGCGGTTGAGGTGGCCGTCGCGACCCAGCCGCAAGACGCCCACGCCGTAGTCGGCAATGTAGAGGTTGCCGCGATCGTCGAAGGCCAAGGCGCGCGGGTCGCTGAGCCGGCCCGCCTCGGGCCCGGCCTCGTTGCCGCGCCGATCGCAGACCCCGGCCACGGTCGTTACCTGGTTGTGCGCGATCCTGCGCACGCAAGCGTTGCGCTCGTCGGCCACATACAGCGAGCCGTCCGGACCCACGGCGAGGCCCTGGGGGCGGTTGAAGCGTGCCGAGCCGGCGGGCCCGTCGAGAAAGCCGCCCTTGACCGAGAGCCCGGGCGGTTCCACCGGACCCGACCCGGCGAGCGTACCGACCCTGCCCCCGGGTGAGAGCGTCCGGATGCGTTGCGCGGCCTCATCGGCGATGTAGAGCGTACCGTCCTTGCCGCGGGCCAGCCCCGACGGCATCAGGAACGTCGCCGAACTCGCCGGCCCGTCGGCGATGCCCGGGTATCCCGAGCCTGCGACCGTTTTGACCTCGTCGGGTCCGCTCGGGGCAGCCGTCGGTCCGGCTGCTACGATCGTGCCTGCGGTCGCGTCGTCCGAGCCGTGCTGGGCACAGCCGGCAAGGGAAAAAGCGATCGCCGACAACAGGCAAACCAGACGAACGGACAGGGTTCGGGCCTTCATATCGTAGCGCTTCGCGTCCATTTCAGCCGGGTCATCTCCGCGGGTTTTGGCCTGCACTGCAGTGCGAGTGAGCGAAAAGGCTGCCGAAATCTTCAGCGAGCCGCCGGTGCGGGCGCGTTCGACCAGGGATGCAGGCCGGTCAGGCCGTCGGCGAGCGCTTGCGCAAAGAGTTCGTTACCGGCCGGCGTGAATTGCCCGTAGTCGGTATCGAAGAAGGGCACGTGCGGCCCGCGCTCGGCGTCGGCTAGCCGTTGGGCGAACGGCACCGCCGGCACGCCCAAACCGTCGACGTAACGCTCGGCCTCGAAGAAGCTCTGGAGGCCTCCGTCGATGCCGCCGCCCGGACCGAGATAGGTGGTGTAGGTCGATTCGTCGAGGGCGACTTGCGAGGCCACCGGCCGCACCGTGACGACCAGGGCCGTTCCCGCCGCTTGGAGCGCCGCAGCCGTGTGCTTCACGATGCCGTCGACGAACGGTTCGTCCGCAAAATACCGGCCGACGCCGTGCGGATAGCCGTCGTAGGCGCTCGGTCCCAACGACCACACGACCGCGTCGACGCTGCCCTTCTCGAGCTTATCCAGAATGTATTCGGCTTGCTGGGTCACGTCGCCCGAATTCAGACTGATCGTCACGACGTCGACGCGGCGATTGCCCAAGCCGTTCTTCGCACGCTCCGCCTCGAGCCGGCGTTGCAAGTCGGCGGCGATCGAATCGTCGGCCATCGAATGGTAGAACATCCCGTAATCGCCGACGATCGCGATGCGGTAGACGCCGGCCGGCTTCGGCGGCAGTGTATCGTCGCGCGTGTAGGCCCAGCGCGCATCCGGCGCGGGCAACAGCCGGATGCGGCGGTTGCCCGCGTCGGCCAAGACGATGTCGCCGTGCGCGTCGAGCGCCATGCCCATCGGATCGTAAACTTGCGCCGCCGCCGCCGGGCCGTCGGCGAAGCCGCCCTTCTGCTGCCAGTCCTTTTCGTCGGGTCCGACCATCAGGCGCGAGAAACCGTTGTAGGGGCTCCACGAGCCGGGGAATTTGGCGAAGAAGACGCCTTGCCAGGTGACGCTCGAGATTGCGGCCGAGTCCGGCCCGAGGCCCACGATGCCCGTCGGGCCCATGCCCGAGCTGCGTTGCGCCGTAGAGAACATCCCGTTGCTGCCGTGATCCTTGAAGCTGTAGTACGCCACCGAAAACTTCGACGCGGCAAACAAGACCGAGGAGTCGGGGCCCTCCCAGAGCGAGAGGCCGGTGAGGTCGGAGCCGGTGAAGCCGAGCGACCAGACGAGGCCGGCGGGCGTGATCACGCGCACGCCGACGGTGTAATCGGCAACGTAGATGGTGCCGTCGGAAGCGATCGCAATCGAGCGAGGTTCGAGGAAGGTTGCGTCCTTGAGTTCGCCGTCGGACCCGCCCGCGTTTTTCGGATCGCCCGCAAACGTGCTGACCACGCCGCCGGCGATCTTGCGGATGCAATGGTTGAAGGAGTCGGCGACGTAAATCGCGCCGTCGCCGCCGATGGCCACGCCCGTGGGCCGGTTGAAACGCGCGCTCAGCGCGGGGCCGTCGAGATAACCGCCCGCGACCTCGAGGCCCGAGGGCAGCGGCTCGCCCCCCCCCCCCCTCCCCGGCAGCCGGCCGCCGGGGGGGGGCCTGGGGGGGCGCGGGGCGCCGGGGGCG
>Ga0182012_10004757_pt1 | contig 14103 bp, 9 predicted proteins | sample 612S2SmetaG_FD_120486 | JGI IMG/M metagenome (GOLD analysis project Ga0182012, IMG submission 120486) | Permafrost microbial communities from Stordalen Mire, Sweden - 612S2S metaG | ecosystem: Environmental > Terrestrial > Soil > Wetlands > Permafrost | place: Sweden: Stordalen | collected... | reverse complement strand
GCCCTCAACTGATCCAGCAAGATGCAGGAAGGGCTGGTCGTGACGTCTGCGAGCGAGTTCGAGTTGTTCGCGGATGATTCGGCCGCGCGGCACGCCTGCTTTTCTAGACGTCTCTTCGAGCCAACCTGCTAAATCCTCCGGCAAACGCACGGTAATTGTGTTACTCATCTGCTCGGATTGTAACACAGCTTGTGATTCTACCTTCCGGCTTAACTTGACGTATAGTCGGCTATGGTGACAACTGCCCTTCGATCTCGAAGCGCCTCAAGGCCTTCGGGGACGCGCATGTTGACCCAACCAACCGTTGTATCGTTTGGGCCGCCATACCAAGTCATCTTAAAGCCGAGGATGTCTTTGTAGGAGCGGTCGGCGGCAAGCGGTCGGCTGCGGTCACGCCTACATGGATGATCCGCTGGGAACCGCCGTCGATAAAGCGCCAGCACAGCAACCGCGTAAGTGGCACTCTTCTTGTTAAACTGGCAATGCCATGACTATCCAGAACATCAAGCGTGAAATTGAAAAGCTTCCGCTCGATCAGGTGAGCCAACTGCAGGCATGGCTCAATCAGCAGACCATGGACGGTCAGCCCATTGATAAACGCATCCAGGCCGACGCCGCGGCGGCCAAGCTGTATTGGTGGTCAAAGAAGCCATAGAAGAAGACGCTAAAGGCGAAACAACTCCGCTATCGCTATAGCCCTCGGTGAGTCTTGGGGTACAAGCGCGCGAATGGTTGGCCTTGGTTCAGGATCAGCGAGACGGGCAAGATTGGGCCGCAGGTCAATCGATATTCCGGTTCAACTCCTTCACTCTTCACTAAGGATTAATGTACGGCGAACAACAGGGTTTTTCGACCGGCTTCGGCTCCATCAGCTCTGTCCGGGTGTAGTTGACATCGTATAAGTTGAGCTGCCACTTGCCGTCGCGGCCGATTTTGGGGGCTTCCGGTGGTTTAATGCCGCGGCTCGTTACCGTCTTGAAGCCGGCTTGGATATCGGGTACGCCGAGCGCCAGATGGTGCATGACGCCCAGTTGTTTAGGCGAAGGGTTGACGTTGCCCAGCATGTACTCCAGCCAATCATGGCCTTCGGGCACGCGCATGTCGACCCAGCGAACCGTTGCATCGTTAGGGCCGCCATACCAAGTCATCTGGAAGCCAAGGATGTCTTTGTAGAAGCGGTCGGCGGCAGCTTGATCGGCTACGGTCACGCCCACATGGATGATGCGCCGGGAAACGCGGGTGGCTGGCATTAATTTGCCGAAATTGCGGCTTTCGATAGAACCTTTGAGGTATTGCACGAAGACGACGGTGTGGTGATCGGGATCGGTGAGTTGCAAGCTTAGATTGCCGCCGGTATCTTTGTGCAGATTAGCGGGCACGGGAACGTTTTGCGCGGCGAGATAGGCGCGCAGTTGTTTGAGATTGGTGGTCTCAAAGGCGATGTGATCGAGGCGGTCTTGCGTTTCGCTCTTGAGATGGGGCGAGACTTCGATGTATTGATGGTCGTTTACTTTAAAGAGACCCGGGGAGAGTTCGGCGAAGCCTAAGCCTGCGCCATAAAATGCCTGCCCGGCGGCCAAGTTATCGGTTTCCAGGGCAATGTGGGCAACGCCAATGATCGGCGGACGCTTGGGGGCATCGCTCGCGATGAGGGCGAAAGAAACGGCGAGCAACAAGGCGCCGGAAGTGCGAGGTGATTTCAACACCTTTCGATCCTATTACAACCGGCATGAACTTTTCGCCCTAATTTTTCATGGTGTAATAGCGAAGGTAACCAGATATGCAATTGATGAAACGTAAAATTCTGAGCCTTGGCTTAACGGCGCTGGCGGCAAGCGCGGCGGCGTTTGCGCAAGGTGACAGACCAAGTCCGCCAGCAACGGCAAAAGTGGAACTGAATGGCAAGACCATCACCATTGATTACAGCCGCCCATCGATGCGTGGCCGCAAGATAATGGGTGGCTTAGTACGGTACGGGGAAGTATGGCGAACCGGAGCCAATGAAGCGACGGCGCTAAAGGCCGATGTAGACCTTGATATTGGTGGGACTAAGATACCGGCTGGCAGTTATACCATTTATTCCTTACCATCAGAAGGAACGTGGAAGTTGATCATAAATAAACAAACGGGGCAATGGGGAACAGAATATGACCAATCCCAGGACTTAGCTCGCGTTGATCTGGCAAAAAGCACCTTGCCGAGCCCGAAGGAGCAGTTTACGATGGAGTTCGTAAAGAAGAGTGGAGATACTGCCGATTTGGTTCTTGAATGGGAGACGACTAAGCTATCGGTACCAGTACGAGCTCAATGAGGCGAGAGGGCTTCTTGATATAGCCGTAAGTGGTTGAAATTGATAGACTAAAAGGTGAGACCGGAGGCGGCGAGCGCCGATTTTCAACCACATGACCGAGAATGTAGCTTTAGAGACAGCAAATCCAGCGGCGGCTAGTATCGACTGGGCGAGCCTTTCAGGCGGCATGCTCGATGGGGGATGCGAACTGAAGGAGGTTCTCGAAGCTCGGGAGGGTGCAGCGCGCTTCCGGGTACGGATTCTGGGATCGGGCGGCCGGCAAGGCACAGGTTATTTTCTGCAGCTGCCTGCGAAAGAGGCCGAGGATCAACTCGATATTTGGCACACGCTGCGGGAGATTCAGCATCCGAACTTGAACCGGCCCTTAGCGGTTGGTAGACAGCCGGTGGGTGGCGCGGACAGCATTTATATGGTGCTGGCGGAGGCGGATGAAAAGTTATCCGCAGTGGTGCCGGAGAGGCCGCTTGAATGGGAAGAGGCGGCAGAAGTATTGCAGTCTCTGGAAAAAGCGCTGGCGCATTTGCATGCGTGCGGTCTGATTCATGGAAGCGTTTCGCCGGAGACCGTGCAAGCGGTTGGCTATACCATTCAACTCGATACCGAGAGTGTGCGGCGCTTAGGCAGCAAGCCGCGGATCGAATGGGCTAAAGCGCAATATCTTGCGCCCGAGAGCAAAGGCGCGAATAGCACGAAAGCCGCCGACGTTTGGTGTTTAGGCGCTACGCTTTTCGAGATTCTTACGCAAGAGCGCTGTGGCACCCCGGGGGCGGAATTAGAAAAAGGCTTGCCTTTGGGTGGGGTGATCGCGCGGTGTCTGGAAAAAAATCCGGCCACGCGTTGCACCTTGAAAGAGACGTCGGAATTGGAAGCAGTTCAGCCGGGGCCGCCCACTCTGGAGCCTGTCAAAGCAGAGCCCGCTCAAGCGAAACCGCCAGTGGCTAAGCCCGAGGCCACCCAACCAGTCGTGCCGACAGAGGCCAAGGTGGCCGCACCCGTTCTCGAAATCAAAACAGAGGGCAAGCCGGCAGCACCAAAAATCGCGGAAGGTAACGCCGATGCCTCCAATGGGGCCAAGCGAACAGGGGACAATCGCATTCCGGGAAGTTCGCCGGTCGGGACGCGGCCGGTGGCTACTCCACGGGTGCCGCACCCGTTGACGCCCAAGCCGACAACCAAGCAGGTGACTAAAGACGACATGGCCTTGGTGCCAGTAGGGAAAAGACATCGCCGAGTGCAGGGCAAGCGTCAGCCGGTGAGCGCGCGGATCCGCACGCTGGATGAACCGCTGAACGAAGGGCACGACGAGGCGGGGGGGCACGCGCCGGGCGTAGTGGCACGGGTGCTCGCGGTGGGTAAGAAAGCGAATTTTGTTAGAGCCTTTGTGGCGGGCTCTTTGCTGGCATCGCTGGTCATAGCGGCATTTGCGTTCATCATTATTCCCAAGTTTCAGTCGGCGAACGATCCGATTGCGAACCTCGCGGTTGGACAACCTCAGTTACCGAACAACTTGCCTGTAGCCAGCGGCGGTGGGCCTGGCCCTGCCGGCGTGGCGGGCGCAGGATCGCAAACGCAAGAACCTGGAGCGGCGATTAATCCGAACGATTTTTCGGGCAAAACGACCGATGCCCCGGCGGAGGTTCACGATTCCGAGCCTTCCTCCCCGGTCAGACAAGAGAGATTTCACGTGGTGTTGGCCACCTTCGCCTCCAGAACCGAGGCGGCGCAACGGTTAGACAAAATCGCGCAACAACATCCCGACCTATTCCTGCAACTTTTGACCGGCAGGACGGGTTTAGGGGAACGGCGTTACTCCGTCATTGTCGGCGGCCCTTTGTCGCGCAACGAAGCAGACCAAGTCCGCATCAAGATTCAAAACAAGGGTGTGCAAGACGTGCAAATTGTTCCTATCGCGAACTGACTCCCTTGAAAATTACCCTGTGCGGCAGCGTGGCGGTGAGCAGCGCGAAACAGGGGCCTCCCCCTGCGGATCGGACAGTTCAGAGTTGTCGAAAACAGCCCGGTATGTCCCCAGTTTCGCTTTTGGACTTGCGTGGATGGCGGTGCTCAGCGGACGGCCGGTTCCAACTTCACCAGCATCTGCTCTTTGCGGTAAATCAGCGTAGACGTGTTGTAACTGGCTAGCTCAAAACCGTGGCCGTGGGTAATGGCGTCGGTGGGGCAAGCTTCTACACAGTAACCGCAGAAGATGCAGCGGTTGTAATCGATGTTATAAACCTGGGCGTAGCGGTCGCCGCCGCTGATGCGCGTTTCGGCGGTGTTTTCGGCGGCTTCAATGTAGATGCAGTCGGCCGGGCAAGCAGCGGCGCAGAGGAAGCAGGCGACGCATTTTTCGAGACCGTTTTCGTCGCGCTGCAAGACATGCGCGCCACGAAAACGCTCTTGCAATTGAGCCGGACCATCGGGATATGCCTCCGTGATGGCGGGTTGGAGCATTTCCTTGAAGGTTATGCCCATGCCTTTGGCAATCGCTGCGGCATTGCCAAATACTTCACCAATGTTGGCCATGATTTTAGGTTAGCTCATTGCCGATTTTTGTAGCGGCGGCGTTCTGTACGCTGGACCGGAAAGCGCGCCTGTGCTAATGGGTACGAAACACCCCGTATGGAGTAAGTTGCATGTTTCACGAAACGTTTTTGACGCAAGCCGATAGGGTACATAGCGGAAAAAACTCTTGAAACATTCAAAGACCAAGCAAAAAAAAAGAGAGGTCCTGAAGAGGACGGCGATTGCGGTGCTGCTGGCCGGGAACATGGGATGGGCACAAAGCACAATTCAGCCGCAGGATAGGTTACGAGAGGCAATTGCCGACGGCAACATGATTACGCTGGAGGGAAATGTGCATCCAGCGTTAGCGCATGCAGAGACTGCCGGGGCGGTAGACGCGAGCTTCCCGATGGAACACATGATTCTCCTGCTCGAGCCCGACCAAGCGCAACAAGCGGCGCTGGATGAGCTGGTGGCGCGGCAACAGAATTCAGAGTCGGCGGAATTCCATAAGTTTTTGAGTCCGCAAAGTTTTGCGGCGCGCTTCGGCGCGTCGCAAAACGACATTGACAAGATCACGGGCTGGCTCAGCCGGCACGGCTTCACGATAGAGGAGGTAACGCCGAATCATTTATCCATTATTTTTAGCGGTGACGCGTATGCAGTCGAGAACACATTCAAAACGGAGGTGAAGCAATATAGCGTAAACGGTGAATTGCATCATGGCAACGCGAGCGATCCGCAAATACCCGCGGCGCTCGCGGGCCTAGTCAAAGGCGTGGTGAAGATGCACGATTTTCATGCGAAGCCGTTTGCGCATGGCTTGCGGACCGTGGATTTGAGCAATCCCGACTATACGGTGACGGCTAGCACGCACTATATGGGACCGGCCGATTTCACACAGATTTACGATGTACGCGCCTTATATGCGAACGGACTGAACGGTTCGGGGCAGAGTATTGCGGTGGTAGGGCGGTCGAATGTCAATCTTTCCGATATTGCGGCATTCCGCTCGCAGTTCGGCTTGCCCGCTAACAATCCGACGATCATCGTAGCGCAAGGCAGCAATCCGGGAGTTACTAATAATGGCGATGCGGAGGAAGCGACGCTGGATGTGGAATGGGCGGGCGCGATCGCGCCGCAAGCGCAAGTGAAATTCGTGATTTCGGGGAGCACGGCGACGGCCGATGGCGTCGATTTGGCGGCCATGTATGCGGTCAATCACAATGTGGCGCAGGTCTTGAGCGTTAGCTTCGGAACGTGCGAAACGGAAATGGCATCTTACTCCTCGTCGACAGGAGGCACGGAGTTAGCGTTTTATAACTCGTTGTGGCAGCAAGCGGCGGCGCAAGGCATGACGGTATTTGTTTCGGCCGGCGATAGCGGCGCGGCGGGCTGCGATGCTTCGAATGCGAGGCGCGGCACGCAGCGGGCGATCAACGGCATGTGCAGTTCGCCCTATGCCACGTGCGTGGGCGGAGCGGAATTCAATGAGGGCAGCAATCCAGGACAGTATTGGCTGGCGGGCAACAATGCGACGTTAGGCACGGCGCAAAGTTACATTCCGGAGGTTGTGTGGAACGAGAGCGGATCGGGTCTGGCGGCGGGCGGCGGCGGCGCGAGCATTCAATGGCCTAAACCAAGCTGGCAGACCGGGCCGGGCGTGCCGGCCGACGGCGCCCGCGATGTGCCGGATTTGGCGATGAGCGCGGCCGCGCACGATGGCTATCTGATTTATTACAACGGCAACCTAAGCGTGGTGGGCGGCACCTCGGCTGCCTCACCGTCGCTGGCAAGTTTGTTCACGATCGTGAATCAAAAATATAGCGGCATGCAGGGCAGCATAAACCCGACGTTGTATGCGTTAGCAGTGAAGCAGTCGCAGGGGGCGGTGGCGGTTTTTCACGACATCACCTCGGGCAACAACACTGTGCCGGGCGTGGCGGGCTACGCGGCGGGTGTGGGCTACGATTTGGCGACCGGGCTCGGATCAGTGGATGGCTTGCAACTGGTGAATCACTTTCATGACGTGTCATTGAACGGCACGTTTAGTCTGACCTTGAGCGCGGCCACGGCGTCGGCGCAAGCCGGACAGAACGCCTCGATGAACGCCACGGTGGCTGTGAGCGGCGGATTCAACTGGCCGGTAGCGCTCTCGGTGAGCGGATTGCCGGCGGGTGTGACCGCTTCTTTTAACAGTGCCACGCTGGCGGCGCCGGGTTCGGGAACAACTGCGCTGCTGTTTGCCGCCGGCATTAGCGCGGCGAGCGGCACTTATACGGTGACCGTGACGGCAGCCGGCGGGAGCGTAACGAAAACGGCGACGATCACACTGACGATAACAGCGATTCCTCAGACGTGCTCGCTGACGGCGTCGGCGACGGCATTGTCGATGACGGTCGGAAATGCCACCAACATTAAATTAACGTGCACTTCACCCAAGGGCAACCTGCCGGCCAGCCTGGCGCTGGCCGTGGGCACAAGACCGACAGGGGTAACCACTTCGTTATCACCCGCAACGCTGACACCCGGAACGGGCAGCAGCACGTTAGCTATCACGACAGCGACGACGGCGAGTGCCGGAACGTTCGCTTTAGCGATCACCGCAAGTGGTGGAACTTACACGCAGACGATCAGCGTGCCGATCACGCTGGTGATACCTCCGAATTTCAGCGTAACGACGAACAGTGCGGTGAGCGTGATGCAGACCGCGACGGCAACGCTACCGGTGATTTCAGTTCATGCGGGTTCCTTCGCCAGTGCCGTTTCGCTGGCGGTGAGTAGTTTGCCGGTTGGTATGACAGGGACGTTCTCACCTGCTGCTATCAGCGCACCGGGTGATGGGACGAGCATTCTCACCTTGGCGCCTACGATCACGACTCCCGCGGGGAATTACACGATTCAAGTCGTGGCGAGCGGCGGGGGACTTGTCAAGTCAGTGCCGGTAGTGGTTACGGTTACAGCGACGCCCAACTTCACGCTGGCCGCGAGCCAGACGGCGTTGACGATTCAAGCCGGTCAGGCAGCAGGGGCGATGAGCGCCACCATCAGGAATTTGACGGGCAACTTCAATTCGGCGGTAGCGCTGAGTGTCTCCGGCTTGCCTGCGGGAGTGACGGGTGGGTTCAGCCCGGCTACGCTGGCGGCGCCGGGTACAGGAACCAGCACGCTTACCTTGACCGCTGGGAGCACGGCGGTGGCCGGCCAATACAAAGCGACCATTTCCGCCACGGGCGGAACGGTGACACAGACTTCGAGTCTCTTGTTGACCGTAGTGGGCGGGCCGGGCTTCACATTGAAGAGCAGCGTTACCTCGGTGGCGCTGACGGCGGGCGCATCGTTCAGCACCACGCTCAGCTATACGGCGGTCAATAGCTTCAATTCAGCGGTGACGCTGGCCGTGGGAACGCTGCCGGCTGGCGTTACGGCGACACTTTCCTCGCCGACAATATCGGGGACTACCGGCAGCGCGTTGCTGACTATCCAGACCGCAACGACAACGCCCGCGGGCAGTTATTCGATTACGGTAGCAGGGACATCGGCTCTGATTACGACGGCCCAGCCCAGTCAAACAGCGGCTATTACGCTGACGCTGGGATCGGTTCATACAACCTTAAGCGCGGCGACGCTGACGGCGGCGCGGAGTGGGTCGGCTTCTCTCACGGTTAGCACAACTGCCACCAACTTTACCGGCAGTGTCATCTTCACCATTTCCGGTTTGCCGGGCAACGTGAACTGCACGTTCGTGCCGAATGCGGTGGCCGGAACGGGCAGCACTAAATTGACGATTTCGCCCACGACGAACGCTAAACCGGGTACGTACACTGTGACGGTAACCAGCACGGCAGGCGGTACGGTTGCGACGAATAACGTGCAACTGACGATTGCATAGCGGCGGACGGCGGGAGGTTGGCCAGACCAACCCGGAGTGCCCCCTTTGCTCTCGGACAAACCTCTGAAGTTAGGCATTCCGCTCAGCGCAAAAATAGCTAGAATGGCGGATAGTGCGAGTTCTGATTTTCCTGCTGCTGTCCGCCTTGCTGCTTTGCGGTGAAACTTTCAAGCTGTATCTGAAAGACGGCAGTTTTCACATGACGCGCGAGTACAAGCGCGATGGCGACCGTATCAGCTATTTCAGCACCGAGCGCGGTGAGTGGGAAGAGATACCGGTCCAGTTGGTAGACCTCGATAAAACCGAAGCCGAGCGCAAAGCCAAGCGCGCGGCCGAAGGGCAGGAAGCGCGCGAAATGGACGAGGAAGAAAAGGCCTTGCGCGCGCAGCAAAAGGAAATCTCGGCGATCCCTATGGAGCCTGGCGCGTACTTCATGCGCGGCAAAACCGTGGACACGCTGGCGCTGGCGGATTATCAGGTCATCACCAATAAGAAACGCCAAGCTCTGAAGTATCTTTCACCGGTTCCGCTGGTGCCGGGCAAGGCGGTGGTTGTCATCAAGGGTGACCGGTCTAAGTTCACGGTAGGCGAAGAGCGCCCGGAATTTTATTTCCGGCGCGACAAACAAGAGCGCTTCACGATTGTCAAAGTCACTCCGACCAAGAAAAATACGCGCGTGGTCGAGAGCTTATCGATTCAGCCGGTGGTCAATCAGGCGGTAGAGCAGCGCCAGGAAATTCCCGTTTTTCAGCAGGATATGGGGAATGGCCTGTTCAAAGTTTGGCCGGAGAAGCCGCTGGAACCGGGCGAATATGCCATGGTTCAGTTCGGCGGAAGCGAAGAAGTCCCATCGGAGATCGACCTTTTGGTCTGGGACTTCGCGTATGTGCCGGTAGCCCACTAGAAACATTGCCTACATCTGACCGCAATGTGTACTACACTAACCTCTATACCTTAGTCTTGCCAAGTTCGCTGGGGTTGCTAGTTCCGTAGGCACCGTTGGCCTGCAATCAAATCCAACTTTTAAAGGGGTCTATATGTTAAGACGTAGTGCCGTTTTGATAACGGCGTTGCTGGCAGTGCAATTGCTGATTTTTGCGCAAGCGTTTCGCGGATCGCTAGCGGGGAGTGTGGCGGATGCATCAGGCGCCGCGGTGGCCGGTACAGAAGTGAAGATCGTGAATAAAGGCACGGGCGCGACGCGGAGCGCAGAGACCACATCTTCGGGCGAGTTTAGTTTTGCCGATTTGACGCCGGGCATCTATACGGTGACAGTTGTCAAAACAGGCTTTCAAGCATTTTCACAAGAAATTGAAGTAGCGGTCGGCAAAAGCGCCAGCCTGCCGATCACGTTGGGGATGGCCTCGCAAACGCAGACAATCGAAGTGCAAGCGGCGGCCGCGACACTGGAAACCAACGATGCGGTTCTAAATGCGGTCGTGGACACGCGGGCGGTGAACGATATTCCATTGAACGGGCGTGATTTTACGCAATTGCTGCGGCTTACACCGGGCTATAACGACACGGGTTCGACCAACGGCGCACGCACCAATCAGAACAACTGGCAGATTGACGGCGCGGACAACAACGATTTTTGGCACAACATCAATGCCGTGAATCAGGGAAGCATCTCAGGTGTGGCGGGCGTTCTGCTGCCCATCGACGCTATTCAGGAATTCAATCAGCAAGCGTCGGGCGGGGCGGATTCGGGCCGCAACCCCGGATCGAGCGTGAACGTAGTCATAAAGTCGGGCACCAACCAACTGCACGGAACAGCTTATTATTTCAACCGCAACGAAGCGCTGGCGGAGAAGAATCCGTTTGCGCCTCCAGACTCGAAAAAACCGCTGCTGCGGAACGAGAACTATGGATTTTCGCTGGGCGGGCCGATCATCAAGAACAAAACCTTCTTTTTCCTGACTTATGAGAAGCAGAAATTCACGGCGGGCAACTCGGCGGAAGCGACGGTGCCGTCATCGGCCTGGATTTCCCAGGCGCAAGCGCTCATGGCAAGTTACGGCGTGCCGGTAAATCCAGTCATGGTTCGAGTTTATAACTTGCTTTGGCCGTCGAGTATCGCCAACGCGCCGGGTACGCCCGATAACTACTTCAGCAACTCTCCGTCGAAATACAAGAGCGACAACGGCGTGATCCGGCTCGACCACTCCTTTACCGATAACGAAAAGATTTCAGCGCGGGCATTCCTGGGAACGGGCGAAGCGACCGCTTTCTCGGGTTCGGTTTATGGCGAGTATTTTCAGAGCGTCCCCAGCAGGCAACCGAACTATGCGGTGCAATTGGATTCGATCTTCGGCCCGCGGACGGTGAACCAGCTGCTAGCGGCTGTCAATTTCTTCCAGCAAACCTTTGACGATTCCAACCACGGCCAGAACCTGCCCGGCATCGGCTTCAACACCGGCGTGACCAACCCCGGGGATTTTGGTTCGCCCAACATCAACATAGCGGGCTTCAATAATGGCGGAGTCGGGGAAACACCGTATCTGGGCAGGACAGACACAACCGGACACTTGACGGACAACCTGTCGTACACGATGGGCAACCATCAATTGAAATTTGGCGGCGAGTTCCGGGTGTCGCGGCTGGATGTGTATTATCAACGCAACGTGCGCGGATCGTTTTCCTTCAATGGGACGGCGGGCCCGTGGGACACAGCCTCGCCCGTAGGAGCATTGGCGGATTTTCTGGCCGGGTACCTGGGGCCAACGGCCGGCGCAGCTTCGATTTCAACAGGCCAACCGCAGCGCGTTTACCAGGAGGATGCAGTTTCCTGGTGGGCTAGCGATTCCTGGAGAGTCAACCAGAAGCTCACTTTGAACTATGGCGTGCGCTATGAATACAACCAACCGCTACACGAGCAGAGCGATAGAGGCATTTCCACATTCCTGCCTTCTTCGCCGACGGGCTTTGCCATCGTGGGCCAGGGAATATCGTCACTCTATCCGGCCGACAAAGATGCTTTAGCACCGCGTTTTGGCTTTGCTTATACGCCGGTGCGCGGCGGCAAAACGGTTATTCGCGGGGGCTACGGAGTCTACTTCGATGTATTGAACGGCAACTACTTCATAGACGGCGCGAGCGGTGACGGAGAACGCGGCGTGTCGCGCAACCCGGTGGGCAAAACTCCGGTGTTCGGCGTAACCGCCGGCACCAATCCCGCCACCGTCGTGCAGGATGGCGTGCCGATCTTCGGAGGCGCTCCCACGCCGCCGTTTGGCGCTTTCGGCATCAACCAGAATATCCGCTCGCCATATACGCAGAATTTCAATATCAACGTGCAGCGCCAGCTTTCACGCAACACTCTGTTGCAGATCGGCTACGTGGGTAGCCAGTCGCGCAAGTTAGCGGATAAACGGGATATCAATCAACCGCTGCCCGACCCAACGGGTCTGCTGACGGAGCAGGAAAGACGGCCGTTCTATTCCCAGTTCCCCGATATTTCGGGTATAACCTGGCTGGAGACTGCGGCGAATTCGCAATATAACTCGCTGCAGACTTCCATTCGCTCGACAGGCTTCCATGGCTTGACCGGGCAGTTTTCTTACACGCTCGCGCATGCGCGCGACGACATGTCTTATGCGCGCTACGCCGAACCGGAGAACAGCTATTGCCTGAAGTGCGACTACGGCAACTCCGATTTCGACATTCGCAGCAACGCCAGCGCCTACGCGATTTACGACGTTCCCAACTTCATCAAGTCGAAGCCCCGGCTCGGCGGCGGTTGGCAGTTGAACGCGCTATTCGTAGTCCATACCGGAACGCCCTTCAGCGTGACGACCGGATCCGACCCGACGATCTTCGGTGGAGGAGACCGGGTGGATCAGGTTGGCGCTCTTTTTAGCGGCGTAACGCCTGTTGCCAATACCTCGGGCAACTACGCCAACGGATATCAGTACTTTAATCCCAACGCGTTCGCCTTGCCGCCGACCGGCAGCTACGGCACCACGAAGCGGAACCAGTTCTATGGGCCGGGATTCAACGCGCTTGACTTCTCGATCATAAAGTCAACCCACATCACGGAGAAAGTTTCGGCCGAGTTCCGGGTTGAGATCTTCAATTTGTTCAACCGGCTGAACCTGAGCGGTCCGGACACCAATATAGACGATAAGGGTGGTACGTTCGGCCAAATCAGCGCCACCGTGCAAGCCTACAATTCGCCGGGCATCGGCAACGGCGAACCACGCAACACGCAGTTAGCGCTGAAGATTAAGTGGTAGTTTCTTAAGTGCGCAAAAAGGGGTTGGCGCGAAAAACGCCAAACCCTTTTTTTCTTCCGCAACGGTAGCGCTGCGAATTCAGAACATCCTAGCCATCTGCCGTTTTTGATCTGCCGGACGCTTCTTCGATGAGTTCTTTCATCGCGCGACTGGCCGGCGTTTGCATTTCCGACAAGCCAGCGACCACCGCCTGGCGGTCTCTTTGGTCGCGGTTCTGACTCACCTTCCACTTGCCCTCCAGACGGCGTATGGACAACTCGAAACCAACAATGCCCTTCAGCAAGGACGCGATGAAATCGGGCGGAGCATCACTCAATTTCCAGGGCGGCGAGAAGCCGGCTTCCTGTCGATCGGTCAGTGATGCAAGATGCGCCATGAGCCAGCTTTCGTCCTGGACGATACGCAGAGGGCCATAGGCATGGACCACAACGTAATTCCAAGTGGGGACTTCCTTGCCGTCTTCGTCTTTGCCGGGATACCAGCCGGCGGAAATATAGTGCTGCGGCCCACTGAAAATGGCCAGCGCGTCAACCTCGGTGGATGCGTCTTTCCATTGCGTGTTGGCTCTGGAGACATGGCCTTTTAGGACGCCGAACTCGGAGCCGTCGTTTTCATAGACGAGCGGGATGTGCGAAGCAGTTAGTCCGTTCTTGTTGAGTGTTACGAACGCGGCCAGAGGGTAAGCCTCCATCAATTGCTGGAGGACTGGCAGGCGCGTTTCTAAGTTCGCGTTTGGTATGTACATGACAATTCTTTACGATAGCCTCTGGCCGAGACACACTGCGGGTGTGGCGGTTGCTGGAATGAGATGGCTCGACGGCGCGGGCTGGCGATTCGGTCACCTCGGCAGGCGGAAACGCTTGCCCCACCTGGTCAGTTTTTCATCGTTTTGGGGATGCTAGCCGAAGTTCGTTACGAAAGGGGAAAAAACTAGGCTAACCCATTTAGAATCGGTTCAGGCAATGGCCGAGTCTACACTACATTCGCGATTAAACTGAAGATGGTCTGGAAGATGGAAGCCAAGCTGGCGGAGCAAAGTTTTTTGCGCGGCGGTGGGCTCGGTAATGCGGCGCAGCCGAATTTCGCGGCCATCGGTGGTGGGCAGAACGATGTCGGCGCTTTGCAGTGTGGACAGCAAGGCAATCGCCTTCATTGGCGTC
>Ga0182012_10004754_pt1 | contig 14105 bp, 5 predicted proteins | sample 612S2SmetaG_FD_120486 | JGI IMG/M metagenome (GOLD analysis project Ga0182012, IMG submission 120486) | Permafrost microbial communities from Stordalen Mire, Sweden - 612S2S metaG | ecosystem: Environmental > Terrestrial > Soil > Wetlands > Permafrost | place: Sweden: Stordalen | collected... | reverse complement strand
GGTTGCAGGGCATTCGTTCTTCCGGTTTGCTTGTCCGCAATCTCGCGACCCGCTTCCTGAGCAGCGATCGTCCACTAGTGCTAACCGCAAATCGAACAACCGTTAACAGTAAGTGTTGCTGATAAAACATGCTTGCGCTTCTTGACAGGGCCGAAGGCCAAACCTAAGCTTGGGTCGTGAGAAAACGTTACCCGAAATCGATACTGCCCTACGCAATCTGTCGGGAGGGAACGAGCGGAACGTGCTCAGATGCTCGGCGGCATAGACTTGCAACACCGTGCGGCTGAACCCGGGGTCGCAGTTTCAGGTACAACCTGGACCCCAGCAACTTCATTCTTGGAGGCTGTCGGATGTTCAAAGCCAAGTTCTCCCGAACGCGTATTTGGGCTGCGCCGCTGTTGCTCACCGTATGCCTTATACGCATGGCCCCTACCGGTCTCGGCCAGGCCACTACCGGGCAGATTGTCGGCGAGGTAACCGACACCTCGGGCGCGCTGATTCCAAGAGCGACGATCACGGCTACCGATGAGAACAAAGGCGTTACCTTTACAGGTGTTACTGACGCTAGCGGCCGCTTTACGGTGCTCAGCATGCCGCCAGGATCGTATTCGGTCATAGCTTCGGCGGCCGGATTTGGCGAATCGAAGTTCACTCACGCGGTGTTGACCATTGACCAGCATATGGAGCTCAACTTCAGGCTGCAGGTGGGAGCTGCCAGGGCCTCTGTCGAAATCACGGACGCACCTCCCGTCCTTCAGACACAATCGGCCGAGGTCGGCACTACCATCGGCGGTCAAACCATCGTCGACTTACCGCTTCAAGGCCGCAATTTCTATGACCTGACCACCCTCGTGCCCGGGGTGGCCGTCGTCGGGGGCAGTATCAACAGCTTCGCGCTCTCTGTGAGCGGCCAACGTGAATTTGGAAACTCCATCCAGTTGGACGGCGTGGAATCCACTACCAATCGGACTCAAGACGTTACGGTTACACCGAATGTGGACTCGGTGGAAGAGTTCAAGGTCGTTACAGCCTCCTATAACGCGGAATTTGGCAACGCCGCAGGTGGAGTCATTGCCGTCCAGACGAAGGCCGGCACCAACAAGATTCATGGCGACGGATTCGAGTTCTTTCGGCCGCCGTTTCTGGCCGCGCGCGAGACGCTCATCGGCGTAGGGACTCCGCAGCCGCCTTCGCAACTCAGGCAGCACAATTTTGGCGGTACGCTTGGCGGTCCCATCAAGCGGGATCGCGCTTTCCTCTTCGGTGCCTATGAGGGTGTTCGCCAAAAGAACGCATACTCCTATGTCGATTCCACCGTTCCGTTCGGCCTTATAGGCGTCGAGCCCAACGGCGATGTCAACTTTGCAGGACTGGTCGATCCCTATTCGGGCAACTCAGGCGGACCTCCCGCCGGAACCGTCGATCCCATTTTCGACCCTGTTGTCACCGCGGAGAACTGCGTTTACTTCTACTGCACCGCAGCCCAACAGTTCGCCGGCAACGTCATTCCCAAGTCCCGTGTCAGCCCGGCCGGCCTCAATACTCTTCTGAATTTTTATCCCAAGCCCAACCTCCCCGGCATCGACAACGGCTGGTTCCGTAATTACGCCGTCTACTCGCCAACCAACGACAACACCGACCATGTGGACAGCCGATTCGACATCGTTCTGACCGAAAAAGATCGCCTCTACGCTGTCTATCACTGGCAGTCCGAGAACACGCTGGTCACCGACCCCTATCATGGCAACACCGCGGTTCCCGGAGCAGGCGACGCTGATCAGGCAAATAAACAGGACGATGGAGCGCAATCCATTTCCATCACCTACGACCACATTTTCAGCCCCACCGCGCTGAACGAATTCCGCTTCGGTTATCTCAACTACTATCTCGACCAGTACAGCCTGCTCAATGGCACGGATTACTCCTCTAAGTTTGGCGTGGGAAATGTGACAGTTCCAGGCTTTTCGGCCACGGTTGGCTATCCGCAGATCTTTTTGGGGGACGGCTATCTCGCTGGCGGTTCTACTTACAAGCCATACCATGTCAAGGACCAGAATTATCAATACACCGATGCCTTTACATGGAGCTCCATTACGCGCCATGAGTTCAAGTTCGGCGGCGACTTGCGCCTGCTGAACTCCCACCCGAACTTTTCGCTGTTTCCCACCGGCTTTGATTACTTCGGCAGTTTCGGCTTTGCCGAGACTTCTGACTATCGCCTCTACTACGGCTCGGGTGGGACCTACATCGGCGGAGCCTATAATTACACCGGTGGATCCGATCTGGCCGATCTCATCCTTGGTCTGCCGCAATCCGTCGATATTGGCTTGCAACTTACCAACCCTCACACCCAGAGCTGGAACCTCGACTTTTACATCCAGGACTCTTTCAAGGCATCGCCACAACTCACCCTCAACTATGGCTTGCGCTATGAGTTCCAAGACCCCTGGACCGAAGTGAACAATTACATGTCCGACTACGACACGGCGACTGGCAACATTCTCCTCGCCGGTCGCGCAGGCGCGTCCGATTCGCTGGTCAAACCGCGCAACAATGATGTTTCGCCGCGTTTCGGCTTCGCCTACGCTGTCAACCCCAAGACGGTGATCCGCGCTGGCGCGGCGATCTTCTTTACACCGGAAAACGATGGGCGCGAAGATTTCCTCACCAAGAACCTGCCTTTCGCCAACCAGGCCTCGTATTCGAACTACCCGGCCAATGGAGCGGCCGCACCACCGCCGGAATCGCCGTGGGAATACCAGTTGGACACTGGCGTTGCGCGCAGCACGGCGATCAACATCCCTTCGTCAGGCATCATTGTTCCTTCGACGCTGTCTGACGGCCACCTGGTTACAACCTATGCCGTTAAGCCCAACATCAAGACTGGCACAACCGGCTCCTACAACCTATCCTTGCAGCGTCAGCTTAGCCGCAGCACCGCTGTGGATATAGCGCTTGTCGGCTCCCTCAGTCACCATCTTTCCTACCAGGTAGGCGACATCAACGCCAACCCCGAAGACAACACCGATGATCTGCTCACAACCAGTCTGGGCAAGATTCAATATTTAACCGACGCCGGTGACAGCAATTTCAACTCTCTCCAGATCAAGGTAACTCGGCAACAATCGAGAAACGTCAGTTTTCTCGCCAGTTATACGTATGGCCACAGCCTGGATAACGGCCCAGCGCCCTTCAATCTTGGCCACGTGAACAACGACAATCCACAGAATCCGAACAGCCTTACCCGTGAATGGGCGAGTTCCGACTCCGACGTGCGCCATAATCTCGTCCTAAGCGGATCCTACAACCTGCCCATAGGAAAGGGACAACTCCTTGGCTCGAACATGGGCCCAATCGCCAACGCCATTATCGGAGGCTGGCGCATCAGTCCTATCTTCCGAATGCAGAGTGGTACTCCCGTCAATGTCATTCGCGGCACCAACCCCAACTCGGTCTTGCCCGGTCTGCGTCCTAACCTTACCGGCGATCCAAGCATCTCGCGCAGCAAGCGAAGCTACCTTGACTGGTTTAACACCAAAGCATTCAGCGTGCCGGCCAACTTAGAGACATCGGCTTTGCCAGGGACCGCGGGCCGGAACGTGATTGTCGGGCCTGCGTATGTCAATCTCGACACTTCGATCGCCAAGGACTTCACCCTCGAGACCGTGGCGCGCAAGTACACGCTCCAGGTGCGCGCCGAAGCCTTCAACACATCCAACACCGTGCACCTGGCTAACCCAGACGGCGACTTCAATTCCGGCACCTTTGGTCAGATCAACGGCGTCCAGAGCAACTCCAACCGCGTCGCGCAACTGGCTGCTAAATTCATCTTCTGAGCCACAGGCGAGCAACAGCCGGGTTTCAATGTATGGAAAGTAGGACGTACCACTAAGGCTGCAATGCAACCCAAACTTTGCCGCGAGCGGAAAGGCTCGGCACATCGAGAGGCGCGGACTTACGCTCGCGGACACGCCAACAAATGTGTGAGCCTTCGAATTCTTGGGAGGCGTGATCCTGTCGTCCAAGTACGCTCAATTAAGGTCCCTTTTTGGGGAGCTATTTTCATGATGCAAATCAGGCGCTGCGTTCCGCTACCAATCCGGTCTTCCGCCGCATGCTTGTTCGCATTATCACTTCTACTTGCTCTACCCCCAGTTCACGCGCATGGTTCCGATTCATTCCCATCGCAGGCCTTCTATATTGATTGCTCTGCGACCGGTCCCGGTGACGGCTCACCGTCCCATCCGTGGAATTCGCTTGCCTCGGCTCAATCCCATCCCTACGCCCCTGGAGACCGCATCGCTCTCGCGCGAGGCACTACTTGTCGTGGAGCGTTCTCTCCGCGGGGCTCGGGCATATCCAATCATCCCATCCGTATTACGGCCTATGGAAACGGGCCGCGCCCGCGTATCGTAGCCACGAGCAGAGATCGTCAAGCGCTCCTGCTCTTCAATCAGCAGCACTGGCAAATCGACTCCCTGGATGTCTCTGGTTCCAGCAAATACGGGATCTTCGTGAGTGGCAACCAGGGCACGCTGCATAACATCGTTCTTAAGAATCTTTATGTCCACGATGTGCAAGGCGGAGAATTGAAAAACAAAGACAACGGCCTCGTTATCATCGGTCCCAGCGGACCTGACACCTTCTTCGATGACGTTCTCGTGGATGGTGTAATCGCCGCGCACACAAACCAATGGGCGGGTATCCTAATCGGCGGTGGTAACTACGGCTACAAGGACGATTCGCCGCTCAACGACCACATCGTCATCCGCAACTCCAGCGTGCAGGATGTTTACGGCGACGGCATCGTTCTCTTTCGCGTCTCGAACGGCCTCATTGCGACCAGCGCCGCATGGCAGACCGGTATGCAGCCCACTGAGTCGACCGGCACCCCCAACGCAATCTGGACCTGGACCTGCACCGATTGCATCGTGCGCGATAACGAAGCTTTCCTCACAGACAGTCCCGGCGTCGACGGCGGCGCTTACGACATCGATTGGGACAACACACGTAACAGTGTTGAGCGCAACTACGCACACGATACTCAAGGCTACTGCATTGCCGTGTTCGCTGCAGGCTACGTCACGAGCGAGAGCGTCGTGAGCCACAATGTCTGCATCGATAACGCGCTAAGCCCGCGTCTTGCAGCATTGCAAGGCGCTGTTTATCTGCACGGGTGGAATGGCGGCGTAATCCGCAATCTGCGTATCGAGCAAAACATAATTCGCTGGAATCCGCCTGTTTCTACCGCGGCGGCCATCGTAAGCGATGCTGATTTCGGCAAATCCCCGGTTGTTTTCTTAGGCAATCATATCCAATCTCAGTCTCAATTCTTCTACCGTGCCAATGCTGAATTTGCTCCCGCCGGGAACACTTATCACTATGCTGGCCTTGGCGCGGCCAGGTTCACGCTCGGAGAGCACTGCGACGTCACAATCGCAGCGCTTCGATCCGGCGGATTTGAATCGGGTTCGACTCTCGATAACTCGGGCATGTCGCGTCCACTTGCGAACTTCCTGAGCCTTGACGCCACTGTCGACTTCACCCTTGACGCCGACGGGCTACTTGCCTCAGAGTCCAGAGCGCAACTCATGGTTCTACGGAGTCTCGCTGCGCAATATGGGCCCGAACATCTCTCGGTCACCGTGCATCTCCGCCTTCCATCCGGCAAACCCAAGGATCAAGCCATTGCCAACGCCATCCGCGATCTGGACGCAGCCTCGATCCAATTCGACTTTGATGCCAAGGCTCCCGGTCTTATCCAACTTTCTCAAATCGAGGAGCTCAACAGGTACGTGTTTCGCTCCTGGCAGGGATTCCAAAACGCCGCCACACTAGGGCTCGCCGTTCGTGACGAGTTAGGCCGACCTAACTACGCGCAGATGCCCCAGAGCACACCTGCAGAGGACAAACAGTGACCGCAAGAGCGCATTTCCCCATAACCCGGGTCCGCCTCCAGTTAGCCCTGATGGCAATGGCCTGTATGACTCTCCCGCTTGTCTCATGGGCCCAGACCGAAACGCGTCCAGAGCCTCCGCCGCCTGCGCTTCAGGCTCCCATTTCCGTCTACAACAACTGGTCGTCCTACGACGAGTTGTCCGATAACATTCCCCTCACCGAGATGCTTGCCATGCGTGAACTCGACGAGTTGCTGCGTTTGAAAAAGGCCGGTGTCAGGTTCGACTACTACATGATGGACGCCTTCTGGTTTGAACCGGATGGCGGCTACCGTACATGGCGCAAAGCCAACTGGCCCAATGGCCCCAACGCCTGGATCAACAAGTGCAAGGCTAACGGTGTGCTTCCCGGCATGTGGTTCAGCACCAACACACTGGTCAAGATTCAAGCCGCGCCTGCATGGAAAGACTCTCTCAATAAGGACGGCAGCGCCATGTCGCTCTCAGAAGGGGGCTTTCTGCCGGATTTCATGAGCGTGTTGCAGTACTGGTATGACCAGGGCATCCGCATGTTCAAGTTCGACTTCGTTGACCTCACCGCTGCCGCTCCGGAAACCGCAGCAAAGCTCACGAAAGGGGAGATCGTTCAGCGCAACGCCAACTCCTTTCGCGAGGCGCTGCGTAGTTTTCGCGCAAAGAACCCGGAAGCCGTGCTCATCGCCTTCAACGGATTCGGCGGATCTCTTGACAATACGTTCGACCCACTGCCATTCCACGATCCTACCGACTTACGATGGCTTGAAGTCTTTCAGATGGAATACACAGGCGATCCCCGTCCCTCTGACGTTCCCGAAGCGAACTTCTGGCGCTCCATGGATATTTACAGCGACCATATGGTCCGCCGCTTCGAGCAACTCGGCTTTCCGCTCGAGCGCATCGACTCGACAGGCTTCATGGTCGGCAAGACCGGCACTAACTACTATCGCGGCCTGAATGCTTGGAAGGGCGCATATATTCTGATGATGGCCCGTGGCGGTTGGGTGAACACAGTCCATGGCAGTCTTGAACTCATCCATGGCAAGGACGCCGCGTGGATGGCTCGAGCACAGTCACTCTTCTGCGAGTTGCAAGGCGTGGGACGCATCCATTCATTTGGCGGCATTCCCGGCGACATTGAGCCTTACGGCTTCGGCGGCATCACCACGCGCGGAGCGGTTTATGTAGCTATGAATCCCAGCCAGACAATTGCCACGCTCACTCTTCCGCAGCTCGCATCCGGGCAAATGTCTCTTAGCGGTGGCAGAGTGCAATTTCGCGACGCAGGCTTTGTGCCCCGGTTGTTCGGCAGCAAAATCACCCTCGGTCCCGGACAGATGGCCATGGTGGGTTACGGAGCGTATGCCGCGCCTGGGTTCAACTTCGGCATTCAAGAGGATGTAGTCATTCCGGCCTCCATCCAAGCCGTTCCCGCTGATTTTCACACGACCGCGCCAAGCACTATCGAGGCCAGCATTCAGCCGCCGGCGAAAGGCGTTCTTCGTGTGATCATGCGGGAACGCACGCCAGATGGATACCTTCGCAGGACGTGGGCTGGCGGTCCACCTAACGGCCAGAATATGGCCAAAGTGTTCACCATAGAGGCGACGCAGGAGGGCCGAGTCATTCCAGTTCATCTCGACTACGACAAGATAGTGTGGAGCGGGCTTTCCTGGGCCCTGGGCGAGATCAAGGCAACCGATCTTAACCAGAATGAGCCGGTCCTGATCCGCTTTCATTCCGGGGAGAAAGATCCCGTTAAACTGGAGGCGACAGCTTACCAGGTTATGTATTGAGGCTAACTGCGCAAGAGCAGTTGGATAACTCGAGGATAGCGCCAATAGGGTATCGCAATTAGCGGGAGCGTCAGTTAAGGATTGGCAACTATGCAGAAACGTAGTAGGCAAAAGCGTTGGCTTTCATTGTGCAGTTGGACGGCACTGGCGGTTGCTACCCCATGCGCTGTGGCACAGGCTCCCGAGTTCGCATTGAAAGACGGCGAAACGGTCGTGTTCTACGGTGACAGTATTACCGCACAGCGACTGTACACAAGATTTGTCGAAGACTTCGTACTTACGCGTTATCCCACCTTGCACATTCGCTTCGTGAATGCTGGCGTTCCCGGCGACCAGGTTTCCGGCGGATATGCAGGAAGCATGGCGCAGCGTGTTGAGCGGGATGTGCGGCCTTTTCATCCGGCAATGATCACGCTTATGTTGGGGATGAACGATGGCTGGTGGGGTACTGAGTCTCCGAAGATTGACGAAGCATTTCAGAAGGGCTATGGTGAACTGCTCGATGCGCTTCGCAAGGCCGCACCGGATGCGACGCTAACGCTCATTCGTCCGTCGCCGTATGACGAAATCACCCACGGCACGGAATTCCCCGGATACTCGCAGGTGATCGACGATCTCGCCAACGACGTATCCAAAATGGCGGAAGAAAGGCGCGCATCCGGCGATAATAAGTTGCTGCTCGCTGATTTTCATCAGACCTTGATCGATGCTCTCAAGCGCGCCTCGGCGCAAGCCCCGCAACTCGCGCCGCTAATCGTGCCCGATCGCATTCATCCCGCAGAGATTGGCCATTGGATCCTGGCGGCACAACTGCTTTCTTCTTGGCATGTGGAACCGGTCGTCAGCAGTCTTACATTGAATGCAGCCAGTGCACAGGCGGTTGACACGCAGCGAACGACGATATCGGAACTTACGCAAACGCCCGGCGGCCTGCGATGGTCTCAGACGGATGAAGCTCTCCCATTGCCCTTCGACTTCAACAACGCGATGATTCCATTGCTGCTAGGTATCTCCGACATCGCAAGGGTGGATCGGCTCATGTTGTGCGTCGAAGGACTGTTGCCTGGGCGGTATCAACTGCTTATCGATGAGAAGTCCATCTCGACTTTCTCCAATCTAGAGCTTGCATCGGGCATCAATCTCGCGCTCTATAAATCTCCCATGGTCGATCAGGCGCGCGATATCGATTCGACCGAGTACCGACGCGTTCAACTCGATCAAGCACGCTTCATTCTTAGCGCCGATGTTAAAGAGGATGCCGATTCGGCTACGGCGGAGGAAAAATTGCGGCGAGCCCAGGATCAACTTGCTACGGATATACGGAAAAAGCTCCAGCCAAACTCGCATAGATTTGAACTTCGGAGGCGATGAAAGGATGGGGCAGTCTGTTTCGATACCAGGATTTTACGAGGACAGACTTAACCTCCTGCCACTTTCTAGACTTCAACCTAGCCGACATTTGGGGCTTGGACGTTCTACAGGAGATATCTGGGAAGTTCGGTCCAGAACGCATTCATCGGCGGTCAGGCCCATGTCGTATCTTCCGTCAGGTCGATCAATGCAGGGACCCTGGAACTCCTGTTGAAGTCCTTGGACCTTGAAGGCTTTGGGATTGCCCTTCAAAGCGCATTTGTTCAGGCCGGTCCCCTTGCGTGGATTGGCCTCGTCGAAGCCGCCGGGCCCACCCGATGCGGGGGTCGATTGCAGCGTGCGACTGTCCGGAATCATCGCCGTCGGCTGTCCCTTGCATCCGGCGTATTCCCACAGTAGAATACGAAGGCCCTCGACCATCGCTTCAAAGCACCGCGCCTCCGTCCATCGACGCATCTGCTGGTACACCACGATCCAGGGCGGCAATTCGTTGGGCAGCATTCGTAGATGGCAACCGGTCTTGCCCACGTAACACAACACATTGAACATTCCGCGCAGTGGATAATTGCGCTGCAACTCATACACCCCGCAAAGCGGCAGGTAGATCGCTACAAACGTCCGTTCCTCGTCCGTCACATCCGTCGGATAGCCTGACCGAATTCCATCGCCCATGCCTCCAGCTTCAAGAAAAACAACCACCTTTATTTATCCCAAAGTCAATAAAGAGTTAACGTTAACAACAACCCCTCAGAAGAACCGAATCATCGACTGTTGTTCAGCAGGCGTGGATCGGATCCGGCGCGCACAATTGGGGCTTGCGAGTCGACAAGGGCCGATGAAGAGACTAATTTGTTGCGAAACCTTTTCGTGTTCCTGCGGCACACTCCACTATAGACTCGACCCGGGGAATTTCGACGCTCCTCCAAAATAACACTCGCCATGTGGGTCAACCTCACGGAAACGATAAACCCCGCCTAGATTAACCTGATTCGCGATTGTGCTTAGTCCGAAGAAGGACAAGGCAGGCCGCTAGGACGACCGAACTCCCTGATGTGCGCCTCTGCCCATTTTCTGGAGCTTCCCGATTTCTGTTAGGCACGAATTCACTGGTCCTAACAAAGTTATCATCCATCTTCAACTCTTCCTCTCCAACGTCATAAGGCTCGAAGCGCGACCAAAGATTGGAATTGACAAGTGTTATTCACGCCGATAGCATTAGCGCACAATGGAATCGATACCAATCGAATGTTGGCAGAGGTTCCATTGCAGTTCCGGACCAGCCTTAGTCATTGCAAACCAGCGCGCATCGTCCCGATCGCTTTGGTTGCGTGAAATCACCCTCAGTCATTCAATCAAGGAGCAGGTGGATGATAGCAGTACCTTCAATTTTCGTGTCTTCGGTTTCCAAATTGCGAGTTGTGGCCTTGAGCGCGGCCCTAAGCTTACTCTTAACCATGCCGGCGCAGGCGCAGTTGCATTCGCTGTTCACACATCATGTCCGCCAAGCCGTCGTGAACAAGCAGGCTAAGTTGATCAGTCCCCTTCCCGAAACACAGCGGCTGAAGCTGGCCATCATGCTTCCCCTAAACGACCAGCCGGGGTTGAATGCATTCTTGAAACAGCTTTACAACCCACAGGCTCCTACCTATCGACAGTTCCTGTCTGTACAACAATTTACCGCGAGGTTTGGACCGTCTCAGGCGGATTATGACGCCGTGGTCAGCTTTGCCAAGAACAATAACATGACTGTCGTTGCAACTCCCGCCAACCGCATGCTTGTCGATGTTGAAGCTTCGGTCTCAGACATCAATCGCGCGTTTCACCTGACCATGGGCAAATATCAACACCCGACCGAGGACCGCACGTTTTTTGCTCCCGACCGGGAACCGACGGTCGACCTGAATGTGAAGTTATGGCACATCGCCGGCCTGGACGACTTTTCGCCTCCTCGCCCGCAGCTAAGATATGCAAGGCCTGGGGAAATCGCGAAGACCAATACTACTGGTTCGGGACCGGGAGGGACTTTCCTCGGCAGCGATATCCGGGCCGCGTATTACGGCGGAACGGCGCTCACCGGGACTGGCCAGACGATCGGCTTATATGGGTTGAACTACAATCTCAGCGACATCTCTTTGTACTTCAACACGATTGGCCAGCCGTTCAATCCCAGCCAGGTAAGCAACTACTCGACCGACGGCACGGTGAGTTCTTGCCCCGACAATTGCGATGACGGCGAGCCGTCGGTCGATATTCAACAGGCGCTTTCGATGGCGCCGGGCGCCGATATTGTCGAATATTTTGGGAACAGCGACGCGGACGTGTTCAACGCCGCGGCTTCGTCGAACATTGCCAAGCAGATGAGCACATCGCTTCTTTGGCTGCCGGCCGATCCTTCTACGGACGAGCCGATCTTCCAAGAGATGGCGGCGCAGGGGCAGAGTCTGTTCGTGGCCACCGGCGACTCGGGCGCCTACAATCCAACCTTGAACCCAGGCTTTTACCCAGCCGACGATCCCTACGTGACCGGAGTCGGAGGGACGGATCTGACTACGAATGGCACGGGCGGCCCGTGGGCATCGGAGACTGCGTGGATTGGCAGCGGCGGTGGAATCGATACCAACGGCCTGGCCATCCCCAGCTATCAACAGCTATCGGGAGTGATCAATTCGACCAACTTCGGTTCGACAACTCTGCGCAATATCCCCGACGTTTCCTCCGACGCCAATACTGACAGTTTCTGGTGCTCGAGCGGCGCGTGTTATGAGGGAATCGGGGGCACCAGCCTGGCGTCGCCTCGCTGGGCTGGATTCATGGCGCTGATCAACCAACAGGCCGCCGGCAAGAATGAGCCTCCCGTCGGCTTCCTCAACCCCATTATCTATCCGGCCAACCTGGGAGCGGGCTACGCTACCGGATTCCACGACATTACGAGTGGAAACGATGGCGCCGGCAGTAATGGCAGCACTACGTCGTACACCGCGGTGGCCGGATACGACTTGGCGACCGGCTGGGGCAGCCCGAACGGCCAGGGGCTGATCGACGCTCTGACACCCGCCTCTTCGGCACCCTACTACTCTCTGTCTGCGACGCCGGCCAAATTAGATATCCCGACCGAGGGCAGTGACATCGCCACAATCAAACTCAACTCCGGCAACGGCTTCGCCGGAGCCGTCGCGCTGTCCGCTGTGGTCGTTGGACCCGCGACCGGCGTGACTGCCAGCCTCAATCCGACTACCGTCACCGGCTCCGGCACATCGACCTTGACCGTCTCGATCACGGGTCCGACGCCGGCGAACTTTCAGGTTGTCGTCACCGGCACGAGCACCGCGACGGGCGTCTTGACTCAGCCGGCCTATGTGACGGTTTCAACGCCGGGCTTCGCGCTCTCATCGTCGCCGACCACCATTTACCTGAACCAATCGGCGACGGCAACGGCCAAGCTCGCGGTGACTCCGGAGAACGGATTTACCGAGGCTCCGGAGTTCGCCGCCAGCGATCTTCCCGACGGTGTGACAGCCTCGTTCAATCCTGCCAGTTCCTTGAGTGCCACCACCGTGACGCTGACTGCTACCGGCAATGCCCAAACAACGATCGGCACGCAATTTGCTATTACCGGGGCATCGGGTACTGTGATGCAAACCACTCAGCCAACCGTTGTGGTCAGCGCCGCCACCGGCACCGGGGGCGCGGGTACGCCCGTGTCACTGGCATCAGCCTACAACCTGAACGGAATCTACAGCGACGGAAAGCCCTTCTCGACCAAAGGCTTGGATGGCGACGGCAACGCATACTCATCGAACCTGCTGACCGCCAATCGCATACTCAACGGCGTTCAGTTCAACTTCGGTCCCGCGAATGCGCTCGATGCTGTGCAGAGTACCGGTCAAACGATTGCTCTGCCGGCTGGACAGTTCACGGCTTTGCAACTTCTGGGTACCGGAGTTAACGGCCCTCAAGCGGCGCAGACGCTCATCGTAACCTACTCCGACGGCAGCAAGACCACGTTTACTCAAGGCTTTGGCGATTGGTCGAGCGGTCTTGGAGGGTTCGCCAACGAATCGGAAGCGGTTGCGATGCCCTATGTCGACGCTTCCAACAATAGCGAGGTGACCGGCCAGCGAAACCTGTATGCCTACCTGCTTGCATTGAACGGCGCCAAGACGGTGGCCAGTTTGACCTTGCCCAAGAACTCCAACGTGGTGGTCCTTGCAGCCACTCTGACGACTCAGAACGTAGGCGCGCAGGTCGGTCTGACGGGCGCATTCAACATAGGCGGGCTGTTCAGCAACGGGACTACCTTCGATGCCACCCTGGGCATGGACGGCGGCGGAGATGGCTGCACACTTTCCAGCGGCTGCTCGGATGCATTCTCGTCGCAACAATTGGGACTGGCCTCGGGCACTCCTCCGACACTCACCTTCAACGGCCTGGTGTTCGACTTTGGAACGGTGAACACGGCCGACTGCACGACCGCGTGCATCCTGGACGCGATCGACCTCAATCCGGGTACGACCATTCCATTGGCCGCCGGCCAGCAAGCCGCCTACACCAGCATGACTTTGCTGGGCAGCGGCGTTCAGGGCGGAGGAACCGCTACGGTGACGGTCAACTACACGACCGGCGCAGCGAGTGTTTTCACGCAGGCCTTCAGCGACTGGTGCAACTTCCAAAACAACAAGTACGAGACGATCGCCGTGGGTTCCATGTCGCGGATCAACAGCGATGGCACGCTCAACAGCGGCGCCTCGTGCAATCTCTACGCCTACACCTATCCCCTAGATTCGACCAGGGTGGTCGACAGCATTGCTTTGAAAAATGCCGCGAGCAAATTTCAGACCATTGTATTTGCGCTCACCCTGACGCAGGGAACGGCCGGTAGTATACCTGGCTTCACGCTCTCCGATTCGCCCGCGAGCTTGAACCTGATCCAAGGAGGCAGTGGCACTACCACCATCACAGTAACCCCTGTGAACGGATTCGCAGACGGCGTAACTCTGGCTGCTTC
>Ga0182012_10004752_pt1 | contig 14108 bp, 14 predicted proteins | sample 612S2SmetaG_FD_120486 | JGI IMG/M metagenome (GOLD analysis project Ga0182012, IMG submission 120486) | Permafrost microbial communities from Stordalen Mire, Sweden - 612S2S metaG | ecosystem: Environmental > Terrestrial > Soil > Wetlands > Permafrost | place: Sweden: Stordalen | collected... | reverse complement strand
CTGCACGAGACGCAGTCCATTGACAAATTCAACTACGGCGTTGCCAACCGCGGCGCTTCGTTGCGCATCTCGCACAAGTTTGTGACCAGCGGCTACAAGGGCTACATGGAAGACCGCCGGCCGAACTCGCAGGGCGACCCGTACCAGATCGCAAGCCGCATCCTGCAGACCATTGCCACCGTGCCCATCAAGAAAGCGGCCAAGAAATAATCCGGCCGGCCAATCAGCGGAGGAATCGAAGCGGTGCGAAGGGCAACCTTCGCGCCGTTTTATTTTAATTGCCCGGCCAGATCCCGGCCCAGGTCGGCCGCCCGGGCGGGGCTGGTGTCGCCCTGGCCGAACCGCGGCCGCGCACCGTGATACGAGACCGCGCGGAGCGTGAGCCGGCGCCGGCGGATTTGGGCGTGCGCCGCCACGGGGCTCTGGCAGCCGCCGCCCATGCCGCGCAGAAACGCGCGTTCGGCGGTCACGCACTGGAAGGTGGCCCGGTGGTTCAACGCCGCGCAAATGTCGGCGATGCATGGATCATCCTGCCGGATTTCCAGGCCGATCGCACCCTGGCCCACGCACGGCAGCATCTCGTCCACCTCCAGGATGGTGGCCAGCAAACCGGCGGGAACCGCCTCGCCGGTCAGGCGGCCGTCCGGGAGGATTTTGTAGTTCAGGCGCGTCATCCCGGCGAGGGCCAGGACGGTGGCGTCCAAGTCGGCGTGGGTGGCGATCTTTTGCAGGCGGGTGGGCAGGTTGCCGCGGATCTCCACGATCCGCAAATCCGGGCGGGCGGCCAGCAGTTGCTCCTTGCGCCGGGTGCTGCTGGTGGCGATGGTCGCGTGCCGGGGAAAGTCGCGCAAGGGCAGGTGCGCCGCCCAGCCGCGCGGGGTGGTGGCGGCGGCCGGGGCGGCGCGGTAAATCAGCACATCGCGAACATCCTCGCGTTTGGGGGTGGCGGCCAGCATCAGGCCGGCCGGTAGTTCGGTGGGCAGGTCCTTTAGGCTGTGCACGGCCAGGTCCGCCTGCCCCTTGAGCAGGGCCGTTTCCAATTCCTTGGTGAACAAACCCTTCGGCAGGGCCGGGTCGGCCTTGGCCATGGACGCCTTCTGCAGCTTGTCGCCGGTGGTGCGGATGATCTTCAGTTCAAACGTCGCCCGGGGAAAGGCCCGGCGGCAGGCGGCGAGAATCCAGTTGGCCTGGGCCAGCGCCAAGGCGCTGCCGCGCGAACAAATGATGATGGGGCGTTCAGTTGCCATAATATAACCAGCACAGATGACCACAATTAACCGCCGTTGCAAAGCAAACAAAGCGACCAGAGCGTCTCCACCGGCCGGCCTTCAGGAATGATTGAGCGGTGGCGGGGTGAGCAGCGCCGCCACCTTCTCCGCGATGATAGCCTCGCACCGGGCGATTTCGGCCTGCCGCGATTTCTGGTGGTCCTCCGCGATCGCCTGCAGGTCGTCCACGTTATATAAATAGACGTTCTCCAGGTAATTGACCTCCGGGTCAATGTCGCGCGGCACGGCGATGTCGATGAGCAGCAGCGGCTTCTCCCCGCGGGGCTTGAGCAGCGGTTCCAGCCGCCGCCGGTCCAGAAGGTAATGCGGGGCGGAGGTGCTGCTGATGGCGATGTCTATCCCCTGAAACTGGGCGGGCCAGTCCTCGAACGGCACCGCCCGGCCGCCGAGTTCCGCCGCCAGCGCCTGGGCGCGTTCCGGCGAGCGGTTCGCGAACACCACGCCCCGCGCCCCGCGCGACATCAGCGCCCGCGCGGTCTTCTCGCTGGTGTCGCCCGCCCCGATGACCAGCACCTCCTGTTCGGCCAGGGAGCTGAATATCTTCTCCGCCAGTTCCACGGCCACCGACGCGATGGAAATGCTGCCGCGTTGGATGTTCGTGTCCGTGCGGATGTGCTTGGCGGTGTGAAAGGCGCGCTGGAAGGCCTTGTTCAGGCGCGCGCCGGTGTGCCGGTGTTGCAACGCCAGGTCGTAGGCTTTTTTGAGCTGGCCCAGAATCTCCGTTTCGCCCAGCACCATGGAATCCAGGCCGCCGGCCACCTTGAAGAGATGGTGCAGGCTCTCCGGTTCGGCCAGCGTATATAACTCCGGCTCCGGCCCGCCGCCGGCCTGGTGAAAGGCCAGCAGGAACTGTTTCAGGCCGGCAAACGCCGCGGCGGGCGCCAGCGCCGTGGCGGCATAGATTTCCACCCGGTTGCAGGTGGACAGAATCACCGCCTCCCCCGCCACGCCGGCGTCCCGCAGGGCGGCCAGCGCCGCCGGGATTTGCGCCTCCGCAAACGCAAAGCGCTCCCGCACCGCCACCGGAGAGGTGCGGTGGGACAGACCGATGACAACAACGCTCATGGCTGGTGGTGCAGGGGGGAGAGCAGGTTGGTGCCCCAGAACGTCAGCACCACAAACGCGAACGCCGCCACCGCGCCCCAGGCGAACCGCCGGCCGCCCCGGGCGAACTTCCAGCGCAGCACCAGCAAGGTCAAATAAACCGCCCAGACCAGCAGCGACCACAGGACTTTGACATCGCTCCAATAACCGTCCTTGTGCTGCCCCATCACGGCGGCGCCGATCCCCAGCCCGACCGTCAGCAGCAGGAATCCGTTGCGCAGCAGCCGCATGCTGATCAGCTCCAGTTTCTGGATCGGCGGCAGCACGGAAATGATCGCGCGCAGCTTGTGAAATTTCAGGTCGTGTTCCTGCAACAAATACATCAGCCCCGCCACCGCCCCCAGGCCGAAGGCCCCGTACGCCTGCAATATGAACGCCGCGTGCAGGCTCACCCCCGCGCCGCTGAACTCCGGCTTGGGCCCGTGCGGCGGGTCCAGCGCCGGCATCAGCGCGAAGATCCCCAGGAAAAACAGCAGCGGCGAAACAAAGGCCCCCAGAAACCGCAGCTTGGACACCAGCCCGATCACCAGGTACGCCGTGACCATCGTCCACCCCACGAACATGGTCGCTTCAAACAGGTTGTTCACCGGGCAGTGCCGCAGCGAAAATCCGCGCAGGCTCATCGCCGTCACCTGCAGGCAGAACCCCGCCAGCAGCAGCAGATAATTCACCCGGTTATCCTTGCGAAACCCCTTCCGCCACAGCAGGACGGAATAACCCGTGCTCAGTCCGTAACACAAAACGGCAAGCAGGAAAAAATGGCGGTCGGTAAACCAGTTCACCCCGCCAGCATAATTCAGGATGATGCCGGGGACAATTGGAATTAACCCCCCCGTTTGGCCACCGGTGCATCCCGATGTTGTTGGTAGGGACGGCGCGCTGCGCCGTCCCCGCCTGCGTGATGGCGGGCGGAACGAGCCACGTGAATCGCACGATTGGGGAGCTTTCCATTGGTTGAGGCTGTGCTGACCGGCCCAACTTCTCCGACAACATCGGGATGCACGGTTTGGCCACGGCGGCCCCGCGCGCCCCAGGCGCCCGTGCGGCGGGCGGCTTTCAGCCCACGCGGCAGGAGATTTTTTGAATCATCTTCCGGCCAAAGCTGTGCTGCAGGCGGTCGAGGATTTCCTGGCGGCGGTAGCGGACGATTTCCGAAAGCCAGACGCTGCTGTCCACGGTCACAAACAGGGTGCCGTGGCGCACGCCGGCGGGTTGGGCGTGGGCGGTGATCACCGGGTCCAGCAGCGCGTTCCAGACTTTGATCACCTCCGCCTCGCTCTGGCGGTCGTCCAGTCGCAGTTCCTTCATCACGCCGGGCAGGATGTCGGCTGCCGTGCGGGCGCGGGTGGCGCGCGCGGTTTCCAGCGGCGTGAGGTCCAGGCCGCGCCATTGCGCGAGCACGCGGCGGCGGGAGTCGGAGGGTTGGGACGGCGGCATGGGGCTTAGTGGCGCTCCAAAAAGCGCATGCAGGTGTCCCCGTGTTTGAGCAGCTTCACTTCCGCCCACACCGGCGGGAGGTCCAGCGTGTCGCGTTTGGTGTGGCCGAGCACGAAGCGCGCGCCGCCGGCCAGCAGCCGCGGCAGGCGGGGATCGTCCAGCAGTTGCTGGGCGAAGGAGGTCGAGCGGCGGCCGACGTTTTTTTCGCCGTAGGGCGGGTCGGCCAGAATGAGGTCAAACTGCCGTCCGTCCGCCGCCAACTGGCCGAGCACGGGGAAGACGTCCTGGGTGCGGACTTCCAGCCGGGATTCATAACCCGCGAGCGCGGCATTGTGGCGGATGAATTCCGCGTGCCGGGGGGATTTCTCCACGCACATCACGGCCGCCGCGCCGCGGCTGAGACATTCCAGGCTGAGCGCCCCGCTGCCGGCAAACAACTCCAGCACCCGCGCCCCGACCACGCGTTCGCCGAGGGAATTGAAAACCGCCTGTTTGACCAGGTCCGGCGTGGGACGCACATCCAGCCCCTTGGGCACTTTCAGGATGCGCCGCGCCGCTTGTCCGCCGGTGATGCGCATAGGCTCTTAAAGCTGCCGGAACACTTGGGCGGCGGCGGCCACGGTTTGTTCAATGTCCGCCGGGCTGTGGGCCGTGGACAGGAAGCCGGCTTCGAACTGCGAAGGCGCCAGGTAAACCCCCGCCGCCAGCATCCCGTGAAAGTACTTCTTGAAGCGTTCCCGATCGCTATGCATCGCCCCGGCAACGTTGTGCACCGGCCCCGCCATGAAATAGCCGCAAAACATGGAGCCGCAGCGGTTAAACTGCACCGGCACCCCGGCGGATTTGGCGGCGTCGGCCAGCCCCGCCTCCAGTTGCGCGCCCAGTGCTTCCAGCCGCTGATACGCATCGGCGGCCGCGTCCCCTCCCAGCTCCTCCAGGGCGGCGATGCCGGCGGCCATGGCCAGCGGATTTCCGCTCAGGGTGCCCGCCTGATATACCGGCCCCAGCGGCGCCAGGCAGTCCATGATCTCCGCCCGCCCGCCAAACGCCCCCACCGGCAGCCCGCCGCCGATGACCTTGCCAAAGCAGCTCAAGTCCGGCCGGATGCCAAAGCGTTCCTGGGCGCCGCCCCGGGCCACCCGGAAACCCGTCATCACCTCGTCAAAAATCAGCAGCGCCCCCTCCGCCCGGGTGATTTCCCGCAAAAATTCCAAATACCCCGGCCGGGGCAAATACAGCCCCGCATTGCCCGGCACCGGCTCGAGGATGATGCCGGCCACCTGCCCCGGGTTGGCGGCAAACACCGCCTTCACCGCCTCCACGTCGTTAAACGGTGCCACAATCGTGTGCTGCGTGAAGGCCGCCGGAATCCCCGCGCTGTCCGGGTGCCCGAAGGTCAGCGCCCCCGAACCGGCCCGCACCAGCAGCGAATCCACATGCCCGTGATAACAGCCGTCAAACTTGATGATCTTGTCCCGCCGGGTGAAGCCCCGGGCCAGCCGGATGGCGCTCATGCACGCCTCCGTGCCGGAGCTGGTCATCCGCACCTTCTGCACGCTCGGAACCCGCTCGCAAATCATCCGCGCCAGCGTCACCTCCAGCGGGTTGGGAATCCCAAAGCTGGTGCCGTGCTCGGCCGCGGCCTTGACGGCCCCGATGATCTTGGGATGCGCATGGCCCAGAATGGCCGGACCCCAGGTCAGCACATAATCCACCAACTCATGGCCGTCCACATCCCAGACGCGGCTGCCGCGGGCGCGGTTCACAAAGAACGGGTGCCCGCCCACCGCGCGAAAAGCCCGCACCGGCGAGTTCACCCCGCCTGGAATGTATTTCAACGCCTCGGCAAACAGGGCTTCGGATTGGGGATTAAGGGGCATGATCTCAGCGGCCTTGAAAAGTGGTCAGGAGCGACCCGCGTTCCGTGCGCACCTCCATGCCGGTGGTCACGTGATGTCGGGTGAACCAGCCTTCGCTGGTTTCCAGCACGAACATGATGTTGTCCGAGGCGGACGTCACGGGCGTGGCGTCATTCTTCTCCAGATGATGAATTTCGGCGATGACCCCGTCCGATCGGATGTAGGCGGCGGAGATGGATTCCGGACAATTCGTCATCCAGAAACTCGCCTGTACGGGCGCGTGCAGGTCAAACAGCATGGCATCCGTGTCGAGGATGTTGGTGCGGAACATCATGCCGGTTTGCTCCTCCACCTGGGTGAGGGCCAGTTCGGCGTCCAAGGTTTCAGGCCCCAGATAAAGTTTCAGGGTCCGCAATTTGGGCTGCGCCTGGGTGGGCAGCGGAGGCTCCGCCCCCGCGGCCGACGGCGGTGGCGGCGCGGTTTTCGTACAACCCGCCCACAGGGTCGGAATCAGGCAGAGAACAAGCAGGTGGATCCGTTTCACAGCCTCAGTCTAAATAATCCCCCCGGCCTTTTCAACCCCCGATCGGCCTGTTCGTTTCCTTCCTCGCCGCGACCGTGCAGCCGGCCATGCGCTTCGCGTTCATCCTGATGCTGCCCTGTGCCCTGCTTTCCGGCCTGACCACCCCTTGACCTGAATCATTCATTCCGGCCGGAATGCACCCCCTGGCAAATCCCGCCATGGGGTGTTCACCCCATGGCCCCGCTGAAAGTTCCGGTGGATCATTATAAGTATGCAACCAAAAGTCTATAAGCACTTCAACACGCGAAAGGCAAAAAATCCGCGCGTCCCCCGCTATGAAACCTGATCGTCATCATCTGCCGGGATGCTTCCGTAAGAAAAAACCGGCCGGCCCCGGCCAAACCCGGGTGGGGATTCCGCCCGTTTATCCGCCCCGCGCGCGCTGCCGCCCGGACCGGGCCGCAACCCCCGTCTGGCTGGCCAAAATCAACGTCTGGATGACGGACGAGCTTTGCGCCCGGATCGCGGAAGGGTTTCAAGACGAAGCCGGTTTTCATTACGGACCCATGGTTTTTGGTGGCTGGAGAAAAACGGGCTGGCATGGGCGTATCCACCACTGACTGTCTTCCATTACGACGGTCTCACGGGTTCTACGCCGTCTGGGAACCGTCGCCGCATTCACGCCCACGCCAGCCAAACTCAACGGCAACCAGTTTGCGCTTCCGCCCGAAAAAGCGATATGGGGTGTTTACCGGATGACCGCCGGGGCGGGGTTTTCAGCCGGCCCTGGATCATGAAGCGAAGTTGGTAGCGCGTAGGGGAATCGAACCCCTCTCTCACTTCTATGTCACAAAACACCAATAAAAACGCACTTTGCTGAATTAAAAATGCGTATTTGCTTGATATTTCCATTCTTACTTTTATTCTTACTTTTCAGAAAGTGAAATTATGGCGAGTCTCTGGAAACATCCGAATTCAAAATACTGGTCAGCCTGCTACACCGACCGTGAAGGCCGGCAGATGAAGCGCACGACCAAGCAGACCGACAAGCGTAAAGCTTTGCTTATCGCCGTGGAATGGGAGCGTGTTGAGGCGCAGGCGGGCAAGTCAGGCATCAGCACCCGGCAGATGCAAAAGGTGCTGAATGACATGCTGGAAAAAACCAATGAGGAAACTATCGTCACCCCCAGCACCGAAAAATATTTAAGCGACTGGTTGGCCGCCAGTGAACAAAAAAACTCCAAGGGCACCCACGAGCGCTACAAGCACACCGTTGATCTGTTTTTGAAGCACCTCGGTTCCGTTGCCCGGTCACCCGTCACGTCCGTCAGCAGCTCGCATATCGAGGGCTTTTTGACCGCCAGGCTCAGTACCAAGGTGGCACCGAAGACCGCAGCCGTGGACATCAAGACGCTCAGTGCCGCCTTCAACCGGGCGGAGCGTTATTCCATCATCTTGAAAAATCCGGTGACTGCGGTGGAATTGCCCAAAGTTGAGTCAAGCGAGCGGGACATCTTCACTCCGACGCAGATAGGGCAACTATTGGACACCGTAGGCTCCAAATCTGACTGGTTTACGCTGATCCTGCTCGGGTTTTTCACAGGGCAGCGGCTGGGGGATTGCGCAGCGTTGGAATGGAAAAACATCGATATGAAGGAACGCGTGATCCATTTCAAGCAGATCAAGACGGGCAAAAAGGTGCAGGTGCCGATGTCGGAGGAGTTGCTCGATCACCTGGATTTTTTGGCCGAGTTCGCCGACAACAAGTTTGTGTGTGCGGAACTGGCGGTGCGTGGCAGTGGTGGTGCGCATGGCCTGAGCGAGAGCTTCGGTCGGATCGTCAAGAAGGCCGGCATTGATAGTCAGAGAATCCAGGGCAAGGGGAAGATCCACTTTAACCGGCTCAGCTTCCATTCACTGCGGCACAGCTTTAATTCCGCGATGGCTGAGGCTGGAGTGTCGCAGGAGATCCGGATGAGGTTGACCGGCCATTCCTCCGTCAACATAAATAACCGCTACACCCACACCGGTATGAAGCCGCTGGAATATGCGATAGACCTTCTGCCATCGGTCCGGGGCCTTGATCTGCCTAAAAAGGACGATAGTGCTGCCCAGAAACCAAAGCCGGCTTAATGCGGCTCCTGGCTCGATTGCTGAGATATTCGGACGGGTCGGACGGGTCTGCTTCGATCCTCCAGTGGTCGAGGCGGATGACCAGGTTCCCGCCAACCCCCTGCATAACCCCGGGATTTATCAGCAATTCAACGGTAGACGGCTTCCCTGACTGTTTGGCGGTGACGAGATGGCCGGTGTAGGTCTTGGATTACGCCATATCCAGCCCGCCAGCCTTTCCCGAAGGCCAATACCGAACCTTGAGCCGACCCTTAAACCTAGACCCAGGTGCTTGACCTTGGCCTTCACCTTTCCCGAGCCCGTAATCGAAGGTTTAAGGCCAGCATCAACGTCAACTGGTACGGGTAACGCTATGGCCAGAGCTTTGCCGAGAGCGTTGACCAGGGAGATTGACCAAAAGCTTCGCCACTATTCCTAAGCCGTCCTGGGTGAGACTGTGAGACCTTGACACTGGCGGTGGGTGGCAGAGGAGCCGGCGTGGGTGGTGGCTGGGGTGGTGGCTAAAAAAGGCCTGGGTAGGCAGCTTAGGGGGTGCTGGGCTGGCCGGGGGCTGGGTGGGCTGGGTGAGGACCGGGGTGCTGGCGAGGGTTGTGGCGGCCGGTAGGTGGAAATGATGGCAGGGCGGGCCATTTATGAAGGAAAGGCAGTTCTTGGGCCTGGCCAATGGTGCCTTGGTCCTGATTTTAAGGGCCGGCGGAGCTTGAGGCAGGCGGTTCTGGCTGCTTTAAGGGCATTTCTAACTAAGGGAAGGGCTGCGGATGACCAGGAATTGCATTACAGACCCTTTGATTTCCTGAATTTGCCGAGGACGAGGTGGCCGATATGGGGCAAGCCGAGTTTTTACAGGGCAGCTCCGGCACGAATATAGCAAAAGGTTAATTCGATTTCACGTAAGCAGCTACTATTGATGGGTCAATTCTTGGATTTAATGTTTGATTAATTGTCAGATAGCACCAGTGCAAGCCGTCAGCCGTAAATATCTTTGGAGGAGTAAAAGTAACTGAATTCCACGGCGAAAGGGACGATACCGACGAGCCGTATCCACCAACAGTATTAAATATAGAGGTCGGACTGAAAGAGCTGCCATAGTTACCAACGGAATTGCCAATGGAATCAGCTTCAAATGACATTTTTGAGATTCGGCCAAGAAAAACTCCGTTATCAGATATAACCTTTGCCCCTTCCAGCCAATCGAATTGCCGGCCCATTAATGGTGCTGGCTGGGTATTGTTTGCGGACTGTTTTGCAACACTTGACCAGAAAGCAATAACCGCCTCCATACCTTCATCTTTTAAGCTAAACGACTTTGGTAATGGCTGTGGACCAGCGTTGGGTCGTAAAATCGGATCCAAATCACGAATCGAGTCGACCATCAAATTGGCCATTGTTCTGTGAATAACAAGGCTGACAGAATCAAACGGCGATAGATTTAAAACATAGCTGTTACCGTCAACCCAGCAACCCCATAGACACCTAACCCAGTCACAAAAGCCTCTCTAAGCCGATCCTAGAGCGTTTGTGAGCAATATATCTATATCCGCACATATAGACTTAATCCAACAGTCTAAACCAACCTAAATAGATATTGTTTCACTCATTTAGTATTGCTATCATTTAGTTTAGATAAAGCATATGACTGATGAATTGAACCTATATTTACTAAGAATTGAGGTAGCTGGATGTCAACTAAGCGGACTAATTACAAGCCGGTTCAACTATGAATACCGGATCCATCTACAGTTTCTTACGCTCACGGAATGCTATCTTTAAGGAACTGCCTTTAAAATCATTTCCCTGGTAGCAGGAAAAGCGAAGTTGTAAGTGGTTGATATGACGCAACAGAACTTTTAAAAACTCATATTTTAGCTGATTTGAGGGTAAATTGATCAGGGTCGAATTATTGCGTAGGCGTAAGAATGGCTTTGTAGTCGTAAGGAGAGGGGCGTGAGCAGGGGATAAAGGTATATGAGGTTAAATCAGGCACTGCCGGCTTGATATAGCTTCCGTTGCCAGCATTTTATCTATAAACACACTTCTTCAAGTCAGTCAGTGTGTGGGAAGCCTTCAGTCGGTTCATCGTCTGCTGGTCCAAAGTGGTGATAGCTCTCAGTCGGGATGTCGCCGTCTTGCATGATTACATTAGCTGGTAGACTGACTAAGCGCTTATTGCCAAATACCTTCTTCGCTTTGATCTTCTCATTGTCAATTAACCACTTCACGGCTCGACAAACCTTGCCCAACGACAGCCAGAGCCTTCCACTAGCTTCATTGTATCTATCAATTGCTTATCGTCTACCCTCCCATATTGCCAGCCAACCTTAATGTTGGTGTGCTAAACGTCCTGTGTCGTCAACTCATCTGTTTTAAGTAGATTAAGGATGGCAGCATACATTACACTAGCTTCAAGATCTTCCCTAGCCAACTCCGGGTTATAGTATACTTTACCGGCCTGAGAAGTCGCGTCAGTACAAGCTTCATACATATCAGGAGAAGGACTGTAATAGCTTTTGTGATAGTGCCTGCCTTCACCCTTCCTCATCAATATCTGCCCATCACGTATCAACTTCGTGAGCTTTTTGGCTAGCCCTGACCTTGAGATGTATGGCAGTCTATCCTTAATGAAGTCGATCTTGATCCATACCGGCTTACGATCATTCTTAATGTATCAATAGTGGTTGAACTCGACAATTAAAGCCGCCATGAAGTCCTGCGTAGCGTCCAGAACGTCCCGATGAATGGAATAGTTGACCACTCCCAGGGCTTCACCCACTGATTTCGTCACTTCAACAGCTTTCGGTTTCGACGGCATGCCCTAATTTATGAGTCTGTGGCCCTGTCCGTCAAACAATTACTGGCTGAGGACGCTCAAGAATCCCCGGTAAATAAAGGAGTTTGTCCATGAAGCGCAAAAGTGGATGAGTCGTGCAGAAAAGTGGACGTCTTTGATAGCTATTAGAATCACCTTTAGAATCTTCGGTTAGAATCAGAATTGGAATAAATGAACGCGGCTGCTCGCTGCGCTCGCGCCTCGTTCTGTGCTGATGATCTTTCGGCCAGCGTTTGGTTGCGGATTAGCTTCATGCCGGTTATTTGCATCGGCGGGTAATCGGCGCTCACCTTTGCCTGGCTGTTTTCCGGTCCCGGAGCTGCCACCTCCTTCCACGCTCACCCCTGCCCGAAAATCGCGTGTAGGGCATTCTGGAGCGTTTGGCCGGCCTCTTTCCCAATGAAGCCTCCTTGCTGCGCTTGGTCAGCGCCATCCTGGCCGAGACCAGTGACGAATGGGAAACGGGAAAAATTTACCTCAACATGGAAACCCAAAAACCCGCCCTCGATTTGCCATGCTAAAAGATTTTACAGAAAATAATTTGCGCCGCCAAAAAAACCCTGGTCTTTACGACGCCAATTATGCAATTTATACGATGACAAAAAAGTGCGTAACATTCAAAGACAAAACGGCCATGGAGACTGTTTTGGATGCCGCAAAAATCCCACGCCCAATGGGATCCGCTTACACGCCGCAGGAGCTGGCGAGGGTCACGCTAAAACGATTGTGATCGGACCGGACCAACGATGAAAGTATTTTGGCGCTTTCCCGACTGTATCAACCCGAACAAGCGTTGCTGAAACCGGAGCAGATAGCAGATAAATGATAAGTGGGGCGATTTCCTCGCCAATTACACACTCGCCTATCAGGACACCAATTACATGCGGTTTGTGCGCGAATAGCGTCAAGGTTTGGATAAATTCTGTCGCTGCGGCCGAGGACGGGACGGGGTTATATTTTGCCAGAAGCAGACGCGGTCGCGCCGCTAACTTGGTTAGTCGGAGCCTGTGATCAGCAGCACAGGGACGTCCGGGATTGACTTGGACAGCACTGGATGTGGGTTGCCCTTGTGTTGCGGCGTTCGGACGAATATAAGAGTCGATGCACTTGCCGCCGGCAAACCCGTATACTCCAAGAAGCTAGGTCTGCTACCGCCATGCGCAAAGTAGGTCAAAAGCCTACCATTGGTTGCTGACTGTTCCAACGTGCAATGGTTGGTTTGTCGAGGTCAATTCTGTGGTGGCTATTGGAGAATTAGTGATATATTGAAGATATTTTGGCTTATCTCCATTGTCTCCTGCATCAAATTTATCGACGCCTTTCATCACCTTTTCGGGGGGGAGAGACATTACATATATAATATCTTCATCATTTGTTGAATATGGCGGCTCAAGATTCCTAATTCTCCAGTAAAGCGACTTACTCAAGGCTTCCTCGGCGTCAGCATTATTCCCGGTTCTCTTCTCAAGAACATATAAACGAGCATATTCCATAGATAGACGGCCAGATTGTGCATGGGCGCTTAACACACTTTGACTTTGATCCTTTGTGTGCTGAATTCTGTCCTTCAAACTTTGTCTGGCTTGTGCAACATCGCCAGTCATATAGGTTGTGAACAGTTTATCTTCTTCGTCAAGATACTTTGACACAGCCATTATTTCATTTACGTTGGATTTATGGCCACTACATCCAAGTGAAAAAACAATCGCGACGTTAAAGGCATATAACAGACCTAATTGCAGCTTTGCTCGTTTATAGCAATTTTTGAAATTCATGTCAGTCTCAAGAAGAGGGAGGTGGGTTTTTCGCTTCAAAAGCATTTATCAATTTATCGCATTGCGCATGTCCGGCAACACTGGCTGAATGTGGGCTGGCAAATCCATCAGGATAACTAAAATCAGTATCGTGTGAGTCCACAGAAACTTTCTTCCATGGTGGGTCATCTTCCACGGGCTTCCCCCAATATGTACTCCCAAAAAGCAATCGCATCGGATTAATGCAACAGCGAGACTGACACTCCACGTATGTAAAAAGTGTCCAAGCACTAAACTTACCGTCGCCAGAGTGTTTAACAACACCAATCGCCTGGCCTGGAAGACTTCCCCCACCTAGGGTATGCTTAATGGTTCCACTTGCAGTAGATGCGATCGTACCCTCTACCTCACAAGCTCCTACTCCTATTCCCTCTGATGCAGCACCGGCTAAATCGGCAGCTTGGTATGCCCCCTCCATGGCGGCGACAGCATCCTCGGTGGTGGGAGATATTCCATAAGGTGTAATCCGAACCTTGCAATCACACATTTTGGAGCCCACAGTACATAGGCCAAAGCTATCTATTTTGCTCAGCCCATTATTGTTTACGAATGCGTACAAATCGATGCCTCCCCTTTCGTCAAAGGGATCTCTATTTAACCATGTCCCCGTTTTAGGTTTGTAATAACGATACCCATAATAGAGCAAATCGGATTCGTCATCCTGGTACTTTGTGGAGAAGCGGAGGGGGTTGGATTGCGCCAAGGGGCCGGTCAGGCGGATGACTTCGCCGAAGGGGCCGTAGTCGTAGTTGGCCAGCAAGGTGCCGTCGCCGGCATTGATAAGGGCAGTCACGTTGCCGTTGCCGTCGTAGGCGACGAAGGCGTTCGTGGTGGCGGTGCCGTGATAGCTTACCTCCAGCAGGCCACCCACGCCGCCTGCACCTTGCAGCGAACCGCTCAGGTCGGTGCCCCAGACGTAGGACCGGACAAGCGAGCCGCTTGTCCCTACCTCAGCAATCAAATTCCAGCCGTCGTAGAGGAAGGTGTTGGTGGTGAAGGTGACGCTGTTGGTAACGGGTATCTGAACATAATCCATCCAATTAGTGCCGCCGGGCAGAGCGGAAACGGTCTGCACGGTATAAGTCGCCCCCGGCTCTGCATTGCTGAAAACAAGCGTGCCAT
>Ga0182012_10004751_pt1 | contig 14109 bp, 16 predicted proteins | sample 612S2SmetaG_FD_120486 | JGI IMG/M metagenome (GOLD analysis project Ga0182012, IMG submission 120486) | Permafrost microbial communities from Stordalen Mire, Sweden - 612S2S metaG | ecosystem: Environmental > Terrestrial > Soil > Wetlands > Permafrost | place: Sweden: Stordalen | collected... | reverse complement strand
CGCATGGCCCAGCACTTTCTCGATCTTGTCGCGCAGCGTCTCGGCGTTGAACGGCTTGACGATGTAGTTCGACACGCCAGCCTGCTTCGCGGCGACCACGTTCTCGGTCTTGCTCTCGGCGGTGACCATGATGAACGGCGTGGCCTTCAGCCGTGCGCCGGCGCGCACCTCTTGCAAAAGCTGCAGGCCGGTCATTGGAGCCATGTTCCAATCGCTGATCACCAGACCGAAACTGCCGCCGCGCAGCTTGGACAAGGCTTCCGCTCCGTCGGTCGCCTCCTCGACGTTGTGAAACTCGATCTGTTTCAGCAGGTTGCGGATAATGCGCAGCATCGTCTTGTAGTCATCGACGATCAGCACCTGCATCGATTTGTCGATCACCATGGTCGCTGTTTTCTCCATTCTCGCGTCGGGACCTCATCCTCATCCGCCCCCAGTGGCGCCCGTGGTGGCGCCACCGGGGGCGCTGCCAGCGGCACCCGCAGCGTTGGCCGCGGGCGTATTGCGGCGGGTGCGCAAAGCAGCAATCTGCGCCGTCACCGCCCGTGCCTTATCGGCCTGCATGGCCGCGAGAATCGGTGCCGCCTTGGTCTCCTTCATCCGGTCCACCACCTGCAGCAGAACCGGCTGATCGAGGTCGTTGAAGATCGCCGCAGCGTCGCGCGGCTTCATCGCCTCGTAGAGCTTCACCAGACCTTGCCAGTTCGCATCGTCCTGCCGCTGGCGTGCCGTCTCCAGCGTTTCCAGCGAATGCTGCAGCGACTGAAGCTCGGTGATCCGGGCCGCGAGCTTCTGCTCGGCCGCGGCAAGCACCGATTCACGGGTCTCCAACGTACGGGCGTGCGCATCAAGCTCCTGCCGGCGTTGCCGCAGCTCCAGCAGCACCGCGCGCTCGCTGTCGGAGACCGGTGCAGGTTCGTCCGGCTTCGCGTGCGGCTCCCCGGAGAACGACGAGGGAGACAGCGGCGCCGCGGACGACGCGGACGCGGCGGGCGTGGCGCCGGCGGACGGTGCGGGTGCCGGCTTCTCCACCGCCGCCTGGGCCGACGGAACCACCGTCGTGCCGGCAGTCAGCAGCAAGCCCACACGGGCCAGTTCGACCGTCCTCAGCGCCAACACGCCGGCGAGCGCGAAGATTGTGATGGGCAACAGGCGGGGGGCGGTGATGCGCATCATCGCGACGTCCTCAGCGCTTTGATCAAATCTCGCTCTGCCTGGCTGCGCACGCGCGGTTCGGCCGGATCGGAAACGGCCTGCGCCTGGCGCGGCGGCTCGGCACCGAGCGGCCGGCCGGCACGCACCAGCGAGTCCAGCCGATCGGCCAGCCGGTTGCCGCGCTCGATCAGCAGAATCAGGTCGTCCTTCAGCGTTGTGGCGCCATCGATCTGTCGCGCGATCTGTCGCCCGGCGCCGTCCACCGCGTCGCGCAGCCGCTCGATCCCGTCCTCGGCCTGCCGGGTGCTGGCGTTGAAACCGGCAATCAGATCATCGAGCACCGCGCGATCGCGCTTGAGCACCCCAAGCGCACGTTCCAGACGCACGGCCTGAAACAGAGTCGCGGCCAGCAGGACGACAAGAGCGACGTCGAGCGGAATCTCCATGCATCACCCTGGTCCCGGGCCGGTTAAGAAACTTCTTCTCGCGAGGAACTTGCCGCGCGGTCGTGCGACATCAGCAGACGGCATTTGCCTGGGGATGCGCGGGCGCTGTCGCCTGGCAGGCGGCATCGTCCAGTCATCGATCCGCCGCCGAGGCGCGCGGCAAATCGCGCTCGATCCGGACCGCCACACGGCTCTGCCGTCGTCCGACCCGACCCTCGAACAGCGTTACCGAGCCGCAGCGGAGCTGTACCGGCATCCCGGTGGCGGCATTCAGCACGATCCGGCTGCCGGGCTGCAGCGCCATTACATCCGACAGGCGCATCATCTGTTTCATCGAGCACAACCGCCAGCTCGACCTCGGTGTTCCACAGCTCCTCGGCGAGGTGCGTCTCCCAGATCGAGTCCCGGCCGAATTTCTCCCCCATGAATTGCTGCAGCAGCAGCTCACGCACCGGCTCCAGCGTGGCGTAGGGCAGCAGCAGCTCCATCCGGCCGCCGCGGTCCTCCATGTCCACCCGTAGCCGTGCCAGCACGGCGGCGTTGGACAGCCTGCTGATGGTGGCGAACCGCGGATTCACCTCCAGCCGTTCGAAATGGAACGTCACCGGGCACAGCGGGTCGAAGCTCGCCGACAGATCCGCCAGCACCACCTGGATCAGCCGCTCGACCAGCGTGCGCTCGATCGTGGTATAGGGGCGCCCCTCGATGCGCATCGCGGCAGTGCCGCGCCTTCCGCCCAGCAGCACGTCCACGATCGAGTAGATCATGGCGCTGTCCACCACCATCAGTCCGTAATTGTCCCACTCCTCGGCCTTGAACACCGCGAGCATCGCCGGCAGCGGGATCGAATTCAGGTAGTCGCCGAAGCGCAGGCTCAGGACATTGTCGATGCTGACTTCGACGTTGTCCGATGTGAAGTTGCGCAGGCTGGTGGACATGATGCGCACCAGCCGGTCGAACACGATCTCCAGCATCGGCAGGCGCTCGTAGGAAACGAGGCCGGAGCTGATGATCTTCTGCATCCCGGTGCGGTTTTCGCTGCCGCCGGGACCGTCGTCGAAGCCAAGCAGGCTGTCGATCTCGGCCTGGTTAAGCACGCGCGCGGGTTGCGCCGGCGTTGCGGCCTCGCCGGTGTCGGCGCCCCAGGAAGCGGCCAGGTCCTCGTCCGACGGCGCCGGATTCGAGTCACCGCTCATTGCATCAGAATCTGAATGAAAAGGATGTCCGTGACGCGGGCCGGCGCGACGGCGATGTTGGCCCGCCCGATCAGTTCCTCGCGCAAACGATAGGTGCCGGACGAGCCGCGCAGCTCCTCGGGCCGCATCTCGCGCAGATAGGTCTGGAACAGGTCCTGCAGCCGCGGCATCGCCGCTTTTACGTGCTCGACATCCGCGGCACGCGCCAACTCCAGGCGCGCCGTCAGCTTGAGGTAGCTCTGCCGATGCGGGCCGCCATTGAGGTTGGCAATGATGTCGGGCAGCTCGACATAGACCGGGGCGGCCGTCTTCGCAGTCTCCTCTTTCTTCTCCGGCTGCGCCGTGCCGAGGAGGCGGGGCAGTACCCCGGTGAACCAAAGCGTCGTCGCGAGGCCCGCCAGCAGCAGGGGCACCGCGAGTACAATGAGCCGCCGATTGCCAAGGAACTTCGACGCCGCAGACGCGGCTTTTCCGGTGCCGTCTTCCGCCTTCCCCAAACGCTCCGACGCCGCCGCGACGACCACATCCGTCTCCTATGCATGCGCCGTTATGAACGGTGATTAGATGGCAGCGAGGCGTTAACGAATGCTTGCCCGGCAGAAGACGCCGAAATCGGCAGTTCCTGCCGAGTGGACGCAGCCGATCGCGCCGTTCCCCGTGTGTCGGAGCCAGCGCAACAATCGCGCGCCGGCCGCGCCCGCTGCGGCGCCTGGCCGAACCGCTGGCAGCCGCCTGCCGTACCGTCCCGATGGCACGCTGCTTGCGCTGCCGCTGTCCGACACGAACCGGACGCTTCGCATGGACCTGCTTGCCAGCATCGCCGCCTCCCGACTCGCCGCACAGCAACGGGCGATGGAGGTCACCGCCGACAACTTCGCCAACGCCAACACGCCCGGCTACAAGGAGCACCGCGTCCAGTTCAGCGATTGGCTGAGCCGACAGCGCGGCGCCACCATCGCGTTCACCCAGGACCGCGCCACGTGGCGCGAGCCGCAACCCGGCACGCTGAGCCACACCGGCAACCCGCTCGACGTCGCGCTGACGGCCAGCCGATCCGGGTCTCGCCGGCCGACACCAGGCTGACCGTGGCCGTCGACGGGACGTTGTCCAGCGAGAATGGGCAGCTCGCCAAGCTTGGCGTGGTCATGCCGACCGATCCGATGCGGATCGCCGCCGAGGGTGGCACGCTGTTTCGCGCCAACACGCCGACCCAGCCCGTCTCCACACCGGGGGTCGTGCAGGGCGCCGTGGAAGACTCGAACGTCAAGCCGGTGCTGGAGCTGACCCGCATGATGGACGGGCTGCGCCAGTTCCAGTTCGTCAGCCAGTTCGTGCAAGCCGAGTCCGACCGCCAGCAGCAGGCGATCGATCGCCTGCTGCCGGCCGCCGGCGGCTGATCGGGGAAAAAAGATGCGCTCGCTAGACATCGCCGGCACCGGGATGCAGGCCCAGCAGACCAACGTCGAAGTCATCTCCAACAATATCGCCAACATGACCACCACCGGGTTCAAGCGGCGGCGCGCCGAGTTCCAGGACCTGATCTATCAGAACCTGCGCCGCGTCGGCGCCAACAGCTCCGACAACGGCACCATCGTGCCGTCCGGCGCTCAGGTCGGGCTCGGCGTGAAGACCGCGGGGATCTATCGCATCAGCGAGCAGGGCAACCTGCAGCAGACCTCCAACACGCTGGACATGGCGATCCAGGGCAACGGTTATTTCGAGGTCACCTTGCCCTCGGGCGAAACCGCCTACACGCGCGACGGCACGTTCGGACTGGCGCCGGATGGCACGATCGTCACCGCCGACGGCTACACCGTGTCGCCGGGACTGCAGATCCCGAGCAACGCGACCGGCGTGACGGTGAACAGCTCGGGCCAGGTGCAGGTAACGATCTCCGGCCAGACCGCGCCGACCACGGTGGGACAGCTTCAGCTCGCGGTGTTCCCGAACGAGGCGGGGCTGGAATCGCAAGGCGACAACCTGCTGCTGCAGACGTCCGCCTCCGGCCAGCCGGTCACCGGTAACCCGGCGAGTCCCGGGTTCGGCACGGTGATGCAGGGCTTCATCGAAACGTCCAACGTCAACGTGGTCTCCGAAATCACCAATCTCATTACCGCCCAGCGGGCCCACGAGATGAACAGCAAGGTGATCACAACGAGCGACGACATGCTCTCCACCTTGACCAACCTGCGGTGACCGCCATGCGCCCCCTGACCCTTGCGGCTGTTGTCCTGTGCCTCGGCACCGGCGCGGAGGCCGCGACCCTGCGAACGGCTACCTCACTTGCCGCACCCGTGGTGCGCCTGTCCGACCTGTTCGACGACGCCGGTACCAACGCTGACCGCGTGCTGGGTCCTGGCCCCGGGCCGGGCGGGCGCATCGTGGTGGAATCGGCGCAACTCGGCGCGATCGCGCGTCAGTTCGAGGTGGATTGGCGGCCGATCTCGAGCGGCGACCGCGCGGTGCTGGACCGGCCCGGCCGCACGCTGCGCCCGGAGGAGGCGCTGGAGCCGATCCGCGCCGCGCTGGCCGATGCCGGCGCCCCGCCCGGCTTCGAGCTGGAGCTGACCGACTTCGTGCCGCCCCTGGTGCCGCCCGAGGGCAAGCTCCGCGTTCAGGTCACCAAGCTCGACTACGACACAACGGCCGGCCGTTTCGGCGCCACGCTGTCGGTCGCCGGCGAGACGATGACGCCGCTCGCCCTGCGTGTCGTGGGGAGAGCGGAGGAGACCGTGGAACTGCCAGTGGCCGCTTCCCGGCTGCTGATCGGGACCGTGCTGCGTGCCGACGATCTGCGGACGGCGCGCGTCCAGGTGTCGCAACTGCACAACGAGATGACCCGGCGCCCGGAAGATGCGGTGGGCATGCAACTCCGGCGGCAGATGATGCCAGGACAGCCCCTGGCGGTTTCCGACCTGACCCGGCCGGCGCTGGTACAGCGGAACGCCACGGTGCTGATGCAACTCGACACCGCAGGCCTGTCGCTGACCGGTCAAGGCCAAGCGCTGGAAGCGGGCGCCGCCGGCGAGCGCATCCGGGTGCTTAACCCGGTCTCCCACGCAGTGATCGAGGCCGAGGTGACGGGACCCAACCGGGTCCGCGTCGATCCCGACGGCACCCCGGTCATCGCCGCCGCACGCGCCTCGCTGGTGGTGGTCCGATGAGACGCGCCCTTGCCCCCACGCTCGTCCCGGCCCTGGCGTGCCTGCTGCTGGCCGGATGCGGGGGGCTGACCCGGCTGTCGGAGGTTGGCCGTCCGCCCGCTATGACGCCGACCGAGGACCCGACCCAGGATCCGAAATGGCGGCCTGTCACCATGCCGATGCCTGCGGCGCAAACCGCGAGCAGCGAGGCAAACTCGCTGTGGCGCTCCGGCTCACGCGCCTTCTTCAAGGACCAGCGCGCCGCGCGGGTGGGCGACATCGTGACCGTGACGGTCAACATGAACGACACGGCCAACATGAAGAACGTCACGGCGACCACGCGCAGCAGCGCTGAATCGGCCGGCATGCCACAATTTTTCGGCATGCAGACGCTTCTGCCGAAGACAATCGTTGACCCGTCGAAGCTGCTGTCCGTCTCGAGTGGCAACAACAACAACGGCGCCGGGCAGATCCAGCGCAACGAGGCGGTGACGGTGCGGCTCGCTGGCGTGGTGACCCAGGTGCTGCCGAACGGCAACCTGGTGGTCGCCGCGCGACAGGAATTCCGGGTGGACAGCGAACTGCGCGAGCTACTGGTGACCGGCGTGATACGCCCCGAGGATATCGCCAGCGACAACACGGTGCCGCACGACCGCATGGCCGAGGCGCGGATCTCCTATGGCGGCCGCGGCCAGGTCACGGAAGTGCAACGTGCCCGCTGGGGGCAGCAGTTGATGGACATCCTGCTGCCGTTCTGATTCTGAGGACGGATGTCGGATGACGGAGGACGAAGGACGGAGAAAGCAATATCAGAGACGGGACCGATCTCTGCCGCGATGGGCGGCGGCCACTGCCGTCCGTTTCGCGTCTGAATAGCTGACCGGTGGGGAACGGCCGTTGGGCGCCCCTGCCGGCGGGTAAAGCAGCGGATGGCCGCTGATCCGCCCCGCGCGAACGCCTGTTCTCCAACCAAAGTCGTGGCAGCAGAACGATTATCATGGCCTCGCACGGCCCCACGGTCTAAATGCCGCACCCGCCGCCAGGAGCCTCCCATTTCTCGCCCCACCGCCCTTCTTTACGACTGGGACAACACCCTCGTTGACGCGTGGGGCGGCGTCACCGCCGCGCTCAACGCTGCTTTCGCCGCGTTCGACATGCCGCTCTGGACCATCGAGGACACCCGGCAGCGCGCCCGCGTCGCGGTCCGCGAAGCATTTCCCGCGACGTTCGGCGAGCGGTGGGAACATGCCCGTGACCTGTTCTACGCCACGCTGGAGCTGGAGCACTTGAAGCATGTCCAACCGATGGCCGGCGCGGTGGATGCGCTGGTTGCCGGCGCTGCGTTCCCGCAAGCGGTGGTCTCGAACAAGACGGGGCGGTTCCTGCGTGCCGAAGTGAAGCATCTCGGCTGGACCACCCATTTCGGGGCCGTGATCGGCGCCGGTGACGCCAGCGCCGACAAGCCAGACCCTGCGCCGATCCACCTCGCGCTCGATCGGCTGGGCCGGGTCGCCAGTGAGTCTGTGTGGTACTTGGGTGACACCGCGCTGGATATGCAGAGCGCGCGGGCCGCCGGCATCACCGCGGTGCTGGTGGGCAATGCAGAACATGACGGTGGCATTGACCGAGCCTGCCCCGATCTGCATTTTTGTTCCGCGTCTCGGCTTGCTGCACGGCTTCAAGAGCTTGCCTAAAGGGGGTGTGCTGATAGACTGTGTTGGAGCCGGCGGCCGTGCCACGCCCGCGCGGTTCCGAAGCAAGAACAACAGTAAACGATAAAAAAGAAGGATCGGGCCGTGGCCAACGAGAAGTCGCAGAACGTGCAGGACGTGTTCCTGAACCACGTCCGCAAGAACAAAACCCCGGTGACCGTCTTCCTGGTCAACGGCGTCAAGCTCCAGGGCATCATCACCTGGTTCGACAATTTCTCAGTCCTGCTGCGGCGCGACGGGCACACCCAGCTTGTCTACAAGCATGCCATCAGCACGGTGATGCCGGGCGCACCGATCCAGCTTTTTGACGCGACCAAGGCGGCAAACGACGCACCGGCGTCCGCATCGGCGCGCGAGATGAGCCCTGCCGGGGAGGCCGGCTGACCGCAACGCAATGACCGACCGGGCGGACGGCAACGGCGTCGTCCCAACCCGCGCCGCTGTCATCCTCCCGTGGGAGCATGCCGGCCAAAGCGAGCAGGCGCGCGCCGCGGATGCGCGTCTGGCGGAAGCGGTGGGCCTGGCCGCGTCCATCGGTCTGGTGATCGCTCACACCGCCATCCTGCCGCTGCGCGCCCGTCGCCCCGCCACGCTGCTCGGCACCGGCCAGGTCGCGTCGCAAGGCGAGGCGATTGCTGGGAACGACGTCGCGGTCGTCGTGGTCGATGCCACGCTGTCCCCGGTTCAGCAGCGCAACCTGGAGCGCGCCTGGTCGTGCAAGGTGATCGACCGCACCGGTCTGATCCTGGACATCTTCGGTGAACGCGCAGCCACCCGCGAAGGCACGCTGCAGGTCGAGCTGGCGCATCTCGAATACCAGCGCTCCCGCCTGGTGCGCTCCTGGACCCATCTGGAGCGCCAGCGCGGCGGCTTCGGCTTCCTGGGCGGCCCCGGCGAAACCCAGATCGAGGCGGACCGCCGCCTGATCGGCGAGCGCATCGTCAAGCTGAAGAAAGAGCTGGAACAGGTGCGTCGCACCCGCGGCCTGCATCGTTCGGCCCGCCGGCGCGTGCCATTCCCGGTGATCGCCCTCGTCGGGTACACCAACGCCGGTAAATCGACGCTGTTCAACGCACTGACCGGCGCCGAGGTCACCGCCCGCGACCAGTTGTTCGCCACACTCGATCCCACCATGCGCGGGCTGCGCCTGCCATCCGGGCGGCGGGTCATCTTATCGGACACCGTCGGCTTCATCAGCGATCTGCCGCACGAACTGGTCGAGGCGTTTCGCGCCACCCTGGAGGAGGTCGCCGAAGCGGACGTCATCCTGCACGTCCGCGACGCCGCCCATCCCGAGACTGTTGCCCAACGCGCCGATGTTCTGGAAGTCCTGGACAGCATGGTCCGCGACGGCACGCTGGACGCCGAGTGGCGCGGCCGCAGCATCGAAGTGCTCAACAAGGCCGATCTGCTGGGCGGCACGGACAAGGTCCCTGCCCGGGACGGCAGCGTCGCGGTCTCCGCCATCACCGGCGAAGGGCTTCCTGCGCTCAAGGACGCGATCGACGCCCGAATCGCAGCCGGCATGGAAGAAGCCGACTACGACATCCCACCCGAAGACGGCGCCCGGCTCGCCTGGCTTTATGAGCATGGGGAGGTGGTGGACCGGATCGATGCGGAGACCGCCGTCCACGTCCGCGTCCGCCTGCTCCCCGCCGACCGCGCCCGATTCGAACGCCTGGGCTGATGCGGGGGCTCGGTAAGACGAGGGGGGCGCTGCCCCCCTCGACCCCCCGCCAAGGGCCGACGGCCCTTGGAACCCCCGACTGGCGGCGTGAAGAGGGGGCCGGGACGAAGCCTCTCGAACGGCTTCGTCGGTCGTGGCCCCCTCTTCACGCCGCCAAACTGACGCGGGTCCAGGGGCCGCCGGCTCCTGGCGGGGGTCCAGGGGGCAGCGCCCCCTGGCCTTGCGGAACCCCGGCATGAGCTTCAGCCGTGCGGATCTGGACGCGCTTGCCGGGCTGCTGCGCGATGTGGCCCGGAGTGTGGTGTTGCCTCATTTCAGAAGACTGTCGCCGGCCGCCGTGCGGTGCAAAACGGGTCCGCTCGACTTGGTGACGGACGCCGATGTCGCTGCGGAGCGCGCGATAACCGATGGGCTGGAGCGACTGTTCCCGGGCTGCATGGTGATCGGCGAGGAAGCCGCCAGCGCCGATCCGCGGCGCCTCGATGGCCTGGCCGAGGCGGCGCTTGCGTTCACCGTCGATCCGATCGATGGGACGTCCAATTTCGCGGCCGGCCTGCCGTTGTTCGGGACCATGGCCGCGGCGATCGAGCGGGGCCGGATTGTCGCGGCCGCCATATACGACCCGATCGGCGACGACACTGCGCTGGCGCTGCTGGCCCATGGTGCCTGGATCGAATCCCCAGACGGCGGCCGGACCAGGCTGCACGTCGCGCCGGCCGCCGCTCTGGAACAGATGACCGGGACCGCTTCGTTTCGGTTCCTGCCGGAGCCGCTGCGCGGCAGGGTTTGCAGCCGGCTGCCGCGCCTCGGCGCCTGCTGGGATTATCGTTGCGCGGCGCATGAATATCGCATGACGGCCGCGGCCCATGGCCACTTCCTCCTGTTCAACCGCCTGCTGCCCTGGGACCACGCGCCAGGTTGGCTGTTGCACCAGGAAGCCGGCGGCTATAGTGCGCGCTTCGACGGGTCGGCCTACACGCCGGCCCATACCGACGGGGGCCTGATCTGCACGCCGGATCGCGCCTCCTGGGAGGTGCTTCGCGCGGCGCTTCTGACGTGAAGCAAGCGCGCCGCGATTGTGCTTCCGGCTGACAGCGACTATGCCTCGGCTCCGTTTCGGACACCTATCGTCGGGGCCTTGGCCCGCGACGCTGAGAGAGACGACCGCCATGAGCCGTATCTGTCTGGTTGGCGCCGGCTATATCGCCGGTGTGCATGCCGAAGCGCTGCGTTCGCTGCGGTGGCACCGAATTTCCTCTGTGGTGGACCCGAATCTTGACGCCGCGCAGACGCTGGCACGGAGGTTTGGGGGAGCCGACGTGTTCGCTTCCGTGGAGAAAGCGATTGCCGCCAACAATTTCGACCGGGCCCACGTGCTGGTCCCACCCGACCTGCACGCAGCCGCCGCCATGCCGCTGCTGGAGGCGGGCAAGCCGGTGCTATTGGAAAAGCCGCTCGCGGCCAGTTCGGCGGAGTGCGCGACGCTGATCAAGGCGGCAGCCCGGTCGGGCACCATCCTGGGCGTCAACCAGAATTTCGTGTTCCACCCGGCGTTTGTCCGCCTGCGCCGCCTGCTGGAACGTGCCGATCTGGGACGGCCCCACTCCGTGAGCTGCGTCTACAACGTGCCGCTGCGCCAGATGGCAACGCGCCAGTTCGGCCACTGGATGTTCCGCGAGCCGCGCAACATCCTGCTGGAGCAGGCAATCCACCCGCTGTCGCAGATCGTTGCGCTGGCCGGCCCGATGCGGGACGTGCAGGCGGTGGCGGGTTCGGCGGTTGCGATAACGCCGAACGTTGATTTCTATCCGACGCTGGACGCGACCCTGCGGTGTGAACGCCTGCCCGCGCAGCTTCGGTTCGCCGTTGGCCAGAGTTTCCCATTCTGGCAGATAACCGTGGTCTGTGACGATGGCGTGGCGGTCGCCGATATTCTGGCCAACCGGCTGATGACATATCGTCGCACCCAGTGGCTGGAGGCGGTGGATGGCGCCGTGTCCGGTGCTGCGACGTCAGGCGATTTGATGAGGGACTCAGTGCGAAACATAATCGATTACACGCTTTCAACGGCAAAATTGAAGAGTCGCAGCGACGCGTTCTTCCGCAGCATGCGGGGCTCGATCGGTGCATTCCATACTGCGTTGGATACGGGCGGCGCGCCGGAGCTGGACGGGCTGTTTGGCGCCGGCCTTGTAGAGGCCTGTGAAAAGCTGGCGGAACAGGCGTATGCACCCTCCGCCCCCGTCGCGCCGGCAGCGGTGGCGCGGTCTACATCCCTGCCCGCCGATGTCGCCATCCTGGGCGGCACCGGCTTCATCGGCACGCATGTCGTGCAGCGATTCGTGGATGCGGGTCTGCGCGTCTCCGTCATGGCGCGCAACACGCGCAACCTGCCTGCCATCTTCCAGCACGAGCAGGTCACGGTGCATTCCGGCGATATCAGCAACGCCAACGACCTGGCACGCGCGATCGACGGCGCGAAACGCGTCGTGAACCTCGCCCATGGCGGCGGCGGCGCGACGTTCGAGGCGGTGCAGCGCGCCATGGTGGGCGGCGCCGCGACCGTCGCGCGCGTCTGCGAACAGGAGGGTGTGACCCGGCTGGTGCATGTCGGGTCGATCGCCTCGTTGTACCTGGGTCCGCAGGAGGAGCCCGTCACCGGCGCCACGCCGCCCGACCCGCAGGCGGCGAAGCGAGCCGACTACGCACGGGCCAAGGCGCTGTGCGACCGCATGCTGTTGGAGAAATATGACAGAGACGGCTTCCGGGTGGTGATCCTGCGCCCTGGCGTCGTGGTTGGCGAAGGCAGCTCGCCGTTCCACAGCGGCGTGGGTCTGTACAACAACGAGCAGCATTGCATCGGCTGGAACAAGGGCGAGAATCCGCTGCCGTTCGTGTTGGTCGAGGACGTGGCCGAGGCGTGCTACCGCGCCTGCCAGGCCGAGGCGATCGCCGGCCGTTGCTACAACATCGTCGGCGACGTGCGGCCGAATGCGCGCGACTACACCTTGGAGCTGGCGAGCGCGCTCGGGCGGAAGCTGCGCTACCATCCGCAATCGGCGAAGTGGTTGTGGCTGGAAGATATGGCGAAGTGGGTGGTCAAGCGGGCGACCGGACGCAAGGTGCCGATGCCGTCGCAGCGCGACTTCCTGTCGCGCGGCATGGTGGCGGAGTTCGACTGCTCCGACGCCAAGCAGGACCTCGGGTGGACGCCGGTCGCGGACCCCGAGCGCTTCTCGGAGCGCGCCATCCGGGTGCACGCCACCGCCTGAACCGCGTCACATGACCGACGCGCCGCTGCTGCTCCACGTCTTCTCGACGTTCGCGCCGGGCGGGCCGCAGGTGCGCTTTGCCGCCATCGCCAACCATTTCGGCCGGCGCTGGCGGCACGCGGTGGTGGCGATGGACGGAAACACCGCCTGCCGCGAGCGGTTAGACCCCGGGTTGGACGTGAGTTTTCTTGAGTCGGGGGCGGTGAAGGGCGACACGCTGGGGAATCTGCGCCGGTTTCGCTCGGCTCTGCGTGGGTTGCGGCCGGCGGCGCTGGTGACCAGCAATTGGGGCAGCATCGAGTGGGCGATGGCGAACGCATTGCCGCTGGTTCGCCATGTGCACCTGGAGGACGGGTTCGGGCCGGAGGAGCGCGATCGGCAGTTGCCTCGCCGGGTCTGGACGCGGCGCGTGTTCTTGCGGCGCAGCACGGTGGTGGTGCCATCTCGGGTGCTGGAGCGGATCGCGACGGAGGTGTGGCGCCTGCCTCGGGGACGGTTGCGCTACGTGCCGAACGGGATCGACCTGGGGCGGTTCGGGGCGGGGGCGCTGGCCGAGAACGCGGTGCCGGTCGTCGGCACGGTGACCGCGCTGCGGGCCGAGAAGAACTTGCCGCGTCTGGTGCGCGCGTTCCGGCGCGTGGTGGATGTGATGCCGGCGACGCTGGTGCTGGTTGGCGACGGGCCGGAACTGCCGATGCTTCAGGCGCTGGTGGCGGAGCTTGGACTTGGCCGGACGGTGCGCTTCACCGGCCACGTCGCGCAGCCGCAGGCGCTGTATGCCGGGTTCGATGTGTTCGCGCTGTCGTCGGATACCGAGCAGATGCCGCTGTCGGTGCTAGAGGCGATGGCGGCCCGGCTGCCGGTGGCGGCGACCGATGTCGGCGATGTCCGGGGCATGCTGGCGGAGGCCAATGGCCGGTTCGTGGTGCTGCGGGACGACGCGGCGCTGGCGGAGGCTCTGCTGACGTTGCTGCGCGACCCGCCGCGGCGGCGGGCGATCGGGGCGGATAATCGCGCCAAGGCGGAGCACGATTACGACCAGGCGACGATGTTTGCCGCGTGGGCGGGGTTGTTTGATCGGAGTGTGTAACTGGGTGGCGTGCGCGTTGTTAGTGAGCAACCCGGCTCCTGCGCACGTCGCGGGCGGCGGCATCGGTGGCCGAAGGACTGGCTATTGTAGAGAGGACGCCTTATTTTGGATGCTTAGGAGACCAGTCCATGCCCGCGATCGAAGGAGTTTGCACCACTATCACGGCCAAAGGCCAGACGGCCGTGCATAAGGCTATCCCGCAGGCGCTAGGGGTTAGCTACGGGGGGCGGATCTCCTTCCGGGTATATGAAGCTGCCGTGTCCCCAATCAGCATTTACCCGTACTGAGGTAACCGGTCACATCCCCCGGGTCAGGCCGCGCTCGGCGCCGGGATCTTTGGATGTGGCGTGCCGGTCCGCGCTGCCGCGATGAGGTCACGGGCGTAGGTCCAGGGATCGACCTTCCGCT
>Ga0182012_10004750_pt1 | contig 14110 bp, 15 predicted proteins | sample 612S2SmetaG_FD_120486 | JGI IMG/M metagenome (GOLD analysis project Ga0182012, IMG submission 120486) | Permafrost microbial communities from Stordalen Mire, Sweden - 612S2S metaG | ecosystem: Environmental > Terrestrial > Soil > Wetlands > Permafrost | place: Sweden: Stordalen | collected... | reverse complement strand
ATCGTCATCTGCGACGACCCGGTCATCGTGACCGTTGAGAACGGGAACGTCACGAACTTGAACGGGTAGCTGGTCGAGACGGTCACGATGCAGCCGGAGCCATTGTAGGGCGACGTGTTGCAGGTGTTGCTTGCCGCCCACGTCGTCGTCACGCTGAGACTTGCGCTGGTGAGGCCCCCCGCCTGCGACTGGACGTAGGTCGTGACTCCCGAGGCGGTCGTCGTGCAACTCGTCCAGGTGCACTGCGAGCCGCGCACCATCGCATAGCGGGCGCCGAGCTCGGCCACGTGCGCGACGGTTTCGTAGGTGAAGAGCGCACGCCCGAAGTCGATCACGGCGAACAGGGCGATGATGAAGAACGTGGACGCGATCGCGAACTCGACCATCGTCACGCCGCGCTCGCCGTGCCTCGGACGCCGCCCGCGGGAGGCGAGGAAGCCTTGCGCGCGCTTGTTCACGGGGAGACCTGCATCGAGACCGTACGAGAAACGCCCATGTTGCCGATGCCGGGGAACGGCACGAGCGGCGTGAACGTGCCCGTCGTCGTCACTTTGACATAGATCAACGCCGGCACCGTGCAACTGTTCAGGGCGGCCTGCGAACACGAGGACAGCGTGGCGTTCTGACAGGTGCAATACTGGGTTGCCGTCGCGCTCACCACGCCGACGCCGTGCGCCTCGTTCGTGGCCGCGGCCTGCATCCCGGTGGTATCCGACGCAACGGCCAGGTTCTGCGCGCCGTATTGCACGCCGGCACGGGATGCGCTGGTCAGGATCATCGACGTGTCGGCGTACTTGCCGATGTCGATGCCGCCGATCAGCAGCGTCACGAGGCCGAGCGCGAAGAAGGTGGATTCCGCGAGGGCCTGCCCCGACTCCCCGCGAGACGGGGCGCGCCGGCCCCGTCGCAACTGTGCGAGATGCTGCATGGCGATTACTCCGTGAGGACGCAGTGGCCGGAACCCGGCAGGTCGGCCTTCGGGACGTTGACGCCCGAATTTTCGACCGTTACCGTGTTGCCGACGCAGCAGAGCCATTTGTCGCACGACCCCTCGACCTTGACGTCGCAGCCGGGGCAGTAGACGGTGCCTTCGCAGTTGCCGTTGTTGCCCCACCAATTCGGATTCTTCGCGACGGTGAAGGAGTTCGTGTTGGTCGGCGGCTGGTAGACGAGGACCCCGCAGTTATGCCCGCTACTCGGCGCCGACACCGTGCCTTGAGACGAGCCGAGGCCGTTGATCTGGCCGCTTTGGTTGTAGAAGGTGACGCCGCTGCCGTTGACGTTGTCGTTGTTGTTCAGGCTCATGCCGTTCTTGAGCACGTAGGTGCCCGACGAGAACGTCACGTTGTGGCAGCCGCTGATGTTGAGCGTCTGGCAGTAGGTACCGGCCGGAATCGTCACGTTGTCTTGGTTCTGAAAGTTCGCGTTCTGGCACGTGCCGGACGAGGGCGGGTTGCCCTTGAGGTACTGGCAGCCGGAAATGGACGGACACGGGTCCGGCGCGGGAATCGACTTCTGTGGCGAGCCGCCCGTGAAGGTCGAGCTGCCCGTCGAGGAGCTTCCGCCGTAGGAGATCCACTGCGACGAGACCGTCGAGTTGTTGACGTTGAGATTGCCGTTGGCGACCATGCCGCATTGCGGCGCGCTCAAGTTGGCGTTGTTGATCGTCAGCGAGTTGGTGCCCGTGCTGAGGGCGTAGACGCAGCTGCGGCCGGCCTGGTTCATGATCGCGACGGCGCGGGCAGTGATGTTCTGGAACGATCCGCCCGTGACCACGCCCGAGAAGAACAGCGGCTGCTGTTTCGTAACGATGACCTCGACCGCGGCCGTGTTGCCGGCGTTGGGGCCGGTCAACGGTGGATTATGGACCGCGACGGTCGTGGTCCCGCTGTTCGCGAAGCCGTTGGTCTGGGCGTCGTTTTGGGCCGCCGATGTGATCGTCGAGGAACTCGCGCCGTACGCCACCTGGATGGCGCCGGCCATCGCGCCGGCGTCGGCTGCGGACTGCTCGAGCCGCTGCTGGTAGCGCCAGTAGCCGACGTCGACGGACAGCGCCGTCATGCCGGCCAGCCCGACGAGGGCGAGCGCGAAGAGGGGAAGGACCTGACCGCGGGTGCCGTTGTTACGGCGCCGCGCGGTCGCAAGGATCGTGTTGAGAAGCGACTGTTTTTTCATCGTACAAGCACCTGTGGAGTCATGATGAATACTAAGTCCGAGTCTTGTTTCTGGTAGGTCGTCGACCTGAAGAGTTGACCGAGGATGGGGATGTCCCCGAGGAGCGGGAACTTCTGGATGTTGCGCTGCTCGAGGCGGCGCAGCAGGCCGCCGAGTACGATCGACTCGCCGGAGTGCGTCACCACGTCGGTGGACAGCTTGCTCGTCTTGAGCGCGGGGATGTTGAAGCCGTTGATCTCGACCGCGTTCTGGTAGTCGAGGTCGGAGATGTCCGGCGCGACGACGGTCTCGACGCCGCCGTTGGGAAGGATGGTCGGCGTGACTTTGAGCTGCACGCCGTAGTCCTTGTACTCGATGGAAATCTGCTGCGGGCCCGAGGCGACCGGGATCGGGATCTGGCCGCCGACGAGGAACGTCGCCTGCTGGCCCGGCATCGTCACGAGGTCGGGCGACGACAGCACGCGCGCGTGGCCCGTGCCTAGGATGAGATTCAGGGTCGGCGCCAGGACCGTGGTCCGGTAGAACGAGCCGAGCGTCAGGGCCTGGCCCGGGAGACGGGGCGTCTCTAGGCCGGGGAAGCTCGGCGGCGCTAGGGTATAGAAGCCCGGGTTGTTGGGGTCGGGGATGCCCGACTGCAACTGCAGGCCGAGCTGGCTCGACGCGGTCTTGTCGACTTCGAGCACGTAGACTTTGACGTCGACCTGGGTCGTCGTGTCGATGGCGAGCCGGTCGATGATCTTGCCGTCGGCGGCCAGATAGGCGCCGGCGTGGGCGCGTACGCGGTTGATGATGTTCTCGGCGACCGCTTGATCGGCGACGCGACCGCTGACGATCAGGTTGCCCTTGCCGTCCCGGTCCACGCGGAACTGGGAGACGCCGATGACGTGGCTGACCTCTTGCTGGATGTCGCCCAGCGGCTGGCTCACCGCGACGGCGTTGACCATCGTGACCTTGTTGGCTTCCGCTACTTTAGAGAAGCGATTGAGGATGTCGTCGATCCGGATCGAGTCCTCGACCGAGGCGACCGTCCCGTTGATGACCAGTGAGTGGTCGAAGGTCGCGATCTGCACGTTCGGGTTCCCGATCGACGTCTTGACCATCGACGCGAGGTCGGCCAGGCTCTGCTCGGTGACCGTGACCTCGTACGTCACGTGCCGGCCGCCCATCCAGATGAAGACGGTGGTCTTGCCGGTGGTCTTGCCGTTGATGACCACCTCGGAGTTGCCGAGCGGCACGACGCCGGCGATGTCCCGGTCGCCGACGCCCACGCGCGTGAGGTCGGGCGTCTCCAGGATGACCGAGTGGCCCGAGCGCAGCGAGAGCTTCTGTACGTCGCTCGCCGAGGCCGCGTGGAGCGTCCCGGTTAGGAGAGCGAGCGTCGCCGCGGCGATGAGCGGGGTCCTCATATTCAAATCGTCCTGCCCTTATGGCGTATGAATCGAAGCCGCTTCGTGCGGCCCTGTTGCAGCCTATTATGCAACAACGCACCGTTAACGCGGCGTACGCACGCCGTGCGCGTACTATTAGACTTTCGCCGAGGGTGCTTGCGCGGCGTTCGCGCTTTGCTACGATGGCCTCACCACCAAGGGCCGTTAGAGCGCGACTCCATTTGTCGCGCCCTTCACGGCCGCGCAGGTGCCGGCGCGCAGACCATTGCGTCTCGCGATCTAACCTTCGATACGCTCACCACGAGCAGGAGTAAAGCATGCTTAAGAACATCAATGCCGTTCTCAGCGATGAGTCCGGCCAGGGCCTCGTCGAGTACGGGCTGATCCTCACGTTCGTCTCGATCGTTGCCATCGCCGCCCTGACGGGCCTCGGCACCGCGATCAAGACCACGCTGACGACCGTCACGACGTCCCTCTAAGCCAGGCAAGGACATCATGCTCAAGAACATCAACGCCGTCCTCAGCGACGAGTCCGGCCAAGGTCTCGTCGAGTACGGGCTGATCCTCACGTTCGTCGCGATCGCCGCGATCGCGGCCCTGACGGGCCTCGGCACCGGGATCAAGGCGACCCTCGCGAACGTCGCGTCTTCGCTCTAAGAAGAGGCGAAAGATCCTTAAGGTACGCCGGCGGCGATCGCAATCGTCGCCGGCGTCTTCTTTTTGTTTGACGGCCGTCACCCTCCACCTTAGCGCGACCGTTAACGCAGCGTACGCGGGTCGTGCGCGTAGTATTAGACTTTCTCCCAAGGTACTTGCGCGGCGTTCGCGCTCTGCTAGGATGGCCTCACCATGAAGCGTCGTAACAGCGCAATCCCTTTAGCCATGTCCCTCCTTGCGATGTGCTTTGCGCCCGTCGGCAGCAACGCCGCTACGGCTCCCGCAAGCGCCCAAGCCGGCCCACCTCAGCCGAGCGTCGTTAGCTCGCTCGAGATCAGGCCGCACACGGGCGCAGAGGCCATCGACGTGTCGGGCCACGCTACCGCGGGGAGCGTCGTTACGGTAACACTGGTGTCGACGTTCTCCGTGGATCTACCGGACGTCGTCTTAAGCCGGTCCTACGTCGATGCCGACGCACGCGGATCGTACTCGGCCACCCTGTCGATCGCCCCCGGGTTTACGCGCGGGAGCTTCATCACGGTGCTCGCGACGACCGCGGACGGCGGCCCGACGCTCAAGGCCCGGTATTACGTAGACGCGCCAAACCACGGCGTCGTCGTTCCAATGGACCAAGTTCCAAAGGAAGATCAGTAAGCTACCGATCTCACTACAACGCTCACTCAAATCAGGAGAAACAATGCTTAAGAGCATCAACGCGGTCCTCAGCGACGAGTCCGGCCAGGGTCTCGTCGAGTACGGTCTGATCCTCACGTTCGTCTCGATCGTCGCCATCGCCGCCCTGACGGGCCTCGGCACCGCGATCAAGAGCACGCTGACCACGGTCACCGGCGACCTCTAAACCATGAAGAACGTACTCGCACGCGTCCTCGTCGACGACTCGGGTCAGGGTCTCGTCGAGTACGGCCTCATCCTCACGTTCGTGGCCGTCGCGGCAATCGCCGCGCTGGTCAGCCTCGGCGGCGGTATCAACGGTACCCTCTCCGCCATCTCGGGCGCCCTGTAGGGTCGACGTAAATCATGGTTGGATTCACCCTGACGGTTATGATCGTCGGAGCGATAATCGCCGCGTACGCCGATGCGCGTACGCGGCGCATTCCCAACCTACTGACCGGAACGCTGGCGGCGGTTGCGATCGCCGCCAGCGCCTTCTCCGGTCCGGCATCCATCGGCACGACGATCGTCGTCATGCTGGTCGTCTTTCTCGTCGGAACGATCGCGTTTTCGTTCGGCTGGTTTGGCGGAGGCGACGTCAAGTTGCTGGCCGCGTGCGCCGGCCTCGCCGGCTACCCCGGTGCGATCTCGGTCGTCCTCTATACGTTTTTGGCCGGCGGCTTCGTGGTCGTCGCCGACGCCCTGCGCCGCCGTCGGCTCGGCGCGGTCGTCGCGAGCACCGTGATGGTAGCCAGCACCGGCGTCGCGCCGGCGGAACGCCATGCGGTCCCCTACGGTATCGCGATCGCCGTCGGAGCCCTCGTCTACGGGCTCTCCCTTACGGTCTTCCCGTCATTGAGGTTGCATCTGTGAATTCGCGTCGCGTCCCTCTCATCATCGGACTCGCCCTCGCGCTCGGGACGGGTTTCCTGCTGCTGAATTATCTGACGCAGAGCCACGCCTCGTCGGTCGCGATTCGCCGCAAGGTTCTCGTGACGACCAAGGACATCCAGGCCCGCGCCAAGATCACGCCGGACATGCTCGGCGTCTCCGACCGGCGTGCCGACGAGGTGGACTCGGACGCGCTCGCCGACCCGCGTAATGCCGTCGGCAAGATCGCGCTGATCACGATCCCAGCCGGCGGGATCGTGACCGGCTCGAAGATCACGGCGCCGGCAGCGCTCGCGCTGCCCGCGCGCCTCGGCCACGGCCTGCGCGCCGTCAGCATCGCCATCGATCGGGTCAAGGGCGTCTCGGGCCTGATCGAGCCGGGCGACCGCGTCGACGTGATCGCGGTCCCGCAGCGGGTCGGCGAAGATATCCCCAAGGCGTCGACGATTTTGCGCGGCGTGCTCGTGCTCGCGATGGGCAACGAGACCGAAACCGCGTCGGCGACCCCGTCGCCGGATAACCAGAACCTGACGACGGTAACGCTCGCCGTGAACCCGCAGCAGGCGAATCTGTTGGCGCTGGCCGACGTCTACGCAACGCTCCGGCTCGCGCTGCGCTCGCCGGACGAGTCCTCCCGCGCTTATCCGACGGAGCCGATCCAGTTCGGTAAGGACGACCAACGTCAGACGCAGGCCGCCGCGCCTGCTGCGCCGGCCGTGCAGTATCTGGCGGCCCCGGCGCCGGCGGCGCCGGCCCAGGCCGCTCCCGCCGCACCGGCCGGCGTGCCCGTCATCGAGGGCGACCGCGTCGTCGTAGGCTCGAGCGATATCAAGTGAGCCGCCGGGTCTTCGTCGTCGTCGGCACCAAAGGCGGCTGCGGTGCGACGACGATCACCTTCGAGCTTGCCAAGCGCATGACCGAGGGCGGTTCGCCCGTGCTCGTCGACGGCGACTTGGGCGGACGCCGCAGCCACGCCGTCACCTTCGACGTCATCGACAAGCTCGACGCCAATCGGGTGTCGGGATCGCCCGCCCTCGCGTGGGCCCAACAATGCTCCGTGCTGGAACTCACGAGCTCGTACGAGGACGGCTTCGTCGTTAAGAGCGAACTGATCGAGAACATCGTCGCGCCGCTGCCGGCCGACACGACGTTCATCGTCGACGCGCCGCAGCCGTTCGCGGCTCCGCTGCGCTGGTTCGTCACCCGGGCCTCGCGTTTCGTCGTCGTCGTCGAGCCCACGCTCCTCGGGGTCAGCGCGACCCAGCAGATGCTGTCGGCCATGACGCGTTTCGGCGTGCCGTCCAACCGGATCGTCCTCGTGCTCAATTCACGCGACGGCATTTACGAGATGAACGCTCGCGACGTCAGCGCGACGCTGGGCGTCAAGGTCGTCGGCGACATCCCGCAAAAGCGCGACCGCAATTACGTTAAGGCGCTGAACTCGCTGGCGTCGGAACTGCAGAAGGTACAACACCTCGAGCCGCTGCCCGACCTGCGGCCCTCGGCGTCGTCGCCGATCGGCGGCATGCCAGACGTGCGGTCCGCGCCGGAGCCCGAACCGTCCGAACCCGTGGCCGGATCGCACGCCGGCACCGGCGCGAGCGCGCACGCGGAGGCGAGCGCCAACGGGCACGCCGCCAAGGCGCCGACGACGGCGCAGCGGATCTTCGGGTTCGGCAGCGGCCGAACCGGCGCGCCGGCTCTGCGCGAAGACATCAAGGCCGATATCCACGCGGCGATGATGGCGCGCATCGACTTCGCGTCCGCCGCGCGGATGTACACGGACGAGAAGAAGATGGCCGAGTTACGCTCGCAGGTCATGGACCTCGCGAACGAACTCGTGGCCGCTCGCCGCGACCTCGGATCGGTCGAAGAGGCCTCGCAAGTCAAGCAGCAGATCATCGAAGAGGCGCTGGGCCTCGGGCCGATCGAGGTCTTCATGCACGACCCGACCGTGACGGAAATCATGGTCAACGGCGTGCGCGAGATCTACGTCGAACGCGCCGGCCGCATCGAGCTGACGCCGAAGCGGTTCGTCGACGCCAAGCAGATCAGGCTGGTCATCGAACGCGTCCTCGCGCCGCTCGGCCGGCGCATCGACGAGTCCACGCCGATGGTCGACGCCCGCCTGCCGGACGGCTCCCGCGTGAACGCGACGATCGAGCCGCTGTCCATCGACGGGCCCACGCTGACGATTCGCCGCTTCGGCACGCATCGTCTCGGGATCAAGGAGTTGCTCGACATCGGCGCGATCACGCCCGCCATCGACGACTTCTTGCGCGCGTCCGTTCAGGCGCGGCTGAACATCGTCATCAGCGGCGGTACCGGTTCCGGTAAGACGACCATGCTCAACGCGCTGTCGTCGTACATCCCCAGTTACGAGCGCATCCTGACGATCGAGGACGCGGCGGAACTCTCGCTCGCGCAGCCGCACGTCGTGCGGCTCGAAGGCCGCCCGCCGAACCTGGAAGGGCGCGGCGAAATCAAGATCCGCGACTGCCTACGAAACGCGCTGCGCATGCGTCCCGACCGGATCGTCGTCGGCGAGTGCCGCGGCGGCGAGGCGCTGGACATGCTGCAGGCGATGAACACCGGCCACGACGGGTCGCTGACGACCGTCCACGCCAACACGGCGCGCGACGCGCTGTCCCGTATCGAAACGATGGTGCTCATGGCGGGCTTCGACCTGCCGGTACGGGCCATCCGCGAGCAGATCTCGTCCGCCGTCGACGTCGTCGTTCAGATCGCCCGCATGTCGGACGGTTCGCGTAAGGCGATCAGCGTTTGCGAGGTGATCGGCATGGAGGGCGACGTCGTCACGATGCAGGAACTGGTGAAGTTCAGGCAGCGCGGCCTCGATCCGGAGGGCAAGGTCCTCGGCGCGTTCGAGTCGACCGGCGTCCAGCCGACGTGCCTCGCCCGGTTCGGCGAGATGGGCATCGACTTCGATCCGATGGCGTTCGGAGCCGCACCGAGCGTGGCGAAGACGGCATGGTCGGCGCGCTAGCTCCGGTCGCCATCGTCCTCGGGGGCACGCTTGCGGCGGCCCTGATTTTTTCGTCGCTCTGGGGGCGGTTCTCGGGCCGCGTCGCGTCGATCGGCACGCTCTACGCGCGCGACCTCGACGTCGGCGACATCGGCGTCAAAGCGGACGACCTGGGCTACATGGTCATCGCCGTGGCCGCCGTCGTGTGGATCGCCATCGTGTTCATCTTGCGGCCGACGCCCGTCTTCGGCGTGCTCTATCTCGCGATGATCTTGCTGTTGTCCGCGTTCGGCGTGAAGTACTACCTGCAGGCTCGCGTGAAGAAGCGCGTTAATCTGTTCCGCGATCAGTTCGAGAACGTCATGCGCGCGCTGGTCAGCGGCGTCCGCGTCGGTCTCGGCTTGCGCCAGGCACTCGTACACGTCGCCGATCAGTCTAAGGAGCCCGCGTCGAAAGAGTTGGTGCGGGTCATCGGCGCGGCCAACCTCGGCACCAGCATCTTGGACGCACTCGACGACATGTCGGAGCGCATGCCGATTCCGGAGACGAAGATGATGGCGCGCGTCATCCGGGTGCAGTCGCAGTCGGGTGGCGATCTCGCCGGCGTACTCGAGCACCTCGCGGACACGATCCGCGACCGCCGCAAGCTGCAGCGCCGGATGAGCGCTTTGACCGCTCAGGCGCGCGTCAGCGCCTGGGTGCTCGGCCTGCTGCCGGTCGCGTTCCTCGCGTTCGTGCTCGGGACGCAGCCCGGCTTGCGCGACGCCACCCTGAATACGACGATCGGTCACATCGTGCTGATGATGGCTATCTCGCTCGACGCCGCCGCCGTGTTCGTGCTCTATAAGATGACGGGATTCGATCCGTGATACTGTTCTATCCGCTGCTCATCGCAGTTACCGGCGGGCTGTCGGCATTCTTGCTGGCCATCTCGTTCATTCCGGCGAAGAATCCGCTGTCCAGCCGGATCGAGAAGATGCAGGGCGTGAGCGAGCGCGTCCACAGCGTGCGACTCGCGAAGTTCGAGGAGATCGTCTCCGGCGAGAAGACCAGCACGTTGCGGGCCAGGCTGCAGGAAGCCGGCTGGTACCATGTGACGCCGGGCGCCTTCGCGCTGCGTTGCCTAGCCGGCATCGGTTTCGGTCTTTGTCTGGGCATCGTGCTCCAGGTGTTCCTGCCGGTCGGGGCGCTCGGCACGGCGGTCGGCGGCCTGATGGCGCTGATCGGCTGGCGCATGCCGAAGATCGCGCTCGACCGCGCCATCAAGGCGCGCAAGGCGCAGATCGACCGCGCGCTACCGGACTTCCTCGATCTCCTGTCGGCGACCGTGCAGGCGGGTCTCGCGTTGAACGCCGCGATGATTCAGGCCGCGAAGGCGGCCGTCGGCCCGCTCCGCGACGAACTGTCGAACGCGCTGGCCGAGATCCAACTCGGGCGGTCGCGGAGCGAGGCGCTGCGCTCCATGGCCGACCGCGTCAACGAGCAGCAGGTGCAGACGATGGTCACCGCCATCATCCAGGCCGAGACGCTCGGCGGCAACGTCTCCGCGATGCTGCGCGAGCTCGCTGAGGACTGCCGCAGCCGCCGCTGGATGGCCGCCGAGGAACGCGCGGCCAAACTGCCGGTTATGATGCTCTTCCCGATGGCGTTATTGATGTTCCCGGCCCTGTACGTATCGATCTTCGGGCCCGTCCTTGCGAGCGTAATCAACAAATGATCCTCATGATGTTCACCGCCGTCGCCACCTTCGCGGTTGCCGCGTACCTCGGGCTGCTCATCGCCGAGGCGCTTTACGCCGGTCAGGAGCCGTTCGAGGACGGGCCGCAGCGCATCGTCGTTCCGAAGTGGGTCTTCGTCGCGGCCGGCGCGCTCGTCGGCATCGCCATGGCCTTCCACGGCGTGTCGACCGCGCAACTGATTACGAGCGGCATCGCGACTATCGCGCTCGTCGCGTGCGCTGCCGTGGACCTCGAATGCGGGCTCGTGCCCGACGTCTTCACGCTGTTGCCGCTCGGCGCGCTCGTCTTGTGGTACGCCTTTCACGGCGACTTCGGCCCCGCGCTGTCGGCAGTCGTCGTCGCGATCCCGTTCGCGGTCGTCGCGACGTTCTCGCGCGGCCGCGGCATGGGCTGGGGCGACGTGAAGCTGGCGGCCCTCGGCGGTGCGCTGCTCGGCGCGCGCGGCGCCGTTATCGCGCTCTTCCTCGCCTGCGTCGCCGTCATCATTGCCTCCCGCATCATCGGCCGCGATAAGAAGCAGCCGGTGGCCTTCGCCCCTTACCTCGTCAGTGGAATCGGAGTCGTCCTCATGATCGGAGCGTCTGCCTGACATGGCACTGCTACGCAATGCGAATACCGGAGAGATCGTCGCGACGCGGGTGCAACCCGCCGCCAGTTGGGTCGAGCGCGCCATCGGGCTACTGACCCGTCGCGAAGTGCGCCCCGACGAGGGGCTGTGGATCGAGCCGTGCTCGGCTATTCACACGATCGGCATGCGCGTCCCGATCGACGTCATCTTCCTCGACAAGGCCAAGCGCATCATCCGCATGCACTCCAAGGTACCGAAGTGGCGCTGGGCGATCGTGTGCTGGAAGGCGCACTCCGTGATCGAACTCGGCAGCGGCGCGTTGCAGCAGACCGATCTGCTTCCCGGAGACTGTCTCGAACTCGTCCACTGAGCGCGCGCGAAGGTAGGGAAGCGAAGAGCCCCGCGTTGTCGCGGGGCTCTTGCTTGCTAGCGGCCGGAGCCGGCTAGTTCGTGGGTGGCGGCGACTTGCGTTCCGCCGGCTTCGGCTGGTCCTTCACGGGCGCCGCGGGTTTCGGGGTCTGCGCCTTAGCTGCGGGATATGCGGCGTGCGTTTGCGGCTGCTCGTGGGGCACCGGCCGTGCCGTCACCGCGGGACGCGGAGCTTGGAGCGCGGGACGCGGAGCTTGGAGCGCGGGACGCGGAGCTTGGATCGCAGGCTGCTGCGGGACCGCGTACTCGTGTGGCTGTGGCGTCACGCGAGCCGGCTGAACCACCGGACGAGGCTGTTGCTCGACCGTGCGAGGCTGTTGCCCGACCGTGCGAGGCTGTTCGATCGGGCGAGGCGTGGCTACCGGGCGCGGTTCGACCGGACGCATCGTCGTGACGGGAGCCGGGGGCGCCTTGAGTGCGGGCTCGTCGCGGTAGACGGGATGCGTTTCGGGCGCCTGGGCCGGCGGGGCTACCGTCTTGGGCGCGCTTGCGATCTTCGCGACTTCCGCTTGCTGGGCCGGGAACGACGCGACGTGCGGCGCCTTGGCTGCGAAGCGTTCGCTCGAGAAGGTCTGCGCGAGCGCGACCGGCTGCTCGACCGTGCGAGCGGAGTAGTGCAGGTTCGCGACGGTCGGGACGACGGGAATGCCGCCGCGCACGAGCACGATGTCCCTGGCGATCTTCGGCCGCACGATCTCGATCGTCCGGAAGTTGCCGGCGCGCCACGCCTCGACCGGCATCATCGCCACGCCCCCTTGATAGCCCGCGTTGGTGTAGTAGCGGTAGACGTTGGTGATGTTCGTGATGTTGGTGACGGTCGTAACGGGATAGCCGCCCTGGGCGTACCACGGCTGGTACGGCTCGCCCGGGGCCAGCGGAATCCAGCCGATGTTGCCGCTGTTGTAGCCGTTCGCGAAGTTGGCGGCGTTCGCGCCTTCACCCGAGAGGAAGAAGGCCACCATCGCGGGCGCCCACGCCGACGCAAGCGCCGACGGCGTCGCCTGGTACTGGGACGCCGGCGGCTGCCACAGCCAACCGCCGTACTGCTGGTTGTAGAACCACGAGCCGTAGTGTGCCGGCGCGTAGCCCCACTGCTGGCTGGGAACCCACGTGTAGCCGTAGCCTTGCTCCCAGACCCACTGGCCGTTCTGGTACGGCGCGAAGTTGGTCTGGTTGCCGGGCGCCCACGCGTACCCGTAGCCCGGCACGTTCTGCCACGCGCCGTAGTTGGCGAGGTTCGCGTAGCCGGCGAGTTGCGGCGTGAGATACGGGTTGGCGCCGAACGCCGCCGCGATCGCGCCGTCGCGCGACTCGTTGAAGCGGTCGAAGGCGTCGAGCGCGACCTCCGGTTCGCTAGACAGTGACGGGTTTGCGTACGGACCGTAGGCGACGAGCGTCGAGCCCGGCGTCAGCACCTGCGAGCCGGCGCCGGTGGCCACGAGGGCCGCGCCGCTGCGCACGGTGACGAGGGTCTGACCGTTGCCGAGTACCGTTACGCGGTAATCGCCGCTGCGGTTCGGCCGGACGGTCAGCGACGGGGTGTCGAGCCGCGGGCCGCCGCTCGAGCCTTGCAACTCCGCGAGATCGATCGTGCCGGTGCCGAGTAGCACTTCACGCGTGCCCGCAGTCAGGTTGACGAGCCGGACTTGCGTATCTTGCGCGAGCCGGATCATCGAGATGCCGTTGAACTGGACCTCGGCGCGCGAGCGCGCGCCGGTCGTGAGGTAGTCGCCGGGCAACAGCGGCGCGTTCATCGTCGCCGCGACTTGCGTGCCGCCGCGGATCACGACGACCGAGCCTTCTGCGAGGCTGAGGTCGGCGACCCCGGGCGCGCCCGGGTAACTCTGCGCCGCGGCCGGTGCCGCGACCGAGGCGGTGGCGAGTGCGGCGATCGCCGTTGCGAGGGCCGCCGGTAGGAGTGGTTTGTAAGAAAGCATGAGTGCGAGTCCTCCTGCTCTCTCAACGAGAGGAGGTGGCCGCGCCGGGCTGAGGACAACGTTAGGGTTCGTTGGGAGCGCTTCCCAGGAACCCGGCCGGCTGCTTTCTTAACCTCGTTAGCAGAGGCTTAAACTCGGGCTGCTATCGTCCGGGGAGCACCCTCGCTCCCTAGGAGAAGACGCTTGAGAGTTTACGCATCGGCGGCGCTTTCCGCCGCCCTGCTGGTCGCGTCTGCGGCCGCTGCTTCGGCGCGCGTCGGCACGCACGCGAGCAGCCCCAGCCCCATCAAACACGTGATCGTCGTTTCGATGGAAAATCGCACGCCGGACAACCTGTTCTGCACGGCGTTCCCCGCCTTCGACAACCCGTCGGAGTACGGCCAGCCGTTCCCCGGGATGAACCTGCAGTGCCCGCCGGTCAACCCGAGTAACTGGACGTCGCTTGCGAGTCCCTACGACCCGGGCCACTCCTATCCGCAGCTCGTCTCGGAGTGGGACAACGGCCTCCTGGACGGCTTCTACAACGATCCGGTCTACGCGATCAACGGTCAGCAGCTCTCGATCCCCGGCTTTAGCCAAACCGTCGTTCCGCCCAACGAGACGCCGATCTACTCGCTGCTCGCGGCGACGTACGTGATCGGTGACGCGATGTTCTCGTCGGGGCTCGT
>Ga0182012_10004747_pt1 | contig 14116 bp, 12 predicted proteins | sample 612S2SmetaG_FD_120486 | JGI IMG/M metagenome (GOLD analysis project Ga0182012, IMG submission 120486) | Permafrost microbial communities from Stordalen Mire, Sweden - 612S2S metaG | ecosystem: Environmental > Terrestrial > Soil > Wetlands > Permafrost | place: Sweden: Stordalen | collected... | reverse complement strand
GCCGCGCGCCGGGATGACGTCGGCCAGACCCGTTCCTTCCACGGCCGGGACGACGTCGAATTTCTTGCCGTGGTCGACGTTATGAAACAGCAGCGGCCGTTCCGACCATGACGTCCCCCAGTCGTGCTCGTCCACCTGCGGAAACACGTGGCCGCTGACAAACATCAGATCCTTCCAGCCGTCGTTGTCGTAGTCCAGGAAGGCGGTTCCCCAGCTCAAAAACGGGTAAGTCGGCTCGGCGATGCCCATCTGCGGCGTGATATCCACAAAATTACCGTCGCCGTCATTGCGATAGAGCGGCTTGTAGTCGTCGGAGAAGGTGGTTGTGTAGAGGTCGACCCGGCCGTTGTTCCTGTAGTCGCCTACCGCGAGGCCCATCGACGCGGTCTCCCGGGCATCCTGGTTGAGCGCGAAGCCGGAGTAGAAACTGGCGTTTTCGAACGTACCGTCGCCCTTGTTGATGTAGAGGTAATTGGGCGAAGAGTCGTCGGTCACGATCAGATCCACATTGCCGTCGTCGTTGACGTCCACAAACGTGGAGGAGAAGCCGTAATACCGGCGCTTGTCGCTCACTCCGGCCTTCTCGCTCACGTCGGTAAAGGTTCCATCGCCGTTGTTGTGAAACAGGTGGTCCGGCTCGCCCGGCAACCCGCGCGGCCCACACATGGTGAGCGAGCCGCGAAACGTGCAATTCGCGAAACTCACGGCTTTCGATCCGCGCGTAGGAAGGTTGTTCATGTCCCAGTGAATGTAGCCGGGAACAAACAGGTCGAGCCGCCCGTCGCCGTCGTAGTCGCCAAAGCTCGGGCCGGTGGACCAGTTGCCCAGCGTGACGCCGGCAGTTTCAGCCATGTCGGTAAAGGTTCCGTCGTGGTTGTTGTGGTACAAGCGGTTTTTGCCGTAGTTGCCGACGTAGAGATCGGGCCACCCGTCGTTGTCGAAGTCTCCCACCGCCACGCCAAAACCCCAGCGGTCATTGGTGACGCCCGCTTTCTCGGCCACGTTGGTAAAGGTTCCGTCGTGGTTGTTATGAAAGAGCGCGGCGCGCGGCGGCTCGGCCTTGCCGTTCAGCGCATCGAAGGTTGAGCCGTTGACGAGGTAAATGTCGAGCCAGCCATCGTTGTCGTAGTCCAGCAGGGCCACGCCGGAGCCGTTGGTTTCAAGGATGAACGGCTTTTCCGGCACGCCCATGGTGTGCTTCCACACGTTGAGGCCGGCTTTTTCCGAGACATCCTGAAAGACGATCGGCCCGGTTTTGACGAATCCGCCCCGCGTGATGGGCCGCTTCTCGGCATCGAGAACAGGGGCAAAGACGCCTGCGGTCGACGAACCGCTTTGTTCCTGCGCGGCGGGCGCGCTGCCATCGCCTAGCGTAGGCGGCTGTTGCTGTTGCGCCGAAATCCCGGCAGCGAAGAGCGCGAATTCAAGAGCGTGGGCCGAGAAACCCAGAATGAACCGAGTCGGTTTCGAGCACATGAACAAACGGCCTCGCCAGCGGGGATACACTTAGAACCAGGACACTAGCATCCGTTTCAACTCTTGTCGCCCTCCTTTTGGATGAGTCGCCGCCTGTTTTTCAGCGAATTTCATCGCGGACTTGAGCCTTGGCTCCGACGAAGGTGACCTTGCCCCCCTCGCAGATCTAGAGGCTCTTGTGGCGGTTGCAGCGGTTCCATTGCGGATTGTCTTTCTTGGGGCGGTCTGGCGAGGGCCGAGTGAATGGCGTTACAGTGAAGGTAGCAACTTCCGAGGTCTTCATGTGTCAATCCCTTCAATCCGGTCCATTACTTAGAAGTTCCCGAAGATTTTGGGTACATAAGTTCTTCATTTTTTCAGCGAAATTAGCCGATAAGAAACTGCATTTCCATAACACCGCGACAGTAAAGGACTTGACGTGAACCTTCCCAATTCCATCACGTTGAGCCGCATCGCCATGATTCCGCTGCTGCTCTGGATTCTTTCCGCGCACTTCCCCTTGCGCGGGGCGGGTGGCGAGCAGGAGATTCTTGCCTCGGTCTTGTTTGTACTGGCTTCCATCACGGACGGGCTAGACGGCTATCTAGCGCGCAAGCGGGCCCAGATTACCACCATGGGCATGCTGCTTGACCCCATCGCCGACAAAATCATGGTGACCGCAGCCCTGGTGGCCCTGGTGGCCTACAACCCGCATGTGGTGAAGGTCTGGATCGTCGTGGTCATTATCGGGCGCGAATTCCTCATCTCCGGCCTGCGTTCTATTGCCTCTTCCGAGGGCTTTACCATCCAGGCCAGCGACCTGGGCAAGCTGAAAACGGTGACGCAAATTGTCGCCGTGGTTGCCGCAATTCTGGCCCACCAATGGGACCAGTGGCAGTTCGGGGTAATCGTGATTCCGGTGAACTGGATCGCTGTTGCCGCCATCTACTTCACAGTGCTGGTATCGGTCATCTCCGCCATCGACTACTTTGTCGGATTCTGGAAGCAGATTGACCACGCCTCCAAGGACCGCCGCAAGGCGTTTGTGCTGGGCCGGCGGAAGAGTCCCAGCATCTCCTGAACTGCTTCTTGAGTGAATGTCTCACAGCAAAAAGCCCCAGTCTCGGCCGGGGCTTTTTTGCATCTTCGAAGCACGTCTGAATCGCCGTCAGGCCATGGCCGGAATCGCTTCCTGAATGGTGACCATTGTCGTCGCAGACGTTGTCGCTGCAGGAACAGGGACGGACGCTGCCGGTTGCGCGTGAGCTGCCCGGGTCAGGCGGTGCACGAAGTGGTAGGGCGGCCAGGGGCCGGAGACCTGCATCTGGCACTCCCGCATCATGGCGCTGGTGGTGGCGAACTTGTTCTGGTACCGCTCCACGTATTTGCGGTCGATGAGGTGGGCAACATCCAGCACCATCTTGCCGCTATCGGTCAGGCGGCAGCTTACTTCCTCATCCAGGGGCATGAAGAGGCGATGCATCTGGAAGCTGACAGCCCGGGCACGGGTCTGGCGCTCCCTGGTGCGCGCTGCGTTCTCGCGCAGGTTGCTCAAATACTCCCGTCCAACCCCCTCGGCGGGTCCATGCTTGTCGGAGTTGTGGGAGCAGCAGTCGTCCACGAAGATCTTCAGGTGCATCTCCGTTTTGCCGCGCAGCTTGTCGATATTGGTCTGAAACTGGCGCTGGTTGGAGCGGATGGACTTGCGCAGGCTCTCATCGTCGTTGAAAACGGTGCCGAACCGGAAGGGAAGTACAGTTGAATGCTGGAAGCAGTCCGCGATGACCCGTGCATGGTCCACGCCGGCTTTCTGGTTGAGGGTTTCTGCCGGGTTGTGCTCGCTTACGATGATGGCGAGGTCGCTGGCGGGGTAAAGAAAAACCTGATTTCCGCTTACTCCGACGACTGACTCCATCGGAACTGGTTTGCGATGACGGGCTAACTCGGGGAAAGCTAGTTTTTCACCGATGCAGTAGGCATACCATGCCATGACGAAACTCTCCGTCTGCGCGCTCCGGTTAGGCGCGGCTCGTTGGTGACGCTCTTTGATCTTGGGAATAACCGCATAGTTAGGCGAGAGGCCGGGTGGTTCTGTGCTAACCCGGTTGAACTATGCCGAATACTAGCCCTCTGAAAATACGACTGGCAATATCCACGGTCACTGAGATTGTGAAAGATAGCAGGAATCGAGAAAATAGATTTCATATAGTCAACAATTGTGTTTACACGGCGGAATAAGGTCCCTTCCGGAGCAGAATCATCCGATTTGGGCGTAACTCGCTTTTGACCCTGGGGGTTCGTCTTGGAGGCAACCCCGGTCTGGATGCGATCTCCCGTGGAGACGAACGATGGTTCCTTCCGGTGATGCTCCGGCAGGTTCGTTGCACCGTTCTGGTGCAGACGCAAAGCTGTCATGGATTGTTATCGAGCAGCTGGAATCGTCGCAGGAGGTGGCGGAAAACTGCATTGGAACAGGCAAGAAGTGTCAGGGCACGACTTCAGTCGTGCCGCAAGCGCTACTGAATCAACGTGGGCTTCAGCCCCTGAGGGACGCTTATCTTCGATTTCCCCGCAGCCCGCTAAGGCAGGACCCGCACAATGTGGAGGTAGAGCACAACATTGATGATTACCGAGATGGCGAGCAGACCCAGGGCGACCAGCGAAAACACGTTCACCTTGTTGCCTACCACCTTCAGGTCTTCCATCAGCTCCTGCTGCTCCAGCGTATTGCGATCCGTTGCCTCGCGAACCGCCTCAAGCTGATCCTCGACCCGCTTGAGGGAGGCGTTCTGCTCGACTACCTGGTCGCGCAGTTCGCGCTGCTGCGCCTGCAACTCGGCCAGTCCGTCTTCAATCGGCGCCAGGTTGACCGTTGGGGCCGGGGGCGGAGATGGCGGTTGGTGGCGCGGAACCATGAAGTTCGATACGGCGGTGCCGATATTGCCGTCCAGCAGGGGCAGAATGCGCTGTATCCAGGGCAGTGCCGCTCGAATGGCACTGACAGTTCGCTGCACGCCGGAGGGGACCTCGAAAGGTTCGTTGTTCGCGACGGTGTTCATCAGCGCTCGTCCCGGAGGCGGAGCACTGGAGGGGCGAGGGGTGTCGTTCAGGGAGCTTGGCGGCGCGGATGGGGTTGCGGAACCGACAGGCAGCGGCGAACCGACCGCGCGCGGCTGCGGCCCCGACGAGCTTGATGGGCTGCGTCCCCTCAGGCCTTCGTCCGCCGGTCCGTTCGCATTAAAACCCTGTGCGTCGCCCATGAACTTCCTTCTTCCTCCACTATAGAACGAATTCGTCCAGTATCAGTGACTTCCGCAGTTTGTGTCTCTCCCCTGCGCCCAAGACAATGCTCGCTTTTCTCGAGATGCGATGCAGATTCATGCGGGAAAAGGTCTACATGCCCAGTTCTGCACAGTGGTCACCACTCCACACTGGGTATTCTGGTCCTCTCGAACCTATACTGGAATGCAGGAGATGAGCGTGAAACCGAGTTATGCGCGCGCTTTGCGCAGCCTGCAACGCAACATCCTGGCCGGCATCATCACCATCGGACCATTGTTTGTCACCTACCTGATCTTCAGCTTCCTGCTGGGAGTTCTGGCCAAGGCCGGCTTACCCGTGGTGTGGCTGCTGGCCGCTGTTTTTCCGGGTGACTGGCTGAACGAGCCATGGGTCCAATCCGTACTGTCGATCATTCTCACCCTGGTGGTGCTTTATCTGGTGGGCCGCGTGACCTCGCTGGTGGTGGGCCGCCAAGCGCTCAGGCTGTTCGAGACCGCTCTTGACCGGCTGCCTTTTGTAGCCAAGATCTACGGTTCCGTGCGCCAGCTGATCGACAGCATGATGGCGAAAAAGGGTTCCAGCCAGCGTGTTGTGCTGATCGATTTCCCGATTGCAGGACAGAAGAGCATTGGGTTTTTGACCCGCACCATGATCGACTCTGCCAGCGGGGAATTGCTGGCCGCGGTGCTGTTGCCGAATGCCATCAACCCGACTTCGGCCTTGCTGCAGATTCTCCCTATGGCACGGGTGACGGAGACCGACCTGAACATGGAGCAGGCCATGAGCATGCTGATGACCGGCGGCGCGGTGGGGCCGGAGGAGATTCTCTTTACACGGCCTGCGCTTGCGGCACAGGAAGAAGCTATGCCGCCTTTGCCCTCGGCTTGACCTTGGCGAGGGATCTATCTTTTGCGGCAAGCCAGATATCGTGTTTGTTCTGCAGATTCATCCAGAGCTGAGCGGAGGTGCCAAAGTACCGGCTCAGGCGCATGGCGGTATCGGCGGTAATGGAACGCTTTCCGCGCACCAGGTCGTTCACACGCGGCGCGGAAACGTGCAACTCCTTGGCCAACCGGTAGCTGGAAAGTCCGAGCGGTTCCATAAACTCAGTCTTGAGTATGTCGCCGGGATGAATTGAGTATGCAAACGGAATCTTTTCCATGGCGTCTCCTAGTGTCGTGGCTCCGATGTTCATAACAAAAATAGACCTGTCATCCTGAGCGAAGCGTACTTCAGCGGAGTCGAAGGACCTGCTTTTTCGGAGCCTATGACCCGGTCATGCACACCGAACAGATGCGAAGAACAGCAACTCCGTGTCGGCGTCTGCAAAGTTCTTGATCACATTTGCATCATATTGGTATTCGTTAACAACTGCGTTATGCTCCGGCGTCCTGCTCCGCGGGCATATGTTCCTCGGACACCTCTCCCGCGTGCTCGCTCTCGACGGTAATCTTGCGCAGGCTGACGTGCTCGAACTGCGCCCAGATCAGGCCGACCGGAACAATGCACAGAAAGGTAATCAGCAGCAGCGTGGTTGCGCAGGCCATGGCCGTCTCCGGCGCCATGCTGAAGAAGTTCCTTAAAGTTTCTTCTACGGCTGCGATTTGAGTAAACCAGCCCAACACCGGCAACTGGACTACGCTGGCGGCGCCGCTGACCACCATCAGGACCAGGCATTTGGCCAGGGTCACGGCGTCCCGCTCCGGTCCATAGACAAAGGCGCGCGTTCCGAGGACATAGGCCGCGGAGATCAGCCCCCACATGGCCAGCGAGAGTCCAAGGGTTACGGCAAAGTCCCAGGGAGAGCGCAGCGTGTTGAGCCCGGTGCGAAAGGTTCGAATCTTGTTCCCCACGGCATGGCCGAGTCCTTTTGAAATCACGCTCAGAGCTCGTTCCATGAACGACGCCACCACCCCGCCCGCCAGTCGCACGGCAACCAGGAACAGAGCGCCCGCAAAGGTCCCGGCCAGGCCCCAGTAACCGAACTTCCTGAATACCTCGGGGTGGGGAAGCGTTCCGGCCGGCGCCAGCAGGATGGCGGAGGAGAAGATCAGGGCCATGGAGCCGGCGTCAAAAAGACGCTCCACAATGTAGACCGCAATCTGTGTGCTCAGCGGCAGGCCGGTCTTTTTGGCTACAAGGTAGGGGCGGACCAGGTCGGCGATCCTGCCGATCAGCGCAACGGCGGTGAACCCGATCACCTGGGTGCCCAACAGGGAAAACGGCGACACCCTCATGTTTGGCTTCAGCAACAGAGCCCATCGCACGGAACGGAAAACATAGCCCAGGTAAATGCAACCGGCGGCGATGGCGATCATGCGCCAATCGGCCAGCTTGAATTGCTCAAAGAAAACGTGCCAGTGAAATGGATGCTTGTGTTGTGCATAGGCAGCCAGCGCCACGAGTGCCGCAAGTACTACAACACCCAGAATCAATTGGTTCTTCTTCAAAGCTTCTCCGTTCGGCGATTATCTTTATCTAGTTTATGTTCTCACCCAACCGAGCGATAAGTGCTTATCGGATTCCTTTGTCCGGGGAGGTCGCTGAAGAAGCAACCGTCTGCCTGGCCAGCGCGACCGCCTGTTTCGCTAATGCCTCGCGCGCCCGCACGCGGCGGTTGAACTCGTGAATCACCCACGCCACATACGCCCGCGTCTCGTGATAGGGCGGAATGCCGTGATATTTGTCCACTGCGGCCGGACCGGCATTGTATGCAGCCAACGCCAGCGCCAGGTTGTCGTGGTAGTAGACCAGCAGCGCGTCCAGATACGTGGTGCCGCCGCGCACATTCTCGTCGGGCTTGAAACTGTCGCCTACGCCGAGTTCAGTTGCTGTTCCGGGCATCAACTGCATCAGACCGCGCGCCCCGGCGCGGCTCACGGCACGCGCATTGCCGCCGCTTTCCGCTTTAACCAGGCTGGCCAGTAGATCTACGTCCAGGTTGTGGTCGCCGCCGGCCTTGGCCAGGATTTCGTGCAGGTCAGCCGGAGAGATTTTTGCATCTTTGGCAGGCTCGGGCCAAACCAGGGCCGTTTCTCTTGCCGGCTCCTTCGCGATCTCAGGTGGTGGATCGGCAACCTGTTCGAATGTCGAAATTTCCTGCGGCGCAAACTCGATGAAGTTGTCCTCACCAGCGCCCAGGTAGAGGCGCACGTGGCCTTCGACGTCAGCGTGATGGTTGCAGTGCATCTCGTAGCCATTGCGCAGGGTGACGCGCTCGCCGGCCCAAGCGGTCGCGGTGAGAGCCCCCAACGCTGCTATCGAGATGAAAAACCTTGCCCGCATTCTCTGTTACACCTTTTCGAATAGGACTATCAAATATTAGCGTCCCCTGTCACGCTTTGGCGGCAAGTACCTTGACTACTGCGGCTTCCAGCACTACGGCAACGCCCTCCTGGTCGTTTGGCGGGGCCTGTTTCCAGCCGCGCATCTTCGCCATTGTCCGCAACTCCCGTGCCGCATTGCCCATCATCACTCCCTGTCCGGCCCACTCCAGCATATCCACGTCGTTCCAGTTGTCGCCGATGGCCATGGTCTCCTTGCGCCCCACGCCTAGCCGGCCGGCCAGCCGCTCCAGTGCCGTTCCCTTCGAAACTCCCGGCGGCAACAGGTCAAGAATCGAAAGGTCGCGTGCCGAATACTCAGTCCGAACGCACTCGCAACTGCCGCTCCACTCGCTCGCCTTCAACGCCTGCTCGGCCTCGCGCATCTTCCCTAGCGTTCCTGTCACCATGCCTTGAATCGGATCCTCGCCATCCGGCAATGCATCTTCCAGCGGCTGGACCACTTCAATCGCGTTCCGGTTCGCTTCAACCCACAAAGAGATGCGCCCCTGCGTAATCTCCAGATTCTCAAGAACAAGCTCGCCGCGCCCCAGCCGGTCAAACGTAAATACCACCGCGCCGAATCCTCTGAGCAGCCCGCAAAGCCCACGGGCTACGCGCGCCTCCATGTGGCAGCGGTCTATCGGCTCCCCGCCCAGAGTTCGGATCACTGCACCATTGGACGTAATCAGAGGCGTATCCGCTCGCAGACCCAGGCCTTCCAGCAGCGGTGCCGTGTAAGCCGTACGCCTGCCGGTTGCGATGGCGACGATAATTCCGGCATCCTGAGCCGCTTTGAGCGCACGCGCCGTCCGCTCGCTGATCTTCTGCGCAAAAGTAGGCAGCAGCGTTCCATCCACATCGATGGCCACCAGGCGAACAGGAGGGTGCATAGTTTCAGTGTATCCACCTGCGGCGGACTCCTCCGGCGGTTGCGTGGCCGGATCGAGTAGTCTACTTCGTATGGAACGCTCTTGCAGCCACTGCCACGCCGTGCTTGCCGCCGACACTGTAGCCGATTGGTGCCCTGCCTGCGGCGGGGCCTTGATCGAACGCGCCAACGAGCCCGCATTCGCGGCACAAGCAGGCTCACCGCTGGAAGTCGACCATCGCGGCATCGTTTTGCCGCGCCGCCATGCGCTCGGCGGGATTATCACGCCGCAGTAAGCTTGCCGGGGCGGGGAATCGCGCCGTAGTATCGTCTCCGCGGTCGAAAGATAGCGTCGCAAGCAATTCGAAAGGATGACTGATCCCATGCGGCTCACCACCTATCTCAACTTCAACGGAGATTGTGCCGAAGCATTTCGTTTTTACGAAGAACTCCTGGGCGGCAAGATCGTCACGATAATGACCCACGGCCAGATGCCCGATCCCGGCAACGTCGACCCCGACTGGAAAGACAAAGTGCTCCACGCCCGCATCGACCTGGGCGAAACCGTGCTGATGGGTGCGGACATTCCGCACGCCCAGCCCACGCGCAGCTCGTATCTCGCCCTATCCGTCGACAGCATCGAAGAGGCGGAGCGCATTTACCCCGCGCTTTCCGAGGGCGGGGAAGTGTTCATGCCGCTGGCGGAAACATTTTTCGCCCATCGTTTCGCCCAGTTCCGCGACAAGTTTGGCATTTTGTGGATGCTGCTGAACGAGAAGCCGATGGGACCGGCGCACTGAGCGAGATTCACAGCGGATCACGCCGTTGTATCGAGCCCAACCGCTTCGGCCAGCCTCACTTGCCTATCGTCGAATGTCCAGAACTTCTGTGCCTTTAACTCCAGCGCGCAGGCCACATGCAGCGAGTCGAGTGTACGGACTCCGAATGTCGGCCCATAGCGTTTGGCAAGACCAGCGCACGTCTCCCAGGTCTGGCTGGGAAAGTCCCGGTATTCCCAGACGCCCGCACGGAAATCGAATTCAAAACTGTTCCATGCCAATTGAGTATCGGCAGGGGCAAGTCGCCCATGAAAAGCTTGCCGATAGATCGCATTTGCCAATTCGCTGCGATTGAAAGGTGTAATGCTGATTCGCGGCTTGGCGGACAAGCGGCGCAGCACTTCAGCGGAGTGCGCATCGCGAACGTATGCCGCAACGAGAAAGCTGGAATCGACGTAAACGATCAATAGGGCTCGTTCTCCCGATCCGCGATCAGATCGGCAACCGGAGTCAGGACGCGGTCGCCGTAGATGCGTTTGAGGCGCGCTTCAAAATTCGGCCATTCGACGGGCTGAATTCTTGGCGATTCCGGCACAATTCGGGCCACAATTTGGTTACGCTTGCGGAGTTCGACTACTTCACCGGCCTCAAGCCAGGCTAATAACTTGCGGGTGTCTCGAAGTTCGCGAAGATTTACGCTTGGCATAGATCCATTGTGGCACAAATTGTGCCACATTGTCAATGGCTCGCCGGCTTGTTTCGAGCCAACCTACTCGTACCGCAGCGCCTCCGCCGGCAGCACCCTAGCCGCAGCCGACGACGGATACAGCGTAGCCAGCAACGAGACCCCAATCGACACCGCGGACACAATCACGCCGTCGATCGCCCGCGGAGCGAAGGGAAGCGTGTCGATCGAGTAGATCTCAGCCGAAAGTGAGATGAAGTGGTAGTGCCCGCCGGCCCAAGCTGCAAGATACCCCAGCACCAGCCCGAGAATGGTGCCGAACACACTAATCAGAAACCCTTGCATCATGAAGATGCGGCGCACCTGTCCCGGCTCCACGCCAAAGCTCATCATCACGGCGATGTCGCGCGTTTTCTCCATCACCATCATGGTAAGCGCGATGAGGATATTGAGCGCGGCCACAATCACAATCAGCGCAATCACGATGAAGGTGACAACCTGCTCCAATTTGAGGGCGCGGAACAACTCGCGGTTCTGCTCCATCCAGTTGTTGGTCATATATCCCTTGCCGGCGGCCTGCTCGATCTCCTTGGCGATCGCTGCGGAGCGGTCCAGGTCGTCAACCTTGAAGTTGATTACCGATAGCAGGTCCGGCTCGCTGTAGAGCTGCTGCGCGTCCGCCAGGCGAACGAAACCCATCTGATCGTCAAACTGATAAAACCCGGAGTGGAACGTGCCCGCGACACGAAACGGCACCACCTTCGGCATCATGCCAAACGGCGTCATCTCGCCTTGCGGGCTGACCAGCGTAACGCGATCGCCGACGCCGGCGCCGACGGTCTCCGCCAGATCCTTGCCCAGCACGATCGGGGGCAACTCTCTGCGCACAGCCGGCGTGGCCTGCGGTTGCAGCGCGCGTATTGCTTCCGGCGAAACTGTCGACAGCAGATCGCTGACGGTCTTTTCCTGGTCAGGCAAAATGCCTTCCATCAGCGCATACCCGGCGCGAGCGCCACGCGCCACCATCACTTGTTCATAGAGCCCCGGCGAGGCGCCAGTCACATGCGGCATGCGGCGCAATCGGTCGAAGAGCGGCTGCCAGTTGTGGATGCCGTCCGCCTCGACGCGCATCAGTTGCACATGCCACGAGTTGGCCAGCAGCCGGTCTTGCAGATCGCGCCGCATGCCGTTGGTGATAGCCAGCGCGATAATGAGCGCTGCCACGCCAGCCGCCACGCCGGCGATGGAGATGGCGGTCACCACGCCCACCACGGCTTGCCGCCGCTTGGCTTTCAAGTACCGCATCGCCAGAAAAAGCTCGAATCGCATCGGAAATTGCCTTGCCTGGCGCACCTACTTCGCCGGGACGTTGAATACCGTTTTGGCCACACCCACATTGTCGTGCCGGTCGTAGACACGCACAGTGATCAGATGCTCGCCGGGCTTGCCGTCAAGTGCCGCGGCCGTAAGACGAAGCTCGTAGTGCTCATGCTTTGAATCGGACAATCCGCCGACGGGCTCGATGAACTGCCAAGGCTCCGCGTCCAGCGAGTATTCCGCATGAGCAATGGGTGAGAAAGCATCGTCCGCATCGAACGTCACGTGCGACGAAGCTTCGGCCGTTGCTTTCAGCCCGTTCACGATTGGTGGCGTTGTATCCACCTCGAAGCGCTCGCTGATTTTATCGCCGGTCAGCGCGTCGTTGGGCGTGTGCGAAGGCGCGTCCGTGGCCACCACCTTGATCTGATAGCCGCCGTCGGGAATGAGCGTCGCGTCAAAGCTGTAGGCCTTGTCGGTGATCTGGTCTTTCAGCAGCCGCCAGACCGACTCGCCGTCCCCGCGCAGGTAGAGCGAAAAGGTCAGATCGTCGCCGTTATCGTCATGGGCTGCCCAGCGAACGGTGATGGCTGTCCGATCCTTGAAGGCCTGCAACGGCTGGTTCGCCGCACCGTCGAAATTCATTGCGTTCTGGCCGGAAGATGGGAATGTGATGGTGATCGGCTGCGGCATACTGCCGGGCTGATTCTGCGCCATGGCCTGCGTATTGATGCGTGCCCCTGGCGCTACCATCAGTTCATCCACCACCGGCGCGGAGTTCACGGGCAGGTAATTCACGCCCACGCTGCCCAGCGTTCCACCGGCGTGCAGCACTGCCTTCCACTCGAAGAAGCGGCCGGCGGGCGATGCTACGGCACCGTCTTTGAGCGGCTGCCAGTCAGACCAACCCCAGTCGCCACGGCCGCGCACGGGCTGCTCCACGTTGCCGCTGCGGGAAAACAACTCGTATCCCGTTGAGCCGGGCTCGACCTCAATACGTCCAAAACGCGCCAGTGCGCCTGCATCCAGCACGTCGCTCGCGTATTCGTGTTTTTCAATTGTGCCCAGCCGAACCAACTTTCCCGTATTGCCCGTGCCGATAAGGATGCCGGTTGAGTCTTCTGCGTTCGGAACCGCAATACTCAGCCCCTGCTGTGCGTCCAGATGCGCAACATCCTCGTAACTTCCGTCCTGGGCGATCCTGAAAATGTGCCCGCGATTTCCAGTCAGAGCCAGCAGCCCGTCCTTGCGTGCGGCGAGCGCGTACACAATCTCCTCCTTGCCCGTCCAGACGCGGCGCGGCGCTTGGGCCCTGGGGTCGTCGGTGGGAGTCAATGCGTAAATCTCGCTTCCTTCAGGCACGGAAGCGCTGACGTTTGCCGCCTGCATTGAACCCGGTTGGACCACGGTGATGGTGACTTGTGCCTGACCCTGCACCGGCAGCGGCGGCAGCGGGTTGTGGCTCTTGTCGCCCACGCTGGCTGCGTAAATGGTCCCGTTTGCGCCGACGGCAACGGACGTGATTTCACGCCGCGGAGCTTCGAACAGGACGTAGCCCTTGCCTTGCGGATCGATCCGATAAACCAGGCCCGAGCCGTCAGAACCAGCAATCAGGTTGCCCTTCGCGTCCCATGCCAGGCAGCGGATGTGCTGCTCGTCGCTCTTGAAAAACGCCTCCGGCTTGGCCGCAGTCTTTGAAGGATCGACGCGATAGACAGCTCCGGGGCCGCCCGTGGCAATGTAGAGCCTGCCCGCCGTATCGAACGTCAGATCCCAGATGTAATGCGACTTCCCATCTGTCTTATCGCCATCCTTGTTGCCGTCCGCGTCCTTTGGCTGGTTCTCCGCAGGTTTTTCGTCGTCTAGCCTGCCCAGATCGAAAACTACTGTGGCGCTGGCGTCGTCTTGCTTTGCGGTTGCATCGGCCTTAAGCCGGTAAACTTTGCCGCTCGGTAACGTCGCAACGTAGACAGCGCCATCCGGGCCAAAGCGAACCACCTGCACACTCACGTCTTTTGTTTCGAAGAGCGTGAACGCCTGGCCATCCGGGCCTACGCGCAGTACTGTCGCGGGCGAAGCTGTGCCGAGGTAGGTCTCGCCGTTTTTGCCCGCGGCCACCGACCACACATAGGTCGAAGGAGTGGTCAGCAACTCAGTCAACCCTGGGCCTTCGCGCAGATGGCCGTCGCTGGTTATGGCAACGCCCTGCTGCGTGCCCTTCTCAAACTCGTCAATGCGCGACTGGGTCCACAAGTGCGTGCCCTGAGCGAACCCGTGCTGCGCGGCGAAAGTCGCGATAAGCGCTACCGCAAGGGCGGAAAGCCTCCAAGCGGCGGGGAATCGGCAATGTGAATGGCTGGAAACAAACATGCTGCCGTTGAGTCTACTAAAGTTGGGGGCAGTC
>Ga0182012_10004745_pt1 | contig 14121 bp, 10 predicted proteins | sample 612S2SmetaG_FD_120486 | JGI IMG/M metagenome (GOLD analysis project Ga0182012, IMG submission 120486) | Permafrost microbial communities from Stordalen Mire, Sweden - 612S2S metaG | ecosystem: Environmental > Terrestrial > Soil > Wetlands > Permafrost | place: Sweden: Stordalen | collected... | reverse complement strand
GGAAATCATTTGCGGCTGGCCCACTACTAACCGAGTATCTTCCAAGATCTGACGCTGGGTCCTACGAAACTGTAAGCGTCGTCGATGGAACGGCGCGCATTGTTGGATACAAGGTGGTGCCGGGTCTGCCCCTTGTTTTGCTTGTCAGTTACACGCGCACGGCCGTGCTGGCGCCATGGTACCAGCACCTATATCAATTCGGGTCGCTGCTCATTCTGATTGTCGCCTCGATATTGGCGGGCACCTTCGTGCTCGTCAGGCAAACAAGCAGCCTCGCTGAGAAAACCGCCGCTGTTGAGGCAGCTAACACGCGGTTCGATGCCGCCTTAAGCAACATGTCGCAAGGCCTGTGCCTGTTTGATGCGAACAATAATCTGGTGATTGCGAACAGTCGCTTCCGCGAGATGTACGGCCTCCCGGAAGAAGCCGTCAGACCCGGAACACCCTTATCGCAGATTTTGGAACACCACGCTGAGCGCGGCGAGAAGAGCGATTTATCCGTCGAAGAGCACGTTCAGACGATGCTGGCGGAGCTCAATCAGGTTTCTTCACTTGCCGATGGGCGTGTGATCTCGATTAAACGCACCCCGATGTCGAAAGGGGGCTGGGTGGCGACCCATGACGACATCACCGAGCTAAAGCAAAGCGAAACGGCCCTTTTGAAGAGCCAGGCGATGCTCCACTCGACCCTGGCGGCGCTTAGCGAAGGCGTGGTCGTCCAGGATGTGAATGGTCGCATTATTTCCTGCAATCCGGCCGCCGAAAGAATCCTCGGGATCAGGCCCGGCGATCTACCAGACGCAAACTCGGTCGTTTCTCGCCGACAGAGCATCCATGAAGATGGCAGCGACTTCCCGGAGAGTGAACACCCCGCGATGATAGCGCTTGCGACAGGCAGGCCGCAGCATGATGTGATTATGGGGTTGCGGAGTGACGACGGATCCTTTGCATGGATCGCGATAAATTCAACTCCAATCCATACCGACGGAAACACCGAGCCGACGTCGGTCGTGACGTCGTTTGCCGACATTACGGTGCGTAAGCAAGCCCAGGAGGTCTTAAGGGAGGCAATCAGCGCCAGCCCTGACGCTCTTGTAATCTATGATGAAAACGACCGGTTGATAACCTGCAACGAAGCCTATCGCCGGATATACGCGCAGTCCGCGGCGGCAATTCATCCTGGGGCATTGTTCGAAGACGTTCTGCTTTGCGGCCTTGAGAACAATCAGTATCCCGAAGCCGGCGAAACACCCGCGCAACGGTCCGCATGGCTCGCGGAAAGGATGAGATTGCATCGGGCACCCTCGACGGATGCGATTCAGCGGTTGTCGAACGGCCGGTGGATCCAGCTACGTGAGCGTCGAACCGCGTCAGGGCTCACCGTAGGTTTCCGGATAGATGTGACCGAGCTTCACCAGAAGACCGCGAAACTACAGGCGTTAATCGACAATTTTCCAGGCGGGATCTCGTTCCTCGATACCGACTACAATATCGTGGCCTGCAATCAAACGTTCCGCACGTTGCTTGACCTTCCGGAAGAGCTGTTTCGAGATGGGCTGCCTTCGCTTGAAATGGTTCTCCGCGCCAACGCCCTGCGCGGGGAATTTGGCCCCGGCGATCCGGACGAACACGTGCGCGAGCGAATGACACTTGCGCGAAAAGAAGGCCCGCAACTGTTCCAGCGGACGCGTCCTAACGGCACCGTGCTGGAGATTCGCGGCACACCGATCAAGGGCGGCGGATCCATTAGAACGTTCATGGATATAACTGCGCGACGCGCGGCGGAGAAACAATTATTTGACAGCGAACGGCGTGCACAAGAGAAGTCGGCGACACTCGAGCTCACGCTTGCGCATATGAGCCAGGGTCTATCGATGTTCAATGCGAGCGGGCAGCTGATGGTCTGGAATGACCGTTACGCCGAGATATATGGCCTCCCGCCCGGGCTGCTGAAGCAGGGCGTCAACGTCAGCGCCATAGACGAGCACGTGTCACGGACCGGCTGCCTGGGAACAGATGAACCGGATTGGCGGCAAAAACTGGCCGACAAGATCTCCTTCGCGGCGACGCTTAGGTTCAGCGACGGGCGCGTGGTCAGGGTTGTCCGTACACCGATCAAGGGTAGTGGATGGGTGGCAACCCACGACGATATCACAGAGCAAATACGCGCTGAGGCATCGTTGTTTCAACAGTCCGCAGAGCTTGCGCGTATCAACATGCAATTCGACGCTGCGTTGAGCACCATGACGCAAGGGCTTTGCATGTTTGACGGTCAGAAACGGCTCGCGGTCTGGAACCAACGCTATGCGGAACTATACCAATTGCCGCTGGACTTGTTGAAAGTCGGAACGCCTCACGATGCGATTATCGCCGACCGTGTCCTCCGTGGTATTCTCAAGGGAGAAGCAAGCGATTCCGCCGCCAAGGCAAAGATTGCTGCATTGGGGCAACTTCCAAAAAGCGCGACATCGAGCAGAGTCGACGAATTTGCGGATGGGCGCCTCATACTCGTTACCCGGCAGCCAACGACGGATGGCGGCTGGTTGGCGACCCACGAAGACATTACCGAACGGCGCCGCGCCGAGGCCGAGATCGTTCATCTGGCGCGGCATGATGTGCTGACAGGACTTGCTAACCGCGCAGAGTTTAATGCGAAGCTCGAAGAGGCGAGCAAGCGTCTTAAACGGAACGGTAGCGCAGTCACCTTGATGATGCTCGACCTCGACAAATTCAAGGCCGTCAATGATACCCTTGGGCATCCCGCCGGTGATCAATTATTGGTTGAAGTGGCCAGGCGTCTCCAATCTTCGGTTCGGGAAACGGACGTCCTGGCGCGCCTCGGTGGCGATGAATTTGCGATCATCCAGGAGGGCGGACCCAATCAGCACGAGGGCGCTATCGCGCTGGCGCTCAGGATCATAAATGCCATTAGCCAGCCATTTGATCTCAACGGCCAGCAGGCCAGCGTTGGGACAAGCATCGGGATTGTCCACGCCCCGGAGCACGGTATTGTACCTGACGAACTCCTGAAAAGAGCCGACCTCGCGCTCTACAGCGTCAAGTCCAATGGACGGAACGATTTCCGGGTGTTCCAAGACGAGATGCTGGAGGTCGCTCACGGCCAGAAATCAGCAGAGAGCGAGCTGCGGGACGCCATCGCACGGGATGAATTTGAGCTGTATTACCAGCCGGTGGTGGACATCAAAACACGGCAGGTTTGCGGTGTTGAGGCGCTGGTTCGCTGGCGGCACCCGACGAAGGGTCTAATTGCGCCAGACCAGTTCATCCCGCTCGCGGAATCCACTGGCCTGATAGTGCAACTCGGAGAATGGATCTTGCAGCAGGCTTGCATTGATGCAGCATCGCTGCCTGCGCATGTTAAGGTCGCGATCAATATTTCGGCGGTACAATTCAAGAAGGGCAATCTATTCGACCTCATCCTGTGCTCGTTGGTCGAGACCGGCCTTGCGCCTGAACGGTTGGAACTGGAGATCACCGAAACCGCCCTGCTCGACAACCAGAAAGCGCATCTCACCACCATACGGCAGTTGAAGAATCTCGGGATATCCATCGCGCTCGATGATTTCGGCACCGGATATTCGTCGATAAATTATTTGACCATTTTTCCGTTCGACAAGATCAAGATCGACAAGTCCTTTACACAGGGCGCTCTCAATCGTCGCGATTGCAAGGCGGTGGTTGCCTCAACGCTCGCACTGGCTCAGGGGCTCGGTACCGTGACGACGGCTGAGGGGGTCGAGACCGAAGAACAGTTCGAATACATGCGTAAGGCAGGGGTAGACCTCATACAGGGCTACCTATTTGGCCGGCCTGTTCCAATCTCTCAACTCGCCCTAGACAATGCAATCTCGCCCAAAGAAATGGTGGCATAGGCGAATCCCGGCGACACCGAAGGATAAGTTTGTCCAGCGGCTTTGAGGGCCAACACAAACTAAGAGTGCAGGAGTCAATCCTTAGTTAGATCGTATACCTTCCGAAGCTGTTTCTGAATCTGCTCGATGCGTTTGGCGCATGGACGATGACCGCATTAGTAGTCGGGCGAACGCTTCCTCTACAGTACTCATGGGCGCGTTCGTCTGGAACGGTTCTGACATATAGACCCTGCGCTCGTCCAACGCGGACGCAAGGCAATAGCGCCAATCAGCGGCGCTCGCCGATGTCGTGGCGATCAGGGAAATGCTGATCAGAATGATTCCTAATCTCATGCGCGCCCCGTGCTTGAAGCCTCGCGGCAATGGACCTCATGACAGCGGCAATCCGTCAAGCCAATCAGGAAATGTTTTTTGCGAGGCTGAACTGTCCTCCTCAAAAGCCGGGGTGATCAAAAAGTGCGTTTGATTGATCATTAGCAGAAGTTGAAATGCCATTGTCGAGTTTAGGGTGCCGGGAATGAGGTCCGCTGGGGATAGCGCGCAGGCGAAAGCTTGCGCCACGCCTGCCACCGAAGTCACAGTTCGTCGAGCGGCCGAGAATTCGCTTTTAATTCAATTCCAGCCCGCGCTCAACAATTTCGCGAAGTCTTTTGACGCAACTCAAGGAAGGCGCAAAGCGAATCCGATAGAGATGACTACGGTGACAGTTGCCTCCCGAGGGGACTGTATGCGGAGTTGATTCGACTTGACAGATCGCGATACCTGGTACGTTTCCTATCGTTCGAATATCACGCCCATCCGCGACGATGGGGAGCGCAGGTCCGCTCGCGCAGCCCGTACATTTAAGACCGAAGCACAAGCTAAGAAATTTGCGCAGGAGGTGATCAACGACGGCTGGAGCGCGATTGCCGGGACCTTGAATCCCCATACGCCGAAGAAGACCGTGGCGTCGACGCAAATTCTCGATTGGATCGCCGGCAAATACTGAGAAAGGATTTGTATGTGCGGGCAGCTGATTGTCTTATCCAAGATGATCGTCTCGACGCTGGGCATAGGTGAGGTAGAGGTCAGCGTTCGAAGCGACCATGCTTATGGATGCTTTGCCCGATCGTGGCTCTCCAATGAGCGGCCGCTTCGCGCCAACAGCGGCCGTTGCCTGACTTAATCGATCTTGTCCCTCGATCGCGAACTTGCATTGTCGCGCGACCTGGTATCACCACTCAACATCGCATCCGTCCTCTGCACTCATTCGGCGCCACGGAGGCTAGGCTCCCCTGTCAAGACGCTGGGCTTTCTCAACGAGATCGAGTGCCTGATCTCGCAAATCTCGCTTGAGCACCTTGCCGAGCGAATTTCGCGGCAGAGCGTCGACAATGAAGACGTATTTGGGCTTCTTGTAGCCAGCGACCAGGCTGCGGACATGCTCCACAACCGAGCCGGCAGTGGGATTTTTGCCCGGCGCGCGCTCTACAAAGGCCGCGACGGCTTCGCCGAATACAGCATCGGGTACTCCGACCACCGCTGCGTCGGCAATGTTCGGATTTTGCAACAGCGCCTGCTCGACCTCCTTGGTATAGATATTGAAGCCGCCGCTGAGCACCATGTCCTTCTTGCGATCGACAATATAAAGGTAGCTTTCATCATCGGCCCTGGCGACGTCACCGGTATGGATCCATCCATCCTTGATGGTCTTGGCGGTCTCCTCCGGGCGATTGTAATAGCCGCGCATTACCGAATAGCGGCCGGGCTGCCCCACGCGCACCAGCAGTTCGCCCGGCTCGCCCGGTTGCACATCCTTGCCGGCATCGTCGACGATCCGGACCTCGACGCCGGGCGTCGGCCGGCCGATCGACGAGGCGTGATCGAACTGCTCCTCGTGCGAAAGCGAGGTCACACCGCCCACTTCGGTCATCGCGAAGAACGACACCAACCGCACGTTCGGCAGCAACGCCATGAACTGCCGCTTCAGCTCGACCGGAAACGCCTCACCGGTCACCACGATCCTTCTCAGCGAAGCGCAGCGTGGCGGACCGGCCATGATTTCGGGAAGCAGCATCCGGCATACGGTCGGGACCATGCCGACGACGGTGATGCCTTCCCTCGCGATGGTCTCGACCGTCTCGCGCGGATCGAACTTCTTCATGACCACGAGCGTGCCGCCGAGCGTCAGCGAGTTGGCGAGCCGAGCAAAGCCGGTGCGATGAGCGAGCGGTGTCGTGACCAGATAGCGGTCTTCGCTCGAAATTCCCCATTCGACCGCGTTCACGAAGCAATGCTGAACCACGATGTTGGCGTGGGTGATGATGGCGCCTTTCGGTTCGCCCGTCGTTCCCGACGTATACATGATGATGGCGTCATCGGATTCGATGGACAGCGGCGGCAGCGGGCCGGGAGCCGCTTGCGCGATCTCGGAATAGGCGACCGCGCCCGCAACATTCTCTCCGGTGGTGATGCGGACAGCGTCGGGGTTGGCCTGCAGCACTTCGGAAATCGACGCCCCATCGCCGTCGAACACGATCGCCCGCGGCTGGCTGTCGGAACAGATGTGCTGCAGCTCGTTCGGCGTCAGCCGCGTCGTGACCGGGATCACGATCGCGCCCAGCGTGAACGCCGCATAGAACAGTTCGACGATCTCCACCCCATTGGAAAGAAAGAGCACGATCCGGTCCCCCGGACCAATGCCCTGCTTCCTCAGTCCGTTAGCGACGCGCTGGATTCTCCCGCAGAGATCGCGATAGGCAAGCCGCTCACTGCCGCAAATCAAGGCGATCTTGTTGGGATGGCGCTCGGCTTGAGCGCGAAGAATGGTTTCCAGACGCATGCCGGCTACCTCAGACGACGTTGAACGCCGGATACTGGACGTCGTCCGAAAGCTTGTCCCACGCCACTTCGACGCGCTGGCCGATCGCCACCGAGTCCGGATCCTTGTTCAGGATGTTGCCGAGGATGCGCACGCCATCGTCGAGCTCGACGGTGGCCACCGAAAGCGGAAGTCTACCATCGAGACCGGGCCCGGGAACGCGGATCACCGTGCAGGCGTAGATCGTGCCCTTGCCCGATACTTCGCGCCATTCCAGGTTGCGGCTGCCGGTGAAGATGCTCACCGGCCGTGGATAATGCTGGAACTGCCCGGTGTCCTTGCAGTACTGCAGGACCAGCTTGCTGGCCTTGGCGCCGTCCCAAAACGGTTTGGTGTCGACGTAAACCGAGGGTTTCGGGACCGGACGTCCCGCCTTTTCGTCAGCCATTTCATGCCTCCAGGATCATAGCGGCGCTGGTACCCCAGTTCCGCGCGTAGGGAATGACGCCGATGCCGGTCACCAGCGCGTTGTTCGGATTTGCCACCTGGCGCCCGCCGCCTTCGCCGAACATCTGGCGAACGGCCTCGGCAAGGTTGAGCCCCCCGCTGGCAAGCCCGGGCTGACCGGCCGAGATCTGGCCGCCCCCGGTATTCAGCGGCAGCGTTCCCTTGTACGACAGGTCGGTATCGAGGATAAAGTCGCTGCCCTGGCCGCGCTTGCAGAAGCCGAAGTCCTCGAACTTCATTAGGACGGCGATGGTGAAGTCGTCATAGGGCTGGAACGTGCGAATATCCTTCGCCGTCAGTCCCGACTGCTTGAACACCTTCGGCGCCAGCGCGGAAAATCCGGTCTCGGTGATTTCCGACAGCGGCTTGGTGCCGTTGAAGTTGGTCACCTCGGCATAGGCCGTCGGATATACCATCTTCGTGATCCCGAGACTGCGCGCCTTCGCTTCGGTCGTGACCAGGAAGGCGTTGGCGCCGTCGCAGAACATCACGCAGTCGAGCAGCCGCAGCGGATCGGCAATGACGCGCGACTTCTCATAGTCCGCCATCGTGATCGGCGTCTTGAATTTGGCGTAGGCATTGTCGTTGTGCAGCGCATGCTCGCGCTGGGTGATGGCGATCTTGCCGAGCGCTTCCGGCTTGATGCCGTAGAGATGGTTATATCGGCTCATCAGCAGACCGAAGGTAGCCGGAGGCCCCTGCACGCCGGCCGGATCCTGGAACTCGGAGCGGTACGCGCCGTAATTGGCGCGCCACGCCGTGCTCGGAGCATCCGCCGACAGCACCACGGCGACCTCGCAATGGCCGTCGCGAATCGCGGAGGCCGCGCGGGCCACGCCGCCCGTCGCAGAACAGCCGCCGGTGCCGCCGTAATTGAGCCAGTTGGGCGTCAGCCCTAGCGCCTCGGTCATATAGACGGCGAAAAATGGATTAGGACATTCGCTCAGCGGCGTCGTCACCGACAGGCCGTCGATGGCATCCTTCTCGATCCCGGTCGCGGCGAGCAGCTTGGCCAGCGCCTCGCCGCCCAGATCGTACGCGCTGCGTCCGGTCTTGAAATCGATGGCTGTCTCCGAATAGCCGGCGATCACGATGTCTCGTTTTTTGGCTGTCATGTTCATTCTCCGCGGAATTCTGGCGACCGCTTTTCACGGAAGGCCTTTAGCCCTTCGTCACGATCCTTGGTGAAATAGAGCAGGAAGGAAGCATCACCCTCCGCATCGAATCCGTCAGCCAGCGACATGTCGACGCCACGGTCAATAACGGACTTCGTCATCATCACCGGGATCGGCGCGTTGTCGCTGATGCTTTTTGCGATCTCGCGAGCCTTATCGAGCGCCTTGCCCTGTTCGGTGACGTGATTGAGGATGCGATAGCGTTCCGCTTCCGCTGCGGTTATCCGCCGGCCGGTCCACATCAATTCCTTTGCCAGCGATTTGCCGATCAGCCTGGGCAGCGTTTGCGTACCGCCGCCGCCTGGCATCATTCCGAGCTTGATCTCGGGCAGACCGAACTTCGCGTTGGCGCCGGCGACGATGATGTCCCCAATCAGCGCGAGTTCGAGACCGCCGCCCAAGGCAAAACCTTCGATCGCTGAAATCAGTGGCTTGGTAAACCCGCCGATCTCCCGGAACAGCCGATTGACCTTCCGGCTCCGCTTGCGAAAGCGGTAGAAGTCAAAAAAGCCGTTTTCCTCGATCTGGAATTCGCTTGTGTCGATCCCCGTACAAAATGCCTTGTCGCTGCCAAGCAGAATAACTGTCCGAACGTTCCGGTCGTGCTCGACTTCACCGAGGATGGCGAGGATTTCACCGGCGGTCTGTTCCCGCAGTGAATTCAGCTTTTCGGGTCGGTTTATCGTGATTTCGATCCACCCATTTTCTCGGTTGACGATAACGTCCTGGTAATTCATGTGCCTTCGCCTCCGATGATCTCAATGTTCGATCTGGGATTCGCCACCCATCGCGGATGCGATTTGGGCGTGAAGATCTGCAATCTTGTGCGGGTTCGTCCTCGCCTCGTCGCTGATGCAGACCTCGAGGGCCACCTTGGCCGGAGGACTCAGCACCAGCGCTCGATCGGCCATCTCAAGCGCATCATCGATCCGGTGGGTAATCAGCAAACAGGTCTTGTGGAATTCGCGGGCGATCTGGAGGAAATCCCGGCGCAAGGTCCTCGATGTGACGTGGTCGAGCTGACTGAACGATTCATCGAGAAAAACGATCTCGGGATCGATAGCGAGTGCGCGGGCAAGCGATACGCGCTGTCGCATGCCGCCGGAGAGCTCGTGGACGTATTTGTCGTCGGCGTCCTTGAGGCGCACGCGCGCAAGCCATTCCCGGGCATGCGCCCGAGCCTGCGACCTGGATTTTCCGAGAATCAGAAGTCCCAGTTCGACGTTCTCGACGGCGGTGCGCCACGGCAATAACCTGTCCGTCTGGAAGCTGACCGCTAGGCGTCCCTTCAGGGCCTTGAAAGATGCATAGGGATCGAATCCGGCCACGCGGATCTGGCCGGAGTTCGGACAGATCGTGCCCATGATTAGGTTCAATACCGTACTTTTTCCGGCGCCGGTCTGCCCGAGCAGAACCACGATCTCGCCGCGGCGGACATCCATCGACAGGTTGTCGACCGCCAGATAGCCGCCGAACGTCTTGGTCACTCCGCGAACCTCGATGAGGTTTTCCTCGGTCATCTTACCGTCGCCTCCGACCGCCATTTCAACGAAATCCTCTCCAGGCCATTCACGAAGGCTTGCAGCAGCAGATTCAGGATTACGAGGAAGAAGGTCCACGCCAGCACCTGATCGATCCGGAACGTCGATTGGGCGAGGTTCATGCGCGCGCCGATACCAACCGCGGATGCGACGAGTTCGGCGAAAATCACCATCCGGATCGCGTAGCCGATCACCGATTTAGTGGTGAGGAAGATGTAGGCCACGATGTGGGGGAGGATGAGATAGCGAAGCACCTGCCACCGTGACGGGCGGAAGCTCTCGATCATGTCGACGAGCTCCTTCGGCAACGCCCGCACGCCTTCATAGACATTGAGAGCGTAGAACGGCAGCAGGATGACGAGCAGGATGAAGAATATCCGCGACTCCGGATTCTTGAACCAGAATACGGCGATCAGCATCCACGAGAGCGCCGGAATGCCGGTATCGATGACGACGATGGCCTTCAGGTACGGCCGCGCCGAGGGAAATATTCCCATCGCCAGCCCGATCACGACGCCCGCGACCATCGCGATCGTGACAGAGATGGCCAGACGGACGAGCGTGACAGCGACGTGGTAGGGATCGGAAAAGAACAGTTCGCGCGCGGCGCTCCAGACGGCCACGGGCGACGGCATGATGTAGTCCGGTACGAAGCGGCTAGTGATTTCCATCGCCACGAGAAGCAGGATCACGACGACGCAGGTCGCGAAGAAATCCCGTCGACCCTCGGGATTTTTCGCAGCCACGATCGCGCCGGCCAGCGGCTTGATGATTGCTGCAGCGGCCCGCCCCTCTTCATCCGAGGTGCGATCGGCATCTAGCGCCATGGAGTCCGGTCTTTCCCTCATGTTCTGTCAGGCGGCAAAGAAGTTTTGATCGACCGGCCTGGTCAGCAGGCCATTGCGCGCCAAAAATTCGCTCGCGAGCAATATCGATGAACGGGACTGTTCGTCGCTCATGGACCGGTAATTGAAGGTGAGACGTTTGGAGCCCATTGCCTCCTTTAGCGTTTCGATCGGAACACCGGTCTTGCTGCCAAACAGGTCGACCGCTTTGGCCGTGTCCGCATTGATGCCGCTGAGGCACTCTTCAAAGACCTTCCCGATCTTCGCGGCGACACCAGGATTGGCGTCGGCCAGTTCCTTCCGGATCGCAACTCCGAAGTACGGCAGCTCCAACCCTCCCGAGAGTCTCTTGTAGACGTCGCCCGCCTTCATGATCACGCGCAGGTCGGGCTTCTTCATCAGGCCCGTGGTTATGTTCGGCTCCCATGACAGGGCTGCATCGGCGCGATCGGCCATCAGCAGCGTTACCGAGGCCGCGGGATTGTCGACGTTCTGGATCGTCGCATCCTTTTCGATGTCGAAGCCGTAGGCTTCCTTGATGAGCGCCCTCACCATCCGGTAGGTGCCGGTCGACTGCAGGGCAGCGATCGTCTTGCCCTTGAGTTTCGACACGTCGTCGGCGCCAGCCTTGGGCGCCAACAACGCGATCATGTTCGCATCGGTGATCGTGCAGAGATATTTTATGGGCACGCCGGCCTGGTAGCGGGCGGCGAAGGTGTCCCAGCTTCCAACGCAGAGGTCGTAGTTTCCGGCAACGAAATCATTGTAGTAGGTGGATACCGCCGTATACGGCACAGGATCTGGAAAACTGAGACCGCTCTTGCGGCCGAGATCGTTGGCCAGAATATACTGAACGGGCAGCACCGTAAATCCTGGCTGCAGGGACGCCCAGCGCACCCGAAGATCCCCCGCCGCGAATGCACGTTGGACGGTCGACGACAGCATGAAGGAGCCCGCAGCAGAAGCTGCAAGGAAGTCGCGCCTTGTAGAGTGCGTCAATTTCTCCTCCCGCAATTCGTGCGTTGCGCGCGCTTTTCTTGCTTTTTGGCTTGCTGGCAGTTCGGTCCGAAAAACCGGTGCCGACCGTAATCTCGCGTCTTGATCGACCCTAAACTTGCCAAAGTCGGGACGATAGCGCAATTATCACCCTTCATCGTTCCATAAATGGGACCACCCAGTGGCCGGCTGGGTCGGGAGCCGGAGATGGAGGAATGCAGGTCGTGACGAGAAAACTGGACCTGAACGCGCTGCTGTTGTTTTTCGAAGTCGTCAACGCGCGCAGCATCAGCAGCGCCTCGAAGAAGCTCGATATTCCAAAATCCACCGTCAGCCGTAAGCTGATGTTCCTGGAAGACCAGCTCGGCGCCATCCTGTTCAAGAAAGGCGGCCGCAAGCTTTCCGTCACCGACATCGGCCAAGCGCTTTACGAGCATTGCGAACGCATCGCGGCGGAAATCGAAGAAGCGGGTCTCGGCACGACGCGCATGCAGACCGAACTGCGGGGCATGCTTCGCGTCAGCATGCCCGTGGATTTTGGCACCGGCTGGCTCAGCAGCGCCATTGCCGCGTTCGCGGTCAGCTACCCCGACATCCATCTTGTGATCGACGCCAACAGCCGCTGGATCGATGTGTCGGTCGAACCGTACGACGTCGCGGTTCAGCTCGGCACCCCTCCCGAAACGCACGACGGCATCCGCCATCTGGCGAGTATTACCCGGGGCGTCTATGCGAGCCCGTCGTTCCTCGAAAGAAAGGGTGTACCCCTCAGCATCGACGATTTCGATCATTTCGACTGCATCGTGACCGAACATCAGCGCGCCGAAGGCGTCTGGAATTTCCGCAGCGGGCTCGGCGTCAAGGTCATCGATGTGGTCGGACGAATCACCGTCAATCACATCGGCGTCGCGCGCGAACTCGTGATCGGCGGCGTCGGCCTCGGCATTCTCCCGAACATCATGTGCCAGAACGATATCAGGGCAAAACGGCTGGTGCGCGTGCTCACCGACTGGGAAAGCCCCTCGCTGCAGGTCAGCGCGACGTTCCTCGGCAAGCGTAAGGAATCGCGGCGCCTGCGCGCGTTTCTCGACTTCATGGAAGGCAAACTCAGGATTGAAGGCGACCCGATCGCGGCCGGGTCCGCTGAGCTCCAACGGTAGGTCGAAAACCATCCGGGAGCGGCCGATCACGACGACAGCAATGAATCGGCGATCTTCTCGGCGATCATGATGGTCGGAAGGTTGGTATTTGCGGTGGGCAGCCGTGGCATAATCGACGCGTCGGCAACAAACAGATTTTCGACGCCTATGACCCTGCCTTTCGGATCAACCACAGCGAGCGGATCCGACGGATCGCCCATGCGACATGTCCCGCTGGCGTGCCATACGCCGAAAACGTTGTCGCGGACGAACCTCTCCAAAGCCTGCCGGTCGGAGAGAATATCGGCGAACGCCGGACCCCCGTTCAGGAAGGTCTTGACGAGCGCGTGCCGCAATACCGCCGGCAGATCGAGTGCGGCGCCGATCGCCCGGGCCGCGACGCGGTTGCGGGTGTTGAAGCGGCTCAGCTTCCTGATGCGCGGGGAGAACGAAGCCGGGAATAGTGGCTCCGATGCGCCCGCCGCCGTCGGCTGCAAAATCATTGTCGTCAGCAGCTTGACGGCCCAGCACATGCGCTCCACATCGCGCTGGTCCGACAAAAGATTGAGTTCGACCGCGGGATAGACCGAAGGATCGGAAGAAACCAGCGAAACACGGCCCGTCGAATAGGGCCTGTTGCACCAGAGGAAGTAGAGCCCGAGGCGTTCGCCGATCGCGTGCCACCCAGCCCGCGCGGAAGCCGTGATGTAGATATCGGAAGCCTCACAACTGGCGATGCCGGACGAGCAGCGCAATGCGGCAAACGACGCGCGCCGGCGTTCGGCCGGCAAGCGCAAGTGCGGCGGCAGGAACTGGCAGAGCGTCAGCGCCGGATGGTCACGCAGGTTGGCACCAACCCCTGCGCGATCGGCAACGACCGTTACCCCGACAGCGCGCAAACCTGCGCCGGGCCCAACGCCCGCACGCATCAGGATGCCCGGCGTTTGCAAAGCGCCCGCCGTGACGATGATCCGACCCGCCGCCACATGAACTTGCTGGCCCTTTCGCATCACGGAAACGCCGCTCGCACGCGGTCCGTCCATGACAAGACCTTGAACCGTGCTCTCGGACCACAGTTCGAGGTTGGAACGCCGCCTTGTCCCGGCTTCGAGATAACCCGCGGCCGCCGAAACCCTGCGATCGTCGCGGTTGGAAAACGCAGGCGGGAATATCCCGTCCTCGAACTCGACGTTCTGGTCCTCCCTGAGCGCGAACCCGTGCGCGG
>Ga0182012_10004744_pt1 | contig 14123 bp, 11 predicted proteins | sample 612S2SmetaG_FD_120486 | JGI IMG/M metagenome (GOLD analysis project Ga0182012, IMG submission 120486) | Permafrost microbial communities from Stordalen Mire, Sweden - 612S2S metaG | ecosystem: Environmental > Terrestrial > Soil > Wetlands > Permafrost | place: Sweden: Stordalen | collected... | reverse complement strand
TCTGGTCGCGTGCTTGGGTTTGTTGCCCGCAGCCCTATCCACTGGCATTGGATCAGACACGCAAAGGCCGTTCGCCATCGTCATTGTTGCCGGTCTCATCTCGCGCCTCTTCATTGGGTTTTTTGTCAATCCTGTGTTATACGAAATGGTCGCCCGTGAAGGCGATGTGCTCCAAGTCTAGGCTTCCGGGGGGAACCGGCGAATGTTGATTTCCCGGAAGCCGCCTTCGGGATGTTGGTCAGTTAGCGGAGGCAACGCCGCAATTTTTGTGACAACTTCTTGGAGCCTCATGGGTTTAAGAACAGCGGGTGAAACGACGCGGATTCCACGCTGCAACTAGCAAGCGAAGTATAGGACAGTTATGATGGCCAGATTCCAGAGAAGCTCACGCATTCCGGCTGTGGTGCTCGCGATTGCAAGTCGTCTCGCGCTGGTGGGTCTGGTTGGGGTCCGAACGATGAGCTCCCAGCAGAGGTTGGAGACCGCGAGCGCTCTGGCCTCCCGTGTCCCTTCCGATAAAAGCGAGTCGGCGGATTCGTCTCGCGGGTCAATCGGAGAGGCGATGAACCACAGCGTCCACGCGGTAGCCGGTGACAAGAATTATCACGGCAGCGTGGGTCCGTACGTGCCCTTGAATGTCCTGTGGCGCATTCGAACCGGCGGAGGAGATCGAACGATCACCGCTGACGCCACGGAGCGCGATAGCTATCCGCTCGATGGCGCCATCTTTTATGTGCCCAAGAATGAGCACCTCGATCTGGGCTCGGTTCCACTCTATCGCCTGTTCAACGGCTATGACCACATGGTGTCTCTCGATCCTGACGAAGGCGCGGCTCAGGGCTATCATGTCGAGGGAATTCTGGGTTACCCCTTCGACTCGCAGCAGGCGGGAACATCGGAATTGATCCGGACATACAATCCATCGACCGGCCATCATTCCCTGCGAAATTCTACTGGCCTGGAAACTGAACAAGGGTATATTGACCAGCCGCTTGGAGTTTACGGTTACCCGCGATATTACAACCATGGCACCCAGCTTCTCAGCCTCACTGGAGGCGGCATAACGGCAGACTCCAATGAAGTTGCCGGCGGCTCGCTCTGGCATTGGACGTGGAATGGGGTTCAGGTGATCAACAACTGGGATTATGGCCGTCAGATTCAGACTGACATCTTTCCCTTCGATTATGCGAATCCCACGGAAGCTGGCGACACGTGGAGTAATGACCCCAGGCCAGCGGTGAATCATGGATCGCCTCTGGGGCTTGCCGAAAATAACGGGCGCACGCAAAGTACACGCTCCATCACTCTCGAGTATGATCCCGACGGAAGTCAGCAGTGCTATTACCAACCGCCGGTAGGACCGTGTCCCGGCTTCGGCGGCGGACCCAACAATCCAGTACTGTGGCCTGATGTAATGCTAGGCAAGGACGTGACGCTCGACTTCAACGGACTTGGTCCGGTCGCGCTGTATTCCACATTCATGCAAGTGCCCAAAGCCCTGGCCTCGGGCACTGGTCGCGAAATTCCAGTAATTTATGCGCGCGCGAATTTCTATCGCATGTTTACCTACGATGCCGAAGCGGGTCGGCTTCAAGAGAATCCATGCTCGAACGGCTCGATAGCGATTTCTCCCAACTATGGCGGAGTAATCGCGACCACTGGGAAAGAGGATACAGCCATTGGAATTTACGCGGTCAATACCACCCAGGGCGGATCGGTCGACTACCTGGTTCTCAACTTTACCTGGAATTGTCCAGGCCCCCCGCCCGACACGGGCGAGTTCGGCTCCGACACCATGATCGTTGACTCGGTGCGCTACACGGGTTATCCGGCGGGGCCCACGGTAACGAACACGTACCTGATCAGCGGAACGCTCAAGACCGTCGTCGAAAAAATGGCGCAGTTATATCAGATGCGCGACTCAATTCCGCGGTAGTTGGTCGGTCCGTTGCTGTCCGTTCGATCGGCATGGCCAATGCCGGCGACGGAAACAAAAGAAAATGCTCCGCCTCCGAGAAACGACGCCGCAAAATACTCTCACGGGCAAAGGATCGCGGCGTTGGCCACGACCATCTTTGTGTTGGAAACCGATCCGCTGCCAGGTGCCTGCGGATCCGCCGGCGCCATCGCTGTAACGGTTGGGTTGGGCACATTGCAGGCCACTACAAACGGTTCGGTGGTGAGTGCGTAGCCGCCGGATGGATCGCCGACATACCAACTTGTTGCGAGAGGGGTCACCGTAATCGGCGAGGTGTTGTAGGTCCCGGTGGCGACGAACGAAACCTGGCCAGCGTTGGCAACGCCGGTGATGGAAATCGATTGGAGTCGACGGTTGTTGCCGCCGCCACAGTTCGAGATGAGGCAAGCTACGAACAAAAGTGGAAGCCGGAGGGAGAAGAGCCGAACACGGAGCATGGTAGCCTCCTTGAGGTCTTAGACCCCGTTGGTAGTTGGAGGGTTGGCACCCAACCAAGGCAGGGTACGGCAAATACAGCAAGGGAATCAAGCTTGCGACCCAGTGGTTCCTTTTTTCCTAAACGTTGATGGATATCTCTCAATTCGCAAAGTCGCTCTTGGTTCCATGCCGTCGCCGGAAAACTGGTTCGGGATGCCGGCTCCGACCACCTCTCCGGCGGGTCCAGGCCGCGCGCATGTCCAACGACTATAATGCATTGTGTATTGGTGCACTACACATATGCTTAAGTAGCTATTGACAGAAAGGCCTCAGCTCGAACGCTGGCTTTCAGCCAGAACATGCAACCCCGGATTACAACCGCCGCCTCCCAGCCCTGTTCTTTGCAATACTCTCATTGCACTTTGCCCAGGTGACATTCGCGGCACTTGGCGGAGTCAACGTCTCATCTAAAGAACGGGATGAACCGCGGGCGGTGACGCGCGACAGCAGCGCGACCACGACAAAGAACAGAGAGAGATCAATGACATTAACGCGTGCGCCGCGACTCGCGATCTTTTCGCGGAAACGGATGCGATGGGGGAGAATCACTTGGCCTCCGGAGGGTGCATGTGCACGAAAGTAGCCGTGTCACAGGTGCCGGGTTGCGAGTCGACAAATGGCGGGCAACTGACTGAATAAAAGCAGTTTGGCAGACATGTTCGATCCAATTCCGGGATTTCTGGCCACCATTATGAGCTTTGAATGAGCTTTCTGCCACAGCACTGTCGGTGAAATGACGCAAGCACAATCGAGTTGCCTTGGCGGATAAAATATTCCTGACATTTCTGGCAGCAGTGAAGTCTTCAGGGACCGTCGCGGGTGCAATCCGAGCCTGTCTCAAGCTGGCGACCGAGCACGGAAATATGCATGATCACTGGGGTTTGTGACGTTCATCACGCCGCTTGTCCTGCCAGTTGCCTTCGCCTTCGGCTGTGTGCGTCACTGGAGGCAGTGACCTGCGTCACCGCCGGTGTGTGATGAGTCAAATGCCTGCGATGCCGGGCTAGGGTGCGCGATTTAGCTCAAAACGGTCTTCGTGCTTGTGGTCATCTTCCCTGCTAAGTACCCCACAATCTGTTGGTTACAAGTATCACCATGACTGGCTCGGAACTTGCACTTGGAGCTCGGGAGTAGGAGAAGATATGGCCGCGGATTTACGCTCAGTCGCCCACAAAGTCTGGCGCACCATTGCTTCCATTCAGACCGGTGTAGTTCTATTGATCCTGGTCGTGATTTTTGCTGCGGTCGGAACCATCGTGTTGCAGCGACCGGCCACCGAACCCGAAGAGATGCAGATCGCGTACTCTCCGCAGACGCTTCGAATTCTGGATGCAGTCAAGTTAACGGATGTCTTTCACGCCTGGTGGTTCCTCGGACTCATGGGACTGGTGAGCGTCAGCATCGTGGCGGCTTCGATCGATCGCTTCCCCAACTCCTGGCGCTACTTCTCGCGTCCCTACAAGTATCCGGACGCAAGTTTCCGGCGTGCTTCCCATCCCCAGAAATCGCTGAACATCGCGGACGAGGAATCGGGGTTGGTCGCGGCTGAGCGCGCGTTACATGCGATGGGATTCAAACCCGAGCGCGTGGTTCGCGAAGACCACTTTGGAATTTTTGCAGAGAGGCATCGCATCTCCGAGTTAGCAGTGTACATCGTCCACGCCAGCCTCTTGCTCATTTTTTTTGGCACGATTGTGGACGGCCTCTGGGGCTGGCGCGGCACGCTCAACCTGAATGAAGGGCAGACCTCCAACTTGGTTGAACTGCGCGACGGCACTACGCGTACCCTCCCGTTTGCCATTCGCTGCGATACCGCTGGCCAGGAAAACTACCAGGACGGCACTCCGAAGAAATGGTGGTCGAAGTTGGCCGTGGTAGAAGGCGGTCGCGATGTAAAGAAGAAGGAAATCGTCGTCAACGATCCGCTCCTCTACAGTGGCGTTCGTTTTTACCAATCGAGTTACGGGCCCAACGGCAAGGTCGACAAACTGACGTTGGTCGTGACTCCCGGCAACGGTTTGGGCCAAAAACAGGAAATCGGGATGGCGCTGAACGACACGGTTGCGCTCGACACCGATACCACGGTGCGGTTCACCGAGTTCTTTCCGGATTTCGCAGTTCGTGATGGGCAGGTCTATCGAAAATCGGACTACCTGGAAAATCCGGCGGCCCACTTGGTGGTGACTTCGAAAAAAGCGGGGAAAGACTTTGACGTGTGGCTTCCGCAGTTGGACGAAGTCGCGGACAACTCGAAGGCGCCCTACCTGTTCCAGGCCACGGATCTCAAGATGGGCCACTTTACCGGATTGCAGGTTTCGCATGAGCCGGGACAGTGGGGAGTGTGGTCCGGCGTAGTGTTGCTGGGCATTGGGTTGGCATTCGTCTTTTATGTGGTGCACATGCGTTTCTGGGTGGTTCCGGTTCTCGATCCGAAGACAGGGAAGTGCGCGCTGTGGATCGGTGGCACCGCGAATCGCAACCGGGACGCATTTGAGCAGCGCTTTAACGAACTGGTGACCTTGGTGCAAGAAGAACTGAAGACCGCTCCCAAGAACGCTCCGCGCGAGCGTGTGGTTGCGGTCGTTGGGAACTAAGACCAGGGAACTAAGACCAGGGAATAAAACCCGGAACTGAAACCAGAGGTTGCAAGCAAGAAACTGAACCGGCTCTTTGGGAGGAATGGTAATGGCACGAGCAAAGGTGGAACAGCAGCAACCGGCAACCGGCATGACCCTGATCGTACTCGTCGGATTGGCCATCGCATTCCTGCTGTTCATGGCGTTTCTGAATGTGGTCAAGAGCGGCAATCTTCTGAACGAGACCAACCTGCTCTTCGCCACTTTGATTTTCTACTCCGGAGCGGGCGCGCTCTATCTGGGATTTGGAGTCACGGGCACGGAGTCGTATGTGAAGGCGGCTTCGCTTGCCACCTGGCTGGGATTGATCGCCAACACCGCAGCCATCGCGCATCGCTGGTATGAATCGGGCCACGCGCCTTTTGCCAGCGTTTACGAGATGCTGCTCAGCTTCGTGTGGACGTTGGCTGTGCTCACGCTGGTGGCCGAAAAAAAGTACGGTGTCAAAGTGATCGGCACGGTGACGATGCCGGTGGCGATTGTAGGCGTGGTACTGATGCAGTTGCTTCGTACCGAAGTACATCCGCTGGTGCCGGCGCTGCAATCGACCTGGCTGCACGTGCACGTTACGCTGGCCATGCTCGCCTACGCCGCCTGCGCGCTGAGCTTCGCGTTGGCCATGATGTTTCTGATCCAGGACAATCTGAAGACCGAAACCGTTCTTGCCGTTACCAGTGCCAGCACGCTGGCCATTTACGCGAGTGTTGTGTTGACGCGCTTTGAGAAGTGGGGCGGACTGAGCCTGGTCGCGTGGGATCCGGAGCGCAAAGCTGAAGTTTTTCTCTCCAAGGGCGTGCGCTTGTTCGTCACCGTTCCCGACCTCGGCTGGCTCATGACGCTGACGCTTCTGGTGGTGGCAGCACCGCTGGTTTTCTATGGACTGGCGCGCTGGAAGAATGACCAGAGCTTCCTGACGCTCGCGAATCGCGCCGTATTCCTCAGCATCCTCCTCCAGGTAATGACATTGATCATGTTCGTCGTGCGTGCGGGTGATGGTCGCTATCCATCGCTTGACGCGGACGGATTATTCCCGACAACACTCGCCGCCAGTCCCTTCATACTGTCGGGCTTAGTGGGCGGCGTCTTTATTTCACTTCTCTATCTGCTGCTACTGTGGCGGCGTCCGGACCTGGAGCGCTTGCTGCCGAGCGCCGATAACCTCGACCGCATCACCTACAAGACCATCTGTCTAGCCTTCCCCCTCTTAACACTTATGATCGCCTCGGGTGCCTATTGGGCGAACCAGACCTGGGGATCGTATTGGAGCTGGGATCCGAAGGAAACGTGGGCTGCGATTACCTGGCTGGTGTACGCCGGCTACTTGCACATGCGCATTACTCGCGGATGGCGTGGCCGTCGTGCCGCATACTTTGCCATCCTCGGTTTTGCCGTGGTGATGTTCACTTTCTTCGGAGTGACCTACCTGCTGCCCGGGCTTCATGCCTATGCCTGAGCGTCCGCAACCCGCGGAAACAGTAACTGCTTCAACATCGGGAGAGGACTTGCGCATGGGTACCGTAGGGGTGAACTGGCAGCTCAAGGCAATCTTGCCGGTAGGTTTCGTGCTGCTGGCGGGTCTGTTTGTATTTACCCTGGCGACCGTCTCCTTGCGGGACCCGGAACGCCATGCTGTGCTTCTGGTGGCCGGAACCGGAGCTGTGGCCATCTGTGCCGTGGTCATCATTGCGCTGGCTTACGTAATTCAGCGGCCTATGGTCGAATTGCAGGACAAGATCGCACAGGTGAGTGAAGGCAATCTAGATGCCGTCGTCAGCTTCGCGAACCGCAACGATGAGATCGGGGACCTGGGCCGCAACTTCAACCACATGCTGCAACAATTGCGGGAGAGCAGGGAAGAGATCGAAACCTTGCATCGCACCCAAATGTCCCGCGCGGAACATCTGGCGACGCTCGGCGAGATGGCCGCCGGCTTGGCTCACGAGATACGCAATCCGCTGGCTGGCATCGCCGGCGTCATCGAGATCATTGGACGCGATCTGCCTTCGTCCAGTCCGGCCTGCGCGGTTGTAAAAGATGTTCGATTGGAAATCGTGCAGATCAACCGCATCCTGACCGACCTTCTCGAAACGGCGCGGCCGCACCCGCCGCAGGTCTGCCTGAGCAATCTCAATACGACTGTAGAACATGCCGTGATGCTGGCGCGCCAGCAGGTGCTTTCCAAGCCAATTAAGATTGAGCTGCAACAGGCCCCCGATTTGCCAGAGGTCGAGCACGACAGCGATCAGATTCACCAGGTCCTTTTGAACCTGCTGCTGAACGCGGTGCAGGCCATGGACGATGCGGGCACGGTACGGGTCGAGATCGATTCGCGAGAAGATTGTGCCACTGTGCGGGTAAGCGACACCGGACGAGGCATCCCTCCGCAGAATCTTCCCAATATATTCCGCCCGTTCTACACCACCAAGGGCAATGGCACAGGTCTTGGTCTTTCCCTTGCCCGCCGTATCGTGGAAGAACATCATGGCCGGATCGAGGTCGGAAGCGTCGTGGGGAAGGGAAGCACGTTTGAGGTTCTGATTCCGTTCCGCGTTCCCGCGGCTCAGGCCCCAGTTTCCTAACTTGCGAGCGTTCCGCGACGCGGCAGTGATCATGGCGACGGATGAGTTAATCTCCGTTCTACATTTGACATAGTATCCCTCATCGGGATACAATGTATCCCAGTATGGCATACAAAGCGACGACCATCGAAGAGCTGATCGCCATCATGAAGCGCGTCCAGGGTGACAAGACGCTGACCCAGTTCGCAGCCGAACTGGACCTGTCCAAGCAATATGTCAGCAACGTCTACAACCGTCACAAGGAACCCAGCGAGCGCCTGCTGGGAAAGCTGGGCTTCACGCGGCAAACCACCTACCTCCGGTCGCCGACTGCTGCCAGCCGGGAGAGGAAAAAATGATAGCAAACAATTCCCAACCCGCCCCATCGGGCGTTAACCAGCGGGTTTTGGTCAACGTTATCCTCGACAAGTCGGGCTCCATGAGCACCAAGGTTCAGGATGTCATCGGCGGCTTCAATCTTTACCTCGAAGAACTGGCAAAAGAGCCGGCCGTTGACTACGGGTTTTCGCTGACGCTGTTCGATACCGTCGTGGACATGAAATACAAAGCAGTGCCGCTCACGAAAATCGCGAAGCTCGACGACGCGACCTATCGCCCCAGCGGAAATACCGCCCTGTTCGACGCCATCGGTAACACCGTGCAAACGGTCAACACCGACGGTTTTGATAAGACCATCACGGTGATCATGACGGATGGAGAAGAGAATTCTTCGCGTGAGTGGACGCTGCCAGCCATCCGCGAACTGGTTCGAAGCAAGGAAGCGGCCGGCAACTGGACGTTTGTTTTTCTGGGAGCGACCCTCGACGCCTTCGCGCAAGGATTCAAACTTGGCGTGCCGATGGCGAACGCTGTCCGCTACGATCCTGCGAACTACCGGGGTGTCTTCGAATCTCTGTCTAGGAGCACGAATTCGCTCTCATCCGCCCCAGCCAAAGCAGCGGTTGACTTTTTTAAAGGAGAGGCCGCGGGCATTGAGAAGGAAAAGGACCCTAGCGTCCTCCACAAAGCCGCAGCCCGTCTTCAGGGGACGAAGGAGAGATAACAGGTATCGCCCACAAATATAGGATAAGTGAGCGATCGCAGAACCTTCTAGCGCAGGTGGCGAAACTGATCCCGGTCGTTTTATAATTATTGTTGTCCGATAATGCTGCGCCTCACACATGAACAGTTCCGTGAGCTGGCCGCGAAGCACGGTTTGGCGGTCACGCACCAGCGTCAGGTGGTCTATCAGGCCGTCATCGCTTCCCAGAGACACCATTCTCCAGAAGAAATTTACGCTGCGGTCCGACGGCGCATTCCGTCGATTTCTCTGGCCACGGTCTACAACAATTTGCGGCTTTTCATCGAGTGTGGGATGCTGCGAGAGGTCACTCCTCATGCGGCCACATTGCGCGTGGATGGTAATCTGAAACCTCATCACCATCTGGTCTGTTCCCGCTGTAAATTGGTGCACGACATCGAAGGAGATTTCATTGATTTGAAGCGGCTATCCCGGCAACTGCCGGACGGTTTTGATATGTCGCAGCCGTTGATCGAGGTCTTTGGCCTCTGTCGACGCTGCAGCGCAAGAACCTGACGTGGGTGGTTTTTCGCGTAACGGAAGGAGTCGGTGGGCGCAAAAGAGAAAACGAGCTCAATTGGCAAGCCAGTGCCGGAATTGCCGGTCGCCGATGTCGAACGCGCACAACAGCATTACAGAGGCGCACTCGGCTTTGAAATCGGATGGCTTTACCCAGGAAAAGAAATTGGAGCCGTGTCACACGGTGATATGGGGCCAATATTTTTTCGGAAAACGGAGCCGCCGTTTGAACCTGCCGTGCATTGGCGTTCGCCGAAGATATCGATGCGTCGTACCGGGAACTGATGTTTTTGGTTGCCAACATCGTGGATCCCCTGGGAAAAAAGCCTTGGGGATTACGGCAATTCACGGTACAGGATCTGGACGGGAACCTCATCTATTTCCACCATGACTAACTAAACGCCGAATGACAAATCAGGACGCTACCGATAGCTGAAGTCTTGATAAGCCCGGCGGTTTTCCGGATGGGAAGGTTCGGATGGGTTCGTAGTTAGTCACGATTTTCTTAAACGAAGGAGCAATCATGTCAACCGAAGCAAAGTGCCCATTCTCACACACTGCAGCCGGAGCTACGGCGAATGCGGACTGGTGGCCGAATCAGCTGAACCTGAAGATCCTGCACCAGCACTCGCCGCTGTCCGATCCGATGGACAAGAAGTTCAATTACGCCAAAGAATTCAAGAGCCTCGACCTGGATGCCGTGATTAAGGACTTGCATGCCTTAATGACGGATTCTCAGGATTGGTGGCCGGCCGATTTTGGCCACTATGGGCCACTGTTCATTCGTATGGCGTGGCACAGCGCAGGTACGTACCGCATCGGCGACGGCCGCGGCGGAGCCGGATCTGGTCAGCAGCGCTTCGCGCCGCTCAATAGCTGGCCGGACAACGTGAACCTCGATAAGGCGCGCCGGTTGCTGTGGCCGATCAAGCAGAAGTATGGGCGAAAAATCTCCTGGGCCGACCTCATGATTCTCGCGGGCAACGTCGCGTTGGATTCGATGGGATTCAAGACGTTCGGGTTTGGCGGCGGGCGCGAGGACACATGGGAGCCCGAAGAGGATATTTTCTGGGGACCTGAGGGCAAGTGGCTGGCGGACGAGCGCTACAGCGGCGACCGCGATCTTCAGAATCCGCTCGCGGCCGTGCAGATGGGTCTGATCTATGTGAATCCTGAAGGGCCGAATGGAAAGCCGGATCCGCTGGCCGCGGCGAGGGATATCCGGGAAACGTTCGCCCGCATGGCGATGAATGACGAGGAGACGGTTGCGCTCATTGCCGGCGGGCACACCTTCGGCAAAACGCACGGCGCGGCCGATCCGAGCAAGTACGTTGGTCCCGAACCGGAAGCCGCCGGCATTGAGGAGCAGGGGTTCGGCTGGAAGAATAAATTCGGCACGGGCAGAGGCGATGACGCGATTGGCAGCGGCCTGGAGGTGATTTGGACCACGACGCCCACGAAGTGGAGCAACAATTTCTTCACCAACCTTTTCAGTTACGAATGGGAACTGACCAAGAGCCCGGCCGGCGCGAATCAGTGGCGACCGAAGAATGGCGCCGGCAATGGTACGGTGCCGGATGCGCACGATCCATCAAAGCGCCATGCGCCATCCATGCTGACCACGGACCTCGCCCTGCGGTTCGACCCTGCTTACGAAAAGATCTCACGACGATTCTACGAGCACCCGGATGAGCTCGCGGACGCGTTTGCGCGAGCGTGGTTCAAGCTGACGCACCGCGACATGGGGCCGATCTCGCGCTACCTGGGTCCGCTGGTTCCGAAGGAGCCCCAGTTGTGGCAAGACCCTGTTCCGGCGGTGGATCATAAATTGATCGGGGAGAAAGACATTGCTGGTTTGAAGGCCAAGATCCTCGCGTCGGGCCTGTCGATCTCCCAACTGATCACGACTGCCTGGGCGTCCGCGTCGTCGTTCCGGGGCTCCGACAAGCGCGGAGGGGCGAATGGATCGCGAATTCGTCTAGCGCCGCAAAAGGATTGGGAAGTGAACGAGCCGGCGGCACTGGCGAAGGCTCTCAAGAAACTGGAGGCGATTCAGAAGGAGTTTAACAGTTCGCAGTCCAACGGCAACAAAGGGAAGAAGGTCTCGCTCGCCGACCTGATCGTACTGGGTGGCTGCGCCGCGGTCGAGGAAGCTGCGAAAAGGGCCGGGCACAAAGTGAAGATTCCCTTCTCGCCGGGGCGCACGGATGCTTCGCAGAAGCAGACCGATGTGCACTCGTTCGCCGTAATGGAGCCGATCGCTGACGGGTTCCGCAACTATCTCCGCAGCGGACAGACCCTGTCGGCAGAGGAGTTGCTGGTGGATCGGGCGCAGTTGCTGACGCTGACTGCTCCCGAGATGACGGTGCTCGTCGGGGGCTTGCGCGCCCTGAATGCGAACGTCGGACAGGCCAAGCATGGGGTCTTCACGAACCGGCCCGAAACGCTGACCAATGATTTCTTCGTCAACCTGCTCGACATGAATACGAAGTGGCTGGCCTCCTCTACATCCGAAGGGGTATTTGAGGGGCACGATCGGGCGACCGGCAAAATCAAGTGGACCGGCACGCGCGTCGATCTCCTGTTTGGTTCGAACTCCCAGCTCCGAGCAATCGCAGAAGTCTATGCATGTGACGACTCGAAAGAGACGTTTGTGAAGGACTTCGCGGCTGCGTGGAACAAGGTGATGAACCTGGATCGCTACGACCTTGCCTAAGCTCGGTTAATGACGGTACTGACACTCCTGGGGATTTAATCGATCTGCTATTTCCCTGGACCAAGTGGTTGCCCAATCCGGTCAGCCACTATGGCGCTACTGTTGAATAGCTCTGGTAGTGGGTCATAAAGACCCACTACCATAGCTCTTGATAACGTCCTATTATTGGGGGATAATCGGGGTCGGTCGAAACCCGGTAGCATTCTATTGGGCCACCCCTCCTCCGCGGAAATTTGTTGTCGTAATGGTGAATGCTCTTGATGCACACCTTCCCGATGCCTGCCCTCCCCAAGAATCTGCCAGCCAGAAGCAGCTGAACGAAGCGAGGCTCACGACAAAAAGCAGAGTTTCTAGGAGAGACCATGCATTCATCAGGAACGACAACTGGGGCACAAATTTGCTCGAATCGCCCACAGCTCTCTGCCATAGCTTTCACTTTTTCCCTGCTTCTTTGTTGTGCTTCAGCGGCGTCGGCTTCGTCGGCTTGTGTGCGGGTCAACCAGGTTGGGTACGAAGCCGGCAATCCGCCTTTTCAGGCTTATCTTATGTCAACGGCCCCGGAATCCGGTGCGACCTTCAGTGTCACCAATTCCGCGGGGCAGACGGTTTATTCGAGCGCAATCGGCGCACTGCTCGGCACCTGGTCCAACAGCGAAAAGTTGGTTTATGACGTGTACGCTCTCAGCTTCACGGTCTCTGGCGGTGACATTTACACGATTTCGGTACAGGGTCCGATACCGGCGACTTCGCCGAAGTTTGCAGTGGACACTCCGGACGCGCTCTACCCGGGTTTGCTGCTGAATACCTTGTGGTTTTACGAGACCGAGCGTGATGGCCCGAACTATATCCCGAACGCTTTGCGCACCGCGGCCGGGCACCTCAACGACGAGAGTGCTGCAGTTTACAAAACGCCTCGCCTCAACGGAAATGACCTGATCACCGCCAAGGGAATACTGCTCACATCCACGGGAAGTGTGATTGATGGCGCTGGAGGCTGGTGGGATGCGGGAGACTACATGAAATACGTGGAGACGATCAGCTACACGGTGGCCCTGATGGAGATTGGAATTCGCGATTTTCCCAATCAGATGGGCCCGGCTGCTCCGGTTCGGCCTCCGGTTCCGCCGGCTTCAATCTCTTACGCGGGCAGCGCGTCCGGCGCCCCCTCATCGTCCGACTTCTCAGAGGAAGCGCAGTTCGGTTTCAACTGGCTCATCGAGATGTGGGATGACAGCAGCCAGACGCTCTACTACCAGCTCGACAACAGTCAGGATTGGGAAAACTTTCCCGATCTCGAAACAGAGTATGACATCTGGACGCTGCCCCAGGCTGCTGACGACTATAGAGGCTGCACCGCCGACTATGTTTACATCTGTCACCGTCCGGCATTCATTGCGGCACCCGCCGGATCCAAGATCAGCCCCAACCTCGCTGGCCGCATGGCTTCAGCGTTCGCCGAATATTACCAGCTCTATCGCACCACGAATCCCACCACTGCGAACCTAGCCCTTCTGGATGCCGAGCATATCTTCGCCCTCGCCGACACTACTCTTGCGGACCCAGCCCGCTCCGTCGCTGACGGCACCTGCACGTCGGGATGCCTGCTCACCATCGTTCCATTTGACGGCTATCCCGAGACGGTATGGGATGACGATATGGAACTGGGCGCCACCGAGCTCTACATTGCGCTCCAGTCTGCGGGCGGGAATCTGCCACCAGGGTTGCCTGTCACCAATCCGATGGCATACCTTACCGAAGCTGCCCACTATGCGCACAACTACATCACCAGAATCTATGCGACGGGCAGGGAAGACACGCTCAACCTCTACGACGTCAGCGGCCTCGCGCACTTCGAACTGTATCGAGCGCTGGACCTGGCAGGAAATCCACGCGGCCTGGCGGTGAATCAGTCGACTTTGCTCAGCGCGCTCGAAAATCAGCTTGCCGTGGCCATCGCTCAGTCTCATGAAGACGTGTGGGGCTTTGGTGTTCCATGGCAGGCGGGGGACACGACCTCGCACGGCGCCGGCCTCTCGGTGATGGCCAGCGAACTCTATTACCTGACCGGTTCGGCTACCTATAACAACTACTCGCAGCTTTGGCTTGCTAACATTTTGGGGGCGAATTCTTGGGGCTCGTCGTTCATTGTGGGGGATGG
>Ga0182012_10004743_pt1 | contig 14124 bp, 10 predicted proteins | sample 612S2SmetaG_FD_120486 | JGI IMG/M metagenome (GOLD analysis project Ga0182012, IMG submission 120486) | Permafrost microbial communities from Stordalen Mire, Sweden - 612S2S metaG | ecosystem: Environmental > Terrestrial > Soil > Wetlands > Permafrost | place: Sweden: Stordalen | collected... | reverse complement strand
TTGCCCGGCACCGCCTTCCTGCAGTAATAGATAGTTGTAACCGGGCAGCAAAATGGGGAGCCATTGCGGCTCCCCATTCTGCCTGCATCCTTGCGGCCGACGCCCTACTTGCCCTGCAGTTCATCCGCCAGAGCGGTCGCGCCGTAGATCTTCCGCAGCGCCTCAATCATTCCTGCGGAGTGAACGGCCACGGCCCGATTCTTTGCGCCGTCGTAGACAAAGTCGCCCGCCAGTGACTCGATGTTGCCATCGAAGATCAGGCCCACGAGTTCGCCGTCGCGGTTGACTACCGGCGACCCCGAGTTCCCGCCAATAATGTCGCCTGTCGTGACAAAGTCGACCGGGGTACTGAGGTCGATCTTGTCACGAGCCGCCTCTTCCTTTGGTGTCAGATCGAAGGGCGACTTGTCGCTGAAGCTGTAGGCGCGATCGTAGAGGCCGTAGAACGTGGTGAACGGCGGTGCGATGGTGCCGTTGTAGGGGTAGCCCTCAACTGCCCCGTAGCTAATGCGCAGGGTAAACGTTGCATCGGGGTAATGATCCTTCCCATACACCAGGAAGCGCGCTTTGCCTAGCTTTTCTTCTGCCGGAGTGATGGCGCTCCCGATAGTGTCGTGGATGTGGTGGTAGTTCGCCCGCACAATTGGATCCACGCGGCGTGCCGCCACGATCATCGGATCCGTTGAAGCAGCTACCGCGGCTTCTCCGCCGTCTATAAGCGCTTTGCGAACGGCCGGATCGGCGAGCTTCGTGCCGTCGATGAGCGCATCCACCGATGAGTCCACCGGTTGGCCCTGAACGATCGCCTGCACGTACTCATCCTTGTCGCCGAGCTTCTCCTCCGCCATCTTGAGAGCCGCTTTCATGTATAGCTTCTCAGTGGAGACATAGATCGGTGCCGGCGACTTCAGCCGGAAAAGAAGCGAATCGAGTCCTGCCGAGTAGAACTGAGGCAGCCGCTCGGAGTCAGGCTTCTTGATCTCGGCTACGTACTGAACTATGTTGAGCGCCATGCCGAACAGTTGGCTGTCAGCACGGTGGAAGAACTGGCTCTTGAACAGCGGAACGTACTCATCTTCAGCATGGGCGATCGTGTCCCACGCGCCGCCGTACTCCTTCTTCCACTCGGGGTTTGCGTCTACCCGCTTGCGAAAGTCCTCTTCCTCAGTCTTTTTCTTGCTGACGATTTCCTTGTCCGCAAGCGCCTCCTTGCGGCCGTAGTAGACTTTCAGGCTGTTCTGCAGGCCAAAGATCGTGCTGCCGACAAGGCGGGCATTTTCCTCGCTCTGCGCTGCGAAGGCCTGCGCAGTGGCCACGCGGCGCTCGAGATACTCGGTGAGTGCGGGTCCGACCACGTCGCGCTGCACCAGCAGTTGGGCGACTGTATCGTCGCGTTCGGTTGAGCCCGGATGGCCCGAGATGAAGGTCAGCTCGCCAGGTGCTGCGCCCTTGGCGCTCCACTTCAGAAAGTTATCGGTGTGCAGCGGCTTGCCGTCTTTGTACACGCGGAACAGCGCCATGTCTATGTCGTAGCGCGGATAGGTGAAGTTGTCAGGGTCTCCGCCAAAGAAGGCCGCCTGCTGCTCGGGAGCGAAGACAAGCCGGACATCTGTGTAGACCTCGTACTGGTAGAGCCAGTATTCGCCGCCGTTATAAAGGGAAACCACGTCGGAGCGAAGGCCGCCGGAGGATTCCTTGCCCTCTTTCTCAATCGCGGCGACCTCAGTGTCGCGAGCCTTCAGGGCCTTGGCCGGGTCGCTGATACCTTTGGCCGCGCCCTGCACGCGGGCGGTCACGTCTTTCATGGCTACCAGCACGTTGACCTCGAGATCGGGGGACTTCATCTCCGCGTCCGGGGTGGTGGCATAGAAGCCGTCGCGAAGATAGTTGTGCTCGGCTGTGGTGTTCTTCTGCAACTGGCCGCGCGCCACGTGATGATTGGTGAGCAACAGGCCATTTGCGCTCACAAAAGAACCCGATCCGCCGTCGTTCAAGCGCACGCTTGAGAGGCGCAGGTGGTCGAGCCACGCCTGGGTGGGTACGAAGTTGTACTTTTCCTTCAAGAGCTTCAAGGGCGGGTTGTCAAATGTCCACATCCCTTCTTCGGCGTGGACCATCGGCCCAGCGGCCATCAGTAGCGCGGCTGGCAGCAGAACTAAGGAGCGAAAGGTGCGAGTGAGCATGTATCCCTCATTGAGAATCGGCCGAAAATAGCTTGGACGGGCCGAACCGTTCAGTATCAGGTTTGGCTCCGGTCTCCCGGAGCGGAAAATTCAAAGATCTCTGCCGCATCGAATTCACGCTTCCGTTTAACTCTGCGGCAGAACGAGGACTTCGACTCCGGAGGGCTCATCTTTCTGGCGCAGGATCTGCTCGGTGGCCTTCTGGAAGTCTGACGGTTTGGCATTGGGAATGTCGGTGAAGGTCTGCGGATTGCGATCGGTGAGCGGGAACCAGGAACTCTGCACCTGGATCATGATGCGATGACCGCGGCGGAAGGTGTGAAACAGGTCGGGCATGGTGAAGTTGATGTCGGCCTCTTTGCCGGGGACCAGCGGCTCGGGCTTCTCCCAGCTGTTACGGAACTTCGCTCGGAACGGTTCCCCGCGCAGAAGTTGCTGGTAACCGCCCATGTGCAGCGGCGGAGCATCCAGGATGCGTTTGTTGCCGTTGAGCGAGTCGTCCGGGTCTGGAGCATCCTCCGGATAGACGTCGATGAGCTTCACGTCGAAGTCGGAGTCGGTGGCGGAGCTCACGATCTTGAGCTTCGGTAATATCGGGCCGGCAATGGTCACGTCCTGCTCAAGCGGCTCGGTCTCGTAGACCAGCACGTCCGGCCGATAAGAGGCGAACCGCTGATCATCCACCATGTAGCGCTGCGGCACAGTGTCAGTGGTGTAGCCCACAAAGGGTACCGGGCGCTGCGGATCAGACACGTACGCATCCACGCCTGCCGCTTCGCTTGGCGGCTCAAAGCTCAGCTTGCCACCCGCGTGGAAGTAAAGAGTCTGCGGCGCGGCAGCCTTGGGTGGCCAGGCATCGAAGCTGCGCCACACGTTTGAGCCGGTCTCAAACACCACAGCCTTGCTCAGCGCAGGTCCTTTGCCCTTGAGGTAGTGCTCAAAGAAGGGGAATTGCAGGTTGGTGCGGAAATACTCTGCGGTCTTGGCGTTGAATTGAACATCGCCCAGGTGGGATCCGTCGCTGCGCGACCACCCTCCGTGGACCCACGGGCCCTCGATGAGCGTAGTTGGCGTGGAAGGATTGAATTTGTTGATCGCGTTGAATGTCCGATAGGGGCCGGAGAGGTCCTCGGCGTCGTACCATCCACCCACCACCAGCACCGCGCACTTCACATTCTTCATGTGGCGCGAAAGGTCGCGAGCCTGCCAGTAGGCGTCGTAGGTGTCGTGATAGAGCTGGTCGTTGAAGAGCCAGTTCGAGCCCTTCAGGTAGAGCTTGTCAAGGTTTGCCGTGTTGCCGGCGTTGAGAAAAAACTTGTAGTGGTCAGGCGTGCCGTAGTCGAAGGGCACCGTGGGTTTGGGCGTCTGCGGGCCGTCCTGGGGATGGAAAAACGGCGCATAGAACCCGAAGTTCGCCTCCAGCATAAAGGCTCCGCCGTGGTAGCCGTCGTCGCCGAGAAACAGATCGGTCATGGGCGCCTGCGGGCTGGCGGCGACCAGCGCCGGGTGCGAGTCAATGATCGACGCCGAGGTGTAGAACCCCGGGTACGAGATGCCCCAGATGCCCACTTTCCCGTTGTTGTTGGGCACATGTTTCAGCAGGAACTCGATGGTGTCGTAGGTGTCTGAGGCGTCGTCGACGTCTTGCGGAGACTTCTTGTCGTCGATGTGGGGCCGCATCTCAACAAACTCCCCTTCACTCATCCAGCGGCCACGAACATCCTGATACACAAAGATGTAGCCGCTGTTTTGGAACTCGGGCGACGGCCCGAGCGACTTCGGGTAGCGGTCTTCGCCGTAGGGGGCGACGCTGTAAGGCGTCCGGTCCATTAGAAACGGAAACGGACCGGCACTGGCTTCCTTGGGGACGTAAACCGCCGTGAACAGCCGCTTGCCGTCGCGCATGGGGATGCGGAACTCGTACTTGGTGTAGTGCGCGCGAACGGCGTCTTCTGGCGGTGGGGTGGGAGCTGTGGGTTTTTCCTGCGCCACCAGGCTGATTGCAGCGGCTATGAAGCAGAACACGAGGGCAAGCACAGCTACCGGGGGGCGAAAACGCATGGGTCTGGACAGCCTCCTATTGTTAAAGATTAGTTGATTGAAGCGGGTTGGGCGGGGTAGAAGCTTGCGTGAGCCAGTTAGCGCCCTGAATCGTCAGCCTTTCCAAGGGCCACCCCGCCGCGGATGGGGAAGCGAATGCAGTTGCACTGCTCTGGCAGCCGCCTTTAGTCCATCCTGATGGCTCTCTTAGGCTGCGTGTGTTAAAAGCAAAGAAACGGGGTTGGATCGAGGCGGGATTACTGACCGGGCGGCGGACCTTGCTGGCCTTTCCAGAAATCCGCCTGAGGCCACGGCCTTGAAATCCTGAAAAGGGAAGCCGCAAGCCAGCATGAGCGCAGGACCTACCGAGGAACTGGAGACTCTCTTCGGAGACTATCCACTGGACAAGTCATTCGACGAAATGCGCGAGTCCAATGGCGCGATTCGCCCGCACTACCGGGCGCTGGCCGAGGCCCTGGCCAGGCTGCCGCAGGAAGAACTGCAGCGCCGCAAGCAGTCGGCCGATCTGTCGTTTCTCACCCAGGGCATCACGTTTACCGTGTACGGCCGCGACGAGGGCACTGAGCGCATCTTCCCCTACGACCTGGTGCCACGCCTCGTCACCGCGGCCGAATGGGATCGCGTTGAGCGTGGGCTCACACAACGCATTACGGCGCTCAATCACTTTCTCAAAGACGTCTACTCCGACGCGAAAATCCTCAGCGATAAGGTCGTCCCCCGCGATCTGGTCTACAGTTGCAAGCACTACCGCCGCCAGATGCGCGGTCTGCAGGTTCCGCGCAATGTCTATATTGCGGTGGTGGGCAGTGACCTGCTCCGCGTGGGCGAGGGCGAGTATGTGGTGCTCGAAGACAACCTGCGCGTACCGTCGGGCGTGAGCTACATGCTCACCAACCGCCGCGTCATGAAGCGCACCTTCCCGCAGCTCTTCCATAGTTACGGCGTGCGGCCCATCGAGCATTATCCTCAACTGCTGCTGGCCACTCTGCGCTCACTTGCTCCAGAAGGCCGCCCCGAGCCCAACATCGTGCTGCTGACGCCAGGTGTTTTCAACTCCGCATACTTTGAGCACACCTACCTGGCGCGCCAAATGGGCATCGACCTCGTCGAAGGCCGCGATCTTGTAACCCACGACAACGTGGTTTACATGCGCACCACCGACGGCCTGCGGCGCGTCGACGTCATCTATCGCCGCGTAGACGACGACTTCAGCGATCCGCTCATCTTCCGCTCAGATTCGGCGCTGGGATGCGCTGGCCTCTTCAATGCATACCGCGCCGGCAATGTGACCGTGACCAACGCATTTGGCACCGGCCTTGCCGACGACAAGGCGGTCTACGCCTACGTGCCCAAGATCATCAAGTACTACCTTGACGAAGATCCCATCCTGCCCAACGTCGAGACCTATCTGCTTGGAGAAGACAAGGAACGCGAGCACGTACTGGCCAACCTCGACAAGCTTGTGGTCAAGGCTGTGGGTGAAAGCGGCGGCTACGGCATGCTCATCGGCCCCAAGTCGACCGCGCGTCAGCGCGAAGAGTTTGCGCGCCAGATCGAGGCCAATCCCCGCAACTACATTGCCCAACCGACCCTCGACTTCTCACGCGCACCCTGCCTGATCGGCAATCACCTTGAGCCCCGCCATGTTGACCTGCGCCCCTACGTCCTCTTCGGTGACAAGGTGAATATTGTGCCCGGCGGACTCACGCGCGTAGCGCTTGAGAAGGGCTCGCTGGTCGTGAACTCCTCCCAGGGCGGCGGCAGCAAAGATACCTGGGTGCTGGAAAACTAACTCAGTTGCTTCGAGAGAGAGCGGAACGATGTTATCGCGGGTTGCCGACAGTTTGTACTGGATGAGCCGCTACCTTGAGCGCGCCGAGAATACCGTGCGCCAGCTCGACGTAACCATGGGCCTGATGCTCGACACGGGCAGCACTTCGCTTGAAGAGCGTTGGACGCGTCTCATGTCGGCGCTCGGCCGCCCTGAAGATATGGAGTGGAATGGCGACCTGGAGGCGATGGCGCGCGACCTGGTGTTTGATAGCCTCAACCCCCTTTCAGTCACCTTTGCCGTGAATGGCGCCCGCGAAAATGCACGCCAGGTGCGCGAAGAAATATCGAGCGAGCAGTGGCAGCGGCTCAACCGGCTCTTTCACCAGATGCACTCGCCCCACGCGCAGGCTCAATTCCGCACCAGCATCAACGATGCGCTGGCTTCCATCATCGACGGCATTCACCTGTTCAAAGGCGTCAGCGACACAACCATGATCCACGGGCAGGGGTGGCAGTTCATCCGCCTCGGCCGCTACCTCGAACGCGCCTATGCCACCGCCACGCTGCTCGAGATCTATCAGCCACATCTGATTGAGGGCCACGAGCGCGATCAATCCGGCTACCAATATCTTGAGATGGTGGGCCTGCTCCGCTGCTGCACCTCGTTCGAGGCCTACTGCCAGGTGTATACCGCCGATGTTTCCCCTGACCGCATCCTCGAGTTCCTGCTCTTGAATGCGGACTTTCCCCATGCCATCCGCTATACGGTCGATGGCATGCGCGACGCAGTTAATTCGATTCAGAGAACCGGCGGCCGGCGCGCATCGGAGGAGCTGATCGCAGTCATCGGCAGAATGCAGGCCAGCCTCGGCTACACCACCATCAACGAGATTCTTGCCGGGGACACCGCCGCGTTCCTCCACAAGATTCGCGAAGAGTGCACGCGCATTCACGATCTCATCTACCGCTACTATGTGCAGTACTCCATCCAGTCGGCGCTGGCCGTGTAGCTGCTCTTTGTGGCAGTCCGGTCTTTGAAAGGGCACGACTTTTGTCGTGCCGTGAAGCCTCAGGAATCAGCGCGGCTTTAGCCGCTGAGCGATGGTTTTTCCGGGAATATGACTTGTACCACAGGCCGTTTAGAGGGCGATGATGAACTACTTTTCAATTAGGCATCTCACGCGTTTTCGCTACTCCAGCCCCATCAGCGAGAGCATCATGGAAGTGCGGATGAATCCGCGCTCTGACACGCACCAGCATTGCCTGGCATTCTCGTTGTCGGTGAGCCCGCGCTGCCGCGTCTTCAGCTATCGCGATCACTTGGGCAACAACGTGCACCACTTCGACATTCCCAGCGAACATAATCAGCTCGTGATCGTGGGCGAGGCCGTAGTAGAAGCGCAGGTGCTGCCGGATGTGCCTGCGTTCCTTTCCCCCGACGCCTGGAGCGCCCTCGACCAGATGGTCGAGCAGGGCGACTACTGGGAGATGCTGCTGCCCAGCACCTTTGCCGTGGAAACGCCCGCCCTCACGCAACTTGCCAAGCAGATGGGAGTTGTCCGCCGCGACGATCCCCTGATGCTCGTGCAGGAGCTGAATCAAAAGCTCTACGACTACTTCGACTACGAGCCCCGCTCCACGCGCGTCGACTCGCCTATCGATGAAGCGATTTTGAGCGGCAAGGGCGTCTGCCAGGACTTTGCTCACACCATGATCGCTCTCCTGCGCCATGTCAGAATTCCGGCGCGCTACGTCTCCGGCTATCTCTACCGCGGGCGCGAAGATCACGACCGCTCCACGCCCGACGCAACCCACGCCTGGGTTGACGTGCTCCTGCCGCACCTCGGCTGGGTAGGCTTCGACCCCACCAACAACCTCGTCGCCCATCACCGCCACATCCGCACCGCAGTGGGACGCGACTACTCCGACGTTCCGCCCACGCACGGCATCTTCCGAGGCAAAACCACCAGCGAGCTCTATGTCGCCGTCCATGTTGAGGCCAGCGCCGAGCCGCCGGCCCTTGACCGCAAAATGCCCATCCCCGACGACTGGAGCGTGCTGGTGGAAAAGGCCCAGCAGCCCCCGCAGCCCGTCATGGCGTTCAAAGACATGCAGCAGATGCAGCAGCAACAGTGAACAGTGGCCACCGAACGGTGACTCGCTTCCTGTCGTCGTTTTGAAAGGGCTCGACTTCAGTCGTGCCGCAAAGGCCGCACAAGACCTTCCCAAAAATTGGTTTTGTATCAGGGCACGACTTCAGTCGTGCCGCAAGACGCTCCATAAAAACGAGGGCTTTAGCCCCTGGCGGACATTTAAATAGTCCCGACGCTCTTCAGTCCCCTGATCCCCTCATTGCCTGATCCCCGCATTTCCTGGCCCCCTGATCTCTTGCTGCGGTCTCATAAATCGTCTCGCATGCCCCGGCCCCCCACCCCCGCCTCACCGCATTGCCCGCCCTTCCTCCACTCCTCTATCATCATCCCCACCATGCCGCCTCTCAATCCCACCGACGCGCAGCTTCTTCAAATCGTCACCAACGCGGCCCCGGCCTCCATTGCCGACGTGGTCGCCCTCATGCAGAGCATCGATGCGTTGTTGCCCGGCAGCGACGGCTTGAAGTGGTTTAACCGGCTTTACCTCATGGTCACCCAACAGGTTGACCAGCAGCCCCCGGCCGGCGGATGGCAAGATCAGGATTGGCTGACCCGGCTCGATATTGTCTTTGCCGGATTCTACTTTTCCGCCATCGCCGACGCCCTCGGCCAAAATGCGAATACCGGGAACGCGGATGCCGCGAGTTCCTGGGACGCCCTGTTTGAAGCGCGCAACCGAGCCGGAATCGATCGCATACAGTTTGCGCTCGCCGGCATGAATGCGCACATCAACCACGACCTGGCCCTGGCCCTGCTCCAGACCGACCAGGACCTCGATCTGACGCCCGGCCTTGCCGGCCCGCAGCACGCCGACTACGAAAGCGTAAACGCCCTGCTCGAGCAGGTGCTCCCCGCTGCGTTAACCTTTCTCGCCAACGGCGTGCTCGGCGAGCTGGCGCAGGATACCGGCAAGGTAGGCCGCCTGCTCGCAATCTGGAACGTCACCGCCGCGCGCGACCTCGCCTGGTCCTTCGCCGACCACCTCCGCAACCTGACCGGCCTCGATCGAGACATAGCCCAAGCCGCCCAGGACCAGCTGACCGGTGTTATAGGGCGAGCGCTGTTAATGCCCGTTTAGCTTCTAGCCTCTAGCCCCTGGCTTCTAGCTCAAAAACCTAAGGACCGAAGTTCCGGGAAGCGTTGGCGACCTGCGGGGGTGATCGGTCGCGAATTCGGGCGAGGTCGGGTTGGCGTGGGGCGAGGGGCTGTCCGGGGTTCGCAGGGCCGGTTCTCCGATTCCCGCCGTATTTCCAAACCGCAGATCCTTCGGCCCCCTTCGTCTTCGCTCAGGTCCGCTCAGGAGAACGGGGCACCCTCATTCTGGTTAGGGCGGGCCACCCGCCTGGCCTTTCGAGCGGTATCGATTTCCGCATCGATTTCTTCCATCGAAAGTTGCTCAAGGCCAAGCTGCTTCGCGCTCTCCCATGATTTCTGAAGCCAGTCCGGGGCAGAGGCACAAGCCAGGGTGCGAACGATGACGGAATCGTCTTCGGCAATCGAGCGTCCGAGCAGGCCTTCGATAGTCGTCTTCTGGTCCGGCGAGAGGTCCTTGGCTTTAGTAATCACAGGCTCCGTCCCATGTTGACAATATCCTCAAAGTTTAGGCCAACTGCGGGCGATTGTCACGATGAGATGCTCCGATTCGTTTGCGGATAGTAGTGATGTGGCGTGAATTCGGGCGAGGTCGGGTTGGCGTGGGGCGAGGGGGCTGCCCGTGGTTCGCAGGGCCGGTTCTCCGATTCCCGCCCTAGCAAGCTAGGACGGGGCACCCTGATTCTGGTTAGGGTGGGTCACCCGCCCCTTCTTGGTGGAGCAATCTCTGGTTTGGGGGAGACTACCAAGCTGGCATCTTGAAAAGTCGCCCGTGGTCTCCCTCGTCGTTTAGCCGTAGGACGATCTCGTCGGCCTGGAACAGCTGTTCCTCTGTGAGAGGGAGGTCGGAGTCGATTGCGGTGATTATTTGCTGCAATCCGAATGCACTGTATTCCCGGATAACAGTTAATAAGTTTAGCTTCTTGCGGTTGTCAAGAGATTCAAACACTCCGTCGTGGAAAACGAAACGCGGATAGGCCCCCCCTGCATGGGCGCGAAGCACAGCCATGTCGAAGGCTATGCATAGTAACTTCTTGTAGGTGTGTCCCGCGTCGGCGCTGGTTGCACGACCGGTTTCATCCAAAATTTCTGCGCTGAATTGGAGATGGCCCAAGGCGTTGGGCGACACGCTTAATAGCGCTCGACGGTCCAAAACTGCCACTACTATCTCGTTGAAAAACTGCCTGACACGATTGAAGAAGCTCGACTTCGTAGTGTTCTGGCGCTCCACATCCTCTTCAATCTGTTCTTGAATATCGACCTTCCGCTCTTGCGCTGTTCGAATCTGCGACCGCAAGTCCTGCAGCCTGGTGAGGAAGCCCCGCTGTCGTTCGAGATCCATGATGTCCGCTTTCAGGACGACCAACTCGTCCGAGACCGTCCGGTACTTTACGAACACATCCTGTTCACTCAGGTACGAAAGGATCTGGGACCTCTTTTTCCCAAGGTCGTTTAGCTCCGTCCCAACCTGCGTTATGTCCTTATTCACCTCCAGGAGCTCGTCCGCTAGATAGCCGCGACGCTCGTCGGTGATTGCTTTGTTGAATGAGATCAGCTGGTTGTAGTCTTTTGCGAGTTGTTCCGGAAAGAGGACGCCTGCCTCAGCAAAAAGGCGTGCGGCCGAGTTGGGATTGAAGAGAATCTGGTCCTCCTCAAGCGCCGATTGGATTCTCTTCCTGGTCTGGCTCAGCGTATACCGCTCCTGATTCAGAAAGGCAATCCTGGCATCGAGTTTGTCAACTATCTGTTTTGTTTCCTGTTTGTCCTGGCTCCTGAAATCGAATGCCTCCAGCAGTTCTGCCTTCTTATCGGCCTCCGCTTGCTTGATCTGTAAGATTCCCTCGACCTTGCTCAGATCCTCGACGGAACCCCCAAGCTCCTTGCGGATCGTGTCAGCGGCCGCTATGAGGGTCTCGATCTCGTCTTCGCGCTGGTAAAGTTCTTCGACCACCTCTCCCCGGAACCCAAGCACGTGTGCCACATAGGGCTTCCATTCGATATGTGCAGCTTGAAACTTCCCAAGTTGAAAGACGTCTAGGTAGTCTTCCTGCGTCCGAACGAGATAACCAAGGCCTTTTCGGTAGGCCCACGGCTTAAGCGCATTTAGGTTCAGCAGTCCATCGAGGATTGTTCGAGCTCGTTCAAACGGCACTGCTGCGTGATCCCAATCTTCATCTGGAAGGGCCGAAAGGTCCTGAGCCCTCGCCGCGTGCCGTTTTAGGCTGATCTTGCTATGCTCACGGACGCTTCGCCGAATGGTTAGATAACCGCCGTCCAAGAGCTCTATTTCAAGGAAAAACACGAAGTCTCCGAACAGAGGCGGGTGCTTAAACAGGAAGAAATCTTCGTCGCGCTTGGAGAGAAAGCAGAAATCAATCAGGCGTCCGATTGTCGTCTTTCCGAGGTTGTGCGTATCCTTCTTCATGTTCTCGGGGAGTCGAATTTGAGCAAGCACAACGTTCAGCCCTGACACGAAGTCAATCGCGTCAAAGAGGTTCGGCTGGTTCGAATACAGACGCGAGAGTCTCATTTACTTTCCTGTGTACTCGAAGGAGTCGATTTTGGGCCTGTACTCGATCACGCCCACAAGGAAGAGGAGATTGAGGGCGGGGAGGAGCAGGATATCGCTTCCCCTGCTAGAGCTCCTCGCTAGCTTCCGCAGTTGCGAAAACTCGGCTACCCTCTGTCTTCTCAGGTGCGTCAGGATCACGCATGCGACCCCTACCGGGGTCCTGTCGGGGTGGGAATGCTTAGTTGGCCGTAGCATCTGGCACCTCACCGATATCGCAGTTCCAATACATGTAGAAGAGCATGGCCCTGGTCAGCCGTCGGTTCGCGGCCAGAACTGGGTCGCGCCCAATTAATAGATCGTAAATGTACTCGAACAGCTCATCAAACGTTTCGCCGGCCTTCTTCTTTGCAAGGATCTTAAGCTGGAAATCGGCAGTTGCAGACTCGTAGTAGTCGCGGATTTGTTCGTTATCGGGATCTGAGAGGAACTCGCGTATCTGGTGCGTGTCTTTGAGGTAACGCTTCCGTAATTCCGTCGCATACGGTTCGCTCATATTGTTGAGCGCGTTTTTGCTGGCGTACAGGGTCCGACTGACCGGATGGCTCTCTACGACAGCGGCAAGTCCCACGGAACGGCTGGCAAATGCCTCAACCACTTTAGAGAGCTCATCCGGGCTGACGATCAGCGGGGACGCGAACAGGTTCAAGTTGAGTTTTTGAGGGATGTCTGGAAAATCGCGTAGGAGAGACTCGATCTGCTCCATGCCATACAGGAACACAGAGATCTCGGGCAGGCCTGCCCCATTGCAAATGTACTTTCGAATCGCGGCATCCGCTATCGCCGACAGTCGGCGGTTGGCGAACAACATGTAATGTTCGAGATCACCGGCGAGCTTAAGCGCGACAATGCGCGGTAGCTCCTTCGCAACGACGCAATTGGTGTTCGATTCGCTGTAGAAGTCAGCTTCGGAGAAACTGCGGTTGATTCCATTGGTGTGCTTGCCCTGTATGACTACCTTCCCCACCCATGGCGCTGCTTTGCTCGGGTGTAGCTCTGCTGTCCCATGAAACCGAGCATCGCGACCGCCGTCGGGCCCCGTTGAGAACCCAATCACGGAGATCCCCATTAGTTTCCGGCAGATGTGCACAATGAGTTCCTCGAACTGCTCCGGGCTGAGGTCTTCGTATGCGTATTTCATATTCGCTGGGAACCGACTCCACTATATCGCGCTTCCACCAGGGCTGATGATCAAACTTGCTTGGGTGCATGGAAAGAATGGAGATTAGTCTTTTAAAATAAATGGTTTATGGGGAACGGTGACACTCATTCGTTACCAATTCTCTTGGCGGTTTTCTACGGGTGCTCTATCGAAGCGTCCATCGGGCCTCTGGCGGTCGTCGAGGATTTTCCTGGTGGCGGATCACAGAAGCCATGTGCGAGGGACAGCGTCCGGTGCACTACATTAGAGGCTAATTACGCTCTTGCCGGGAATTCAGCTCGCTTGACGTGCTTCGGTGGCGATGCGGCGCAACTCAGGCAAGATGCGGCCGAGGGGGAGGGGGGCGGCGGTGCGGGTGCCGAGGGCGAAGTAGACGTCGCGGTAGAGGTGGTAGAGCTGTTCGTAGACGGCGACGGCCTGGGGCTGGGGGTTGACGGTGCGGAGGGGGAGGCAGACGGCGGCCTGGGCTTCTTCTATAGTGGAGAACGCACCGGCGGCGAGGAGGGCGAAGATGCCTGAGCCGAGGCTGGTGGGGACACCGGCGGGGATCAAGACGGGTTTATTCAAGACGTTGGCGTAGATCTGGTTGAGGACTTCGTTTTTTTGGGGGATGCCGCCGGCGTTGATGACGCGGTCGATGCGGACGCCATGCTCGGCCATGCGCTCCAGAATGATGCGCGTGTGAAATGCCGTTCCTTCGATGGCCGCAAACAGCTCGTCCTGCGCGGTGTGGACGAGGTTCCAGCCGAGGGTGACGCCGCCCAGTTCGGGATTTACCAGCACCGTGCGATCGCCGTTGTCCCAGCTCAGTCGCAGCAGCCCGGTCTGTCCGGCCTTATACAACTCAAGCCCCTCAGAGAGAGCCGCCACAGTCGTGTTTGCCCGTCGGGCGATTCCGTCAAAAATATCGCCCACAGCCGAAAGCCCAGCCTCGATCCCCGTGTAGCCGGGATGCACGCTGCCCGGCACCACTCCGCAGACGCCGGGCACAAGCTCGGCCTGGCGCGCCATGGCGATGATGCAGGTGGAGGTTCCGACGACGTTGACGGCGTCGCCTTCGCGGCAGTTGGAGCCGATGGCGTCCCAGTGCGCGTCGAACGCGCCCACCGGAATGGGGATGCCGGCGCGCAG